>Ga0308167_1001048_pt1 | contig 36873 bp, 37 predicted proteins | sample PhyCR1_2_FD_202138 | JGI IMG/M metagenome (GOLD analysis project Ga0308167, IMG submission 202138) | Phyllosphere microbial communities from UC Gill Tract Community Farm, Albany, California, United States - DLSLRC.R1 | ecosystem: Host-associated > Plants > Phyllosphere > Unclassified | place... | reverse complement strand
GGGACCAGGCGCTGCGCGGTGCGCGGGCCGTTCATCGTGCGGTAGACGAGCGTCGCGGTGACGGAGGTGAGCGCAGCCGAGACCACGAAGTGCAGACCGACGACGAACGGGTTCAGGTTCGACCAGACGCTCATCCCGCCGATGAAGGCCTGCACGGGGATCGCGATGCCCTGCGCGAACGCGAGCCAGAAGAGCTCCGGGCGGGTCCGGCGGATGCGCACGACCGCCAGGAACATCGCCACCGCGACGACCACGAGCACGAAGGTCAGCAGCCGGTTGCCGAACTCGATGACGCCGTGGACGCCCATCTCGGGCGTCGACACGAGCGAGTCGGCGGTGCACTTGGGCCAGGTCGGGCACCCCAGGCCGGACGCGGTCAGGCGGACGAGGCCGCCGGTGCCGATGAGCACGACCTCGACGACGAAGGACGCCCAGGCCAGCCAGATGACGCGGGGGTCGACGACCCGGGGGAGTGACCACCACCGTGCGGGGGCGTCCTGGCCGACGGGGGTCTCCACGCGAGTCACGAGGGTGGTGCCTTCCTGTTGTTCCGTGCAGCGAACCTGTAGGATTCGAGGGTTCAGCAGCAGTCAAGTCTAGGCAGGCGCCGGCTCCGAATGGGCCGTGATCGTCACTGCACCCCACGACTGCGTGGAACCATTGTCGTTGCGAGGTAGCAGCACCCTGGTCGCCCGTGTCGGTGGCCCGGGGTGGAATGGCGTCCAGCCGCGCCGGGTTGGTCCCGGTGGAGCTGCCGCGAGAAGGAAACGAGGAGACCATGTCCGACGTGCTCATCGACCGTCCCGAGCTCGAAGGGCTCGGCCAATACGAGTTCGGCTGGTCCGACTCCGACTCGGCGGGCGCCTCCGCGCGCCGTGGTCTCTCGGAGGAGGTCGTGACCGACATCTCCGCCCGCAAGGACGAGCCGGAGTGGATGCGGAAGAACCGTCTCAAGGCGCTGACGCTCTTCGACCGGAAGCCCATGCCCTCCTGGGGTGCGGACCTGTCGGACATCGACTTCGACAACATCAAGTACTTCGTGCGGTCCACGGAGAAGCAGGCCCAGTCGTGGGAGGACCTGCCCGAGGACATCCGCAACACGTACGAGCGTCTCGGCATCCCCGAGGCCGAGCGGCAGCGGCTCGTCGCCGGTGTCGCCGCGCAGTACGAGTCCGAGGTCGTCTACCACCAGATCCGTGAGGACCTCGAGGCCCAGGGCGTCATCTTCATGGACACCGACACCGCGCTGCGCGAGCACCCCGAGTTCTTCGAGGAGTACTTCGGCACGGTCATCCCGGCCGGCGACAACAAGTTCGCCGCGCTGAACACCGCCGTGTGGTCGGGTGGCTCGTTCGTCTACGTGCCGAAGGGCGTGCACGTCGAGATCCCGCTGCAGGCCTACTTCCGGATCAACACCGAGAACATGGGCCAGTTCGAGCGGACGCTGATCATCGCGGACGAGGACTCCTACGTCCACTACATCGAGGGCTGCACGGCGCCGATCTACAAGTCGGACTCGCTGCACTCCGCCGTCGTCGAGATCATCGTGAAGAAGAACGCCCGCGTGCGCTACACGACGATCCAGAACTGGTCGAGCAACGTCTACAACCTCGTCACCAAGCGCGCGATCGCGCACGAGGGCGCGACGATGGAGTGGATCGACGGCAACATCGGCTCCAAGGTGACGATGAAGTACCCGTCGATCTACCTCGCCGGTGAGCACGCCAAGGGCGAGACGCTCTCGGTGGCCTTCGCCGGTCCCGGTCAGCACCAGGACGCCGGCGCGAAGATGATCCACATGGCGCCGTACACGACGTCGTCGATCGTGTCGAAGTCGATCGCCCGCGGCGGCGGTCGTGCCGGCTACCGGGGTGAGGTCCGGGTCGACCCGGCTGCGCACCACGCGGCGAACACGGTCCGCTGCGACGCGCTGCTCGTGGACACGATCTCGCGCTCGGACACGTACCCGGCGATCGACATCCGGGTGGACGACGTCCAGCTCGGACACGAGGCCACGGTCTCCCGCGTGAGCGAGGAGCAGCTCTTCTACCTCATGTCCCGCGGGCTCGAGGAGGACGAGGCGATGGCGATGATCGTCCGCGGCTTCATCGAGCCGATCGCCCGCGAGCTCCCGATGGAGTACGCGCTCGAACTCAACAAGCTCATCGAGATGAGCATGGAAGGATCCGTCGGCTAGATGTCCAGCTCCACCCCTCCCCACATCGACCAGCCGGTGGAACCCGCGACGACGGGCACGGAACAGCACGGCGCACGGGCGCACTCCGACGGCGGTTGGGACAAGAAGGTGCCGGTGCAGACGCGCTCCGAGCGTCCGCAGTCCGGTGACCTGGACGCCTTCCCGGCCGTGACCGGACGCGAGGTGAACTGGAAGTTCGCGCCGCTGCCGAAGCTCCAGCCGCTGCTGGACGGCGGCCTCGACGGCTCCGCGTACCCGTACCTCGCCCGCCAGTCGGACGGCATCGACGTCGACTGGGGTCGCAGCGACGACCCGCGCGTCGGGTCGGCCGGTCTCCCCGAGGACCGCGCCGCGGCAGCCGCCTGGACCGCCCGCGACGCCGTCCTGGCGATCACCGTCTCGGCGACGGAGCAGCAGGAGTTCCTCACGCTGACGCGTGCGGACTTCGGCTCGCAGCCGCGCGCCGCGCACACCGTGATCACCGCGGAGCAGGACGCGCAGGGCATCGTCGTCATCGACAACCGCGGCACGGCCCTGCTCAGCGAGAACGTCGAGATCGTCGTCCGCGACAACGCCCGGCTGACGGTCGTCAGCGTGCAGGACTGGGACGACGACGCCGTGCACGTGTCGACGCACTTCAACGAGGTCGGGCGGGACGCCTACCTCAAGCACGTCGTGGTCTCGCTCGGCGGCGACGTCGTGCGCGTGAACCCGTCGACGCACCTCGGTGCGCAGGGCGCGGACACGGACATGTACGGCGTCTACTTCGCCGACGCCGGTCAGTACATCGAGCAGCAGGTCTACGTGCACCACGACGCGCCGCACACGCGCGGCCGGGTCAACTACAAGGGCGCACTGCAGGGCGAGGGCGCGCACACCGTGTGGATCGGCGACGTGCTCATCGGCCGTACCGCGGACGGCACCGACTCGTACGAGCAGAACCGCAACCTGGTGCTCACGGACGGCACCCGCGCGGACAGCATCCCGAACCTCGAGATCGAGACCGGCGACATCGAGGGCGCGGGCCACGCCAGTGCCACCGGCCGGTTCGACGACGAGCAGCTGTTCTACCTGCAGGCCCGCGGCATCCCCGAGGAAGAGGCCCGCCGCCTCGTCGTCCTCGGGTTCCTGGTCGAGGTCATCCAGAAGATCGGCGCCCCCGAGCTCGAGGAGCGGCTCATCGCCGCCGTGGAGCAGGAGCTCGCCGACGGCCGGACGTCGGTCGCGGCGGCAGAGCCGCAGGCGAGCGCCTGATGGCCGAGAAGGTCTGCGCCGAGTCGGAGATCGCCGTCGACAGCCCCATGCGGGTCGTCGTCGACGGGACCGCGGTCGCGATCGTGAAGGACTCCGCCGGCACGGTCCACGCGATCGGCGACACGTGCACCCACGGTGACATCTCCCTCGCCGAGGGGTTCGTCGAGGGCGACACGCTGGAGTGCTGGGCCCACGGGTCCCGGTTCTCGCTCGCGACCGGCAAGCCGCAGAACTTCCCCGCCTACGAGCCCGTCCCGGTCTTCCGGGTCGAGGTCCGCGACGGCGACGTCTACGTCGACGTCCACGACCCCGTACCCGTCGACTGACCCGACCCGGGTCGACGTCGGCTCCACACACGTCCCGCGGCTGACGCCGCGCACCAGCTGCAACCGAAGGAACGCAATGTCCACTCTCGAAATCCGCGACCTCCAGGTCTCGATCGACACCGACCAGGGCACCAAGGAGATCCTCCGCGGCGTCGACCTCACCATCAACGAGGGCGAGATCCACGCCATCATGGGGCCGAACGGTTCGGGCAAGTCCACCCTCGCCTACACGATCGCCGGGCACCCGCGCTACAACGTCGTCGGTGGTTCGATCACCCTCGACGGCGAGGACGTCCTCGAGATGAGCGTCGACCAGCGCGCCCGCGCGGGCATGTTCCTCGCGATGCAGTACCCGGTCGAGATCCCGGGCGTCACCGTGTCGAACTTCCTCCGGACCGCCAAGACGGCGATCGACGGCGAGGCACCGGCCCTGCGCGGCTGGGTGAAGGACCTGCGTCAGTCGATGGCCGACCTCAAGATGGACAGCTCCTTCGCCGAGCGCAACGTCAACGAGGGCTTCTCGGGCGGCGAGAAGAAGCGCCACGAGATCATGCAGCTCGAGCTCCTGAAGCCCAAGTTCGCGGTGCTCGACGAGACCGACTCGGGCCTCGACGTCGACGCGCTCAAGATCGTCTCCGAGGGGGTCAACCGTGCGAAGGCCGCCACCGGTCTCGGCGTGCTGCTGATCACCCACTACACGCGCATCCTCCGCTACATCAAGCCGGACTTCGTGCACGTCTTCGTCGCCGGCAAGGTCGCGGAGCAGGGCGGCCCCGAGCTCGCCGAGCGCCTGGAGAACGAGGGCTACGACCGCTACGTGCAGGCCGCGGCCGCCGAGGCGCAGTCCTGATGATCACCGCGCTCTCCCCGGAGAAGTTCGACGAGGTGGTCGAGGGCCTCAAGGAGGTCCAGGACCCGGAACTCGGCGTCAACATCGTCGACCTCGGCCTGATCTACGACCTGGCCTGGGACGACGAGGCGAACGCACTCGTCATCAGCATGACCCTGACGAGCGCGGGCTGCCCCCTCACCGACGTCATCGAGGGCGACACCGCCAATGCACTCGACGGCATCGTCGACGCCTTCCGCATCAATTGGGTGTGGATGCCGCCGTGGGGTCCCGAGCGGATCACGGACGACGGGCGCGAGATGATGCGCGCGCTCGGGTTCGCGATCTAGTCACGACCTCCAGACGGACGGGAGGCGCGGTGCCAGCTGGCACCCGCCTCCCGTCCGTCTGTGTGCGGGACGCGCGCGGGGCGACTCGAGTGGGCGAAATGCGTCACACTTGGTGCCGCTGACCCGGTGCTTTCGCCCGCTCGCCGGACTGCGTGCGGCGTGTTCTGCCCACTCGAGTGCCTCGGGATGATCCTGCCCATCGGACCGCACCCGGCGCGTCATGCGACCGGAGGCCCCCGTCACCGGAGCAGCTCCACCCCGCAACGCAGAAGGCCCCGCACCGAGCACGGTGCGGGGCCTTCGAGCGGGTGTCAGCGGCGGCCGACGGCCTTCCACGCCAGGGGCAGCACGCCCGCGGCGATGAGGGCCTTGGCGATCCCGCCGAGGATGAACGGGTACAGACCCGCGGCGAGCACCGACTGCAGGTCGTTCGGCGCACCCAGCTGCCCGAGCACGACGGCCAGGTAGGGCAGGCCGGTCACGAACGGGATCGCGCTGGCGAGCAGCATGGCCACCGTCGCGCGGCCGAACTTCCGGTCCCAGTCGCGCCGCGCGAGCCAGCCGATGACGCCGGCGGCCGGGATGAACCCGATCACGTAGCCGAAGCTCGGGACGGCGAGGGCCTGCAGCCCACCCGTCATCTCGGCGAAGAACGGCGCGCCGGCGAGACCGGCGACCGCGTAGACGAGCAGCGAGAGCATGCCGCGACGGGCACCGAGGGTCGCGCCGACGAGCACGACCGCGAGGGTCTGGCCCGTGATCGGCACCGGCCACATCGGGACCTGGACCTGCGCCATGGCGGCGGTGAACAGCGCGCCACCCGCGACGAGGGCAGCGTCGGTGGCGATGCCACGGGTGCGCAGACGGTCGGCGAGGACGGCACGTGCTGCGGTGCCGGAGGCGTTCGTCATGGAGTCTCCTAGAATGGACTGCTGGCCCCGATGGGAACAGCTGGTCAAGCCAGCGTATCGGTGACCTTCCCACGCACGCCTCTGTGCGAAACCACCAACTGATTGGACCCGCGACTGTGCTTGCCGTGCACGACCTCGAAATCCGGGTGGGAGCCCGCCTCCTCATGGAGGACGTCTCCTTCCGCGTCGAGAAGGGCGACAAGATCGGGCTGGTCGGCCGCAACGGTGCGGGGAAGACCACCATGACGAAGGCCCTGGCGGGGGAGACCCAGCCGACTGGCGGGAAGATCGACCGCGGCGGCGAGATCGGCTACCTCCCGCAGGACCCGCGCTCCGGCGACCCGGAGGAGACCGCGCGCAAGCGCATCCTCGACGCCCGCGGGCTCGGTGAGCTCGTCGAGGGCATCCGGCTCGCGACCGAGGCGATGGCGAGCGACGACCCGGACGTGGCCGAGAAGGCGATGCGTCGGTACAGCCGACTCGACGACCAGTTCACCGCCCTCGGCGGGTACGCGGCCGAGGCGGAGGCGGCGTCGATCGCGTCGAACCTCAAGCTGCCGGACCGCATCCTGGACCAGCCGCTGAAGACGCTCTCGGGCGGTCAGCGTCGTCGCATCGAGCTGGCGCGGATCCTGTTCTCGGACGCCGAGACGATGATCCTCGACGAGCCGACGAACCACCTCGACGCCGACTCGATCGTCTGGTTGCGCGAGCACCTGAAGACCTACGCGGGCGGCGTCATCGTCATCTCCCACGACGTCGAGCTCGTCGACGAGGTCGTCAACCGTGTCTTCTACCTCGACGCCAACCGGCAGACGATCGACGTCTACAACATGGGCTGGAAGCTGTACCAGCGGCAGCGCGCGGCGGACGAGGAACGCCGTCGCAAGGAGCGTGCGAACGCCGAGAAGAAGGCGGCGACGCTGAAGGACCAGGCCGCCCGGTTCGGTGCGAAGGCGACGAAGGCCGCCGCAGCGCACCAGATGGTCGCGCGGGCCGAGAAGCTCCTGGCGGGCCTCGAGGACGAGCGTGCCGTCGACCGGGTCGCGAAGCTCCGGTTCCCGACCCCGGCGCCGTGCGGTCGCACGCCGCTGATGGCCGAGGGGCTGTCGAAGTCGTACGGGTCGCTCGAGATCTTCGCCGGCCTCGACCTGGCGATCGACCGCGGCTCGCGCGTGGTCATCCTCGGTTTCAACGGTGCGGGCAAGACGACGTTGCTGCGCATCCTCGCGGGCGTCGACGAGCCCGACACCGGCGAGATCCAGCCGGGGCACGGCCTGCGCATCGGGTACTACGCGCAGGAGCACGAGAACATCGACGTGAACCGCACGGTGATCGAGAACATGGTCTCGGCCTCACCGAACCTGACGGAGACCGAGGCTCGCCGTGTGCTCGGTTCGTTCCTGTTCACGGGCGACGACGGCTACAAGAAGGCGGGCGTGTTGTCCGGCGGCGAGAAGACGCGCCTCTCCCTCGCGATGATCGTCGTGTCCGGGGCCAACGTGCTGCTCCTCGACGAGCCGACGAACAACCTGGACCCGGCATCGCGCGAGGAGATCCTCGGCGCCCTGGCGGGCTACGAGGGCGCCGTGGTGCTCGTCTCGCACGACGCCGGCGCGGTCGAGGCCCTCAACCCCGAGCGGGTGCTCCTGCTGCCGGACGGCACCGAGGACCACTGGAACAAGGACTACGCCGAGCTCATCGAGCTCGCCTGACGGCGACCGCCTGACGGACAGGAGGCGCGGGACGGCGCCGCCCCGCGCCTCCTGTCCGTCAGCTGGTCGCGTCAGCGACCCGAACCGAGCAGTTCGTCCTCGACCTCGGCGTCCGACTTCGGTTTCGCGTCCTTGCGGCGCTGCCGCTCCAACGCGCGCTCGCGTTCCTCGGGGTCGTCCTGGTTGAGGTTCCGGTACTCCTGGACCATCACGTACGCCAGGAACCCGAAGCCGCCCGCGGCGAACAGGAACCACTGGATGAAGTAGCTGAAGTGCAGACCGGTGTCCGCGTTCGGCCGGTCCCAGCCGAGGGGGCGTGCTTCGGTCGGTGCGGGGGACTCGGACGCGAGCTGCCCGTAGGCGCCCGTCCAGATCGGGGTGTCGACCTTCTCCGCGACGTCGGCGAGCGTGACGGACTGCACTTGGTCGGAGCCGGCGGGGTCGGAGCGACCGGGGATCCGCGGTTCGCTCTCCTGCAGGCGGGCCGTCACCGTGACCTCACCGGTCGGCGGTGCCGGGACGTGGTCGGGGGTGTCCTGCGCGTTGCCGGTGGGCACCCAGCCGCGGTCGACGACGAAGGCGCGGCCGTCGGCGGTGACGAGCGGGGTGAGGACCTCGAAGCCGGGCTGGCCGTTGTGCACCCGGTTCCGGACGAGCAACTGCGAGTCGGTGTCGTAGCGCCCGGTGACGGTGACGCGCAACCACTCCTGTCCGTCGTCCCAGCTGTCGGCCCGGGGGAGCGCCTCGGCCAGCGGGACCGGGGTGTGGTCGTAGTTCTGCGCGACCTGTTCGTTCTGGCGGACGGCCTCGTTGCGGCGGTCCCACTGCCACATGCCGAACAGCGCGCAGACGATCGCGAAGGCGACCGCGATCGCGAAGTACCCCAGCCACCGGCGGCTGCGGACGAAGCCCCAACCGACGGAGCTCTCGCCCGAGCTCGGGTCGGCGTGAGCGGGAGATGCCGGTCCGTCCGCCACGCGGGTCCGGGCGTCCGCGCTGCGGGCCTGGGCGGCCGCGCGTTCGAGCTTCGCCGCGTGTCGGCGACCGTAGCGCGAGTTCGGGTCGAAGCCGTCGCTCATCGTGCGGAGCCGCTGGAGCGCACCCCGACGTCGTTCTTCGGCCGGTTCGCGGGATCGCGTTCGTCGTCGAGGCGGTCGACGTCCTCGTGCATCCCCGTCACACGGACGGGGAACGACCGGGAACGGAGGTAGTCGGCGAGGAAGTCGCGGTGGTCCTCGCAGGCAGCCCAGATCTTCACGCGGTCGATCGCGTGGATCCGCGGGTTGCGCCAGTTCACGCGCCAGCTCGCGGTCTCGGTGCACCCCGCCCGGGAGCAGACCGGAGTGGAACCGGGCTCGGTGTGCAGGTCGAACGTCGCACCCATCAGCGGCGCCCCGCCTTCCTCGGCGGCCACACGCGGGAACGGTCCCCACGGCGCTGCCACTCTTCTTGCTGGTGCTGTGCTTCCTCGCGCAGCCGGTCCTGCTCGGCGCGGTACGCCTGGGCGCGCGCGTCCTCTTCTGCTTCTCGGAGGCGCGGGTCCACCGCGTCGTACAGCTGGATCGCCCCGGCGGGGGTGACGATGTCGCTCTCCGCACGGCTGCCGGCGTTCGCCACGATCACGGCGACCCAGGGGATCACGGCGGCGAGCACGATCGGGATGACGGCCACCCACGTGTGCCAGGCGGACCAGATCAGTACCGCGGCCACGAAGCACACCACGCGGAACGCCATCTGCCAGACGTAGCGGGACAGGCGGTGTTTCCGGTCCTGCTCCGGCGAGTCCGGGAGCGCCGTGATGCTGTGCGTGGTCTTCATGCCGATGATCTCCGTCTACCCGTGGACAAGCCTAAGCCCGCACGACCGACAGTGGGCGCACCGCGCGGGGGACAGGTGCGGGTATCGGCTCCGGTACGCTCGTCCGGGCGTGTCCGTCGGGTCCGGCGGGGCACCGCTGACCACCCCACTCGAACGGAGCGACCATGAGCACCCCCCGTACCGTCCTCGTCACCGGCGGCAACCGCGGCATCGGCCATGCCCTCGCTGAGCGTTTCGTCGCCGCCGGCCACCGTGTCGCCGTGACCTCGCGCAGCGGACAGGGCGGGCCCGATGGTGCGCTGACGGTGCAGGCCGACATCACGGACTCGGCCTCCGTCGACGAGGCCTTCACGCGGGTCGAGGCCGAGCTCGGCCCGGTCGAGGTCCTCGTCGCGAACGCGGGCATCACGAACGACCAGCTGCTGCTCCGCATGTCGGAGGAGGACTTCACCAGCGTGATCGACACGAACCTGACGGGGACGTTCCGTGTCGTGAAGCGCGCGACGAAGGGCATGATGAAGGCGAAGTTCGGCCGCATCGTGCTCATGTCGAGCGTGGTCGGTGCCTACGGCCAGGTGGGGCAGGTCAACTACGCGTCGTCGAAGGCCGCCCTGGTCGGCATGGCGCGCTCGATCACCCGCGAGCTCGGGTCCCGCGGCATCACCGCGAACGTCGTCGCGCCGGGGTTCATCCAGACGGACATGACGGCGGCGCTGTCGGACGAGCTCGTCGCCGAGTTCAAGAAGGCCATCCCCGCGGCTCGCTACGGCACGGTCGACGACGTCGCGGACGCCACGCTGTTCCTCGCCGGGGACGGTGCCGGGTACATCTCGGGCGCGGTCATCCCGGTCGACGGCGGGCGCGGCATGGGCCACTAGGCCGCCGATCCCGCCGCGCCGAGGCTCGGCTGAGCGGACAGTCTGCGGCTGCCCGGTGCCGCAAGGTGTCCGGGTGGCCGAGGCTCGGCCCGCGCGGAAGCGCTGGTGTGTGCGGGCGGCCGGCCCTCAGCCGCGCAGGCCGAGCGCCGCGAGGACGCTCGACAGGTCACGGTCGACGACCGCGACGTCGGCCTGCTCACGCACGAGCGGCTTCGCGTCGAAGGCGACCGACAGGGCCGCCACGCGCATCATCTCCAGGTCGTTCGCGCCGTCACCGACCGCCACGGTCCGGGCCGGGTCGACCCCGTCGGCCGCAGCCCACTCACCAAGCGCCTCCGCTTTGGCACGGGCGTCGACGACGTCGCCGAGGACACGCCCGGTGAGGGTGCCGTCGACGACCTCGAGACGGTTCGCCCGGCAGTGGTCGAGCCCCAGCCTGTCGGCGAACGGGTCGAGGACCTCGTGGAACCCGCCGGACACGACCCCCGCCGTCCCGCCGGCGGCGTGCACGGCACGGACGAGTTCGTCGGCGCCGCGGGTCACCGTGACCGCCCGCTGTGCTCTCCGGAACACCTCGCTCGGGAGGCCCGCCAGGGTCGCGACACGCTCCCGGAGGCTCTCCGCGAAGTCGATCTCACCGCGCATGGCGCGCTCCGTGATCGCCGCCACCTGCGGCCGGGTCCCGGCGGCGTCGGCCAGCAGCTCGATCACCTCGTCTTCGAGCAGCGTGGAATCGGCATCGAGGACGACGAGGAAGCGTGGCACGCACCAACGGTACCGACTGTCGGAGGCACGGCCGCGTGTGTGACGCGCGCCGCGCCTCCCGTCCGACGGCGGCCGGGACCGGCCGTCCGACTATGCGTCGACGCGGACGCCCTTGCCCACCACCGTGATGCCGGAGTCCGTGACGGTGAAGCCGCGGGCCTCGTCGGCCTCGCGGTCGACGCCGACCTGCGCGCCCGGCGCGATGACCACGTCCTTGTCCAGGATCGCGCGGTTGACGATCGAACCCGCGCCGATGTCCGCGCGCTCGAACACGATCGAGTCGAGGACCTTCGCGCCGGAGTCGATGCCGCACCACGGGCCGATCACGCTGCGCTCGACCTGGGCGCCGGACAGCAGGCAGCCGAGCGAGACGATCGAGTCGACCGTCGAGCCAGTGTTGCCGTTGGCGTCCCGGACGAACTTCGCGGGCGGCAGGTTCGTCTGCTGGTTGAAGATCGGCCAGTCCTGGTTGTACAGGTTGAACACCGGCACCGGCGCGATGAGGTCCATGTGCGCGTCGAAGAACGAGTCGATCGTCCCGACGTCCCGCCAGTAGTACTTGTCGCGGTCCGTGGAGCCGGGGACGTCGTTGCGCTGCAGGTCGTACACGCCGGCGTCGCCGCGGGACACGAAGTCCGGGACGATGTCGCCGCCCATGTCGTGGTTGCTCGAATCGACCTGGCCGTCCCGGAGCACGGCGTCGACGAGGGCGTCGGCGTCGAACACGTAGTTGCCCATCGAGGCGAGCACCTCGCCGGGGGAGTCCGCCAGCCCGACCGCGTCCTTCGGCTTCTCGAGGAAGGCGTCGATCTTGGTGGGGTCGTCCTCGGCCACCTGGATGACCCCGAACTGGTCGGCCAGACCGATCGGCTGCCGGATCGCCGCGACGGTCGCGCTGCGGCCGGAGGCGATGTGCGCCTCGACCATCTGGTGGAAGTCCATCCGGTACACGTGGTCCGCGCCGACCACGACCACGATGTCGGGTCGTTCGTCGCGGAGCAGGTTGAGCGACTGGAGGATCGCGTCCGCCGAACCCGCGAACCAGCGCTTGCCGAGCCGCTGCTGCGCCGGGACGGACGCGACGTAGGAGCCGAGCAGCCCCTCCATGCGCCAGGTCTCCGCGACGTGCCGGTCGAGACTGTGCGACTTGTACTGGGTCAGGACGACGATCTTCTGCAGTCCGGAGTTCACGAGGTTCGACAGGGCGAAGTCGATGAGACGGAAGTTCCCGCCGAACGGGACGGCGGGCTTCGCGCGGTCGGCAGTGAGCGGCATGAGCCGCTTGCCCTCGCCGCCGGCGAGGACGATGCCGAAGACCTTCTTTGGTGCCATGTCGCTCACAGTATGCGTCCGCACTGGGAACCCGTTACGTTGAACGCGTGCGAGTCGATCTGTTGACGAAGGAGTACCCACCCGAGGTGTACGGCGGTGCGGGCGTCCACGTCGCCGAGCTCACCGCGGCGCTGCGGTCGGGGACGGGGACGGACGTGCGGGTACGGGCCTTCGGGGCCTTCCGCGACGAGGAGGACGTCTGGGCGTACCGGACGCCCGCCGGCCTCGAGCGGGCGAACGGCGCGCTGCAGGCGCTCGGCACCGACGTGGCCATCGCGGCCGACGTCGAGGGGGCCGACCTGGTGCACTCGCACACCTGGTACGCGAACACCGCTGGCCGGATCGCGCAGTTGACGTACAACATCCCGCACGTCGTGACCGCGCACAGCCTCGAACCCCTGCGTCCGTGGAAGGCCGAGCAGCTCGGCGGCGGGTACCGCCTGTCCAGCTGGATGGAACGGGAGTCCTTCGTGCACGCCGACGGCGTCGTCGCGGTGTCGAAGGCCATGCGTGCGGACATCCTCCGCTCGTACCCGTCGATCGACCCGGCGAAGGTGCACGTCGTCTACAACGGCATCGACGTCGACGAGTGGAAGCCGACCGTCGACGAGGACGCCGTCCGCGAGCTCGGGATCGACCCGACCCGCCCGAGTGTCGTCTTCGTCGGACGGATCACCCGGCAGAAGGGCCTGCCCTACCTGCTCCGCGCCGTCTCGTCGCTGCCCGAGGACGTCCAGATCGTCCTGTGCGCCGGTGCTCCGGACACGCCGGAGATCATGGCCGAGGTCACCGGCCTGGTCGAGGACCTGCGCGAGAAGCGGTCCGGCGTCGTGTGGATCGACCGGATGCTGTCCCACCAGGAGGTCGTCACGGTCCTGTCCTCGGGTTCCGTCTTCGTCTGCCCGTCGATCTACGAGCCCCTCGGCATCGTGAACCTCGAGGCCATGGCGTGCGGCATCCCGGTCGTCGGCACCGGCACCGGGGGCATCCCCGAGGTCGTCGCGGACGGACTCACCGGCCGCATCGTGCCGATCGACCAGGCACAGGACGGCACCGGCACCCCGACGGACCCCGACCGGTACGTCGCGGACCTCGCGGCGACGCTGGACGAGGTGCTCTCGGACCTCGACCTGGCGAAGCTCATGGGGCGGGCCGGACGGCTCCGCGTCGAGACGGAGTTCACCTGGGACGCGATCGCCCAGCGCACGCGCGCCGTGTACGACCAGGTGCTCGCGGGACGCTGATCCGCGTCGCGGTGCCGCTCACCGCGACCGGGTGCGCCACGGGCGGTGCGCGTGTGGCGCACCACGTGCCTCCCGTCCGGACCCCGTAGGCTGGACGCATGCCCTCGGTCGTGCGCTTGTCAGACGTCTCCGTGGTCCGCAACGGGGCCACCATCCTCGACGGGATCTCGTGGGAGGTGCAGGCCGACGAACGCTGGGTGGTGCTCGGTGCGAACGGCGCCGGCAAGACCACGCTCCTGCAGGTCGCGGGCGCGCAGACCTTCCCGACCTCGGGCGAGGTCGAGGTGCTCGGGACCGAGCTCGGCGGGGCCGACCTGTTCGACCTGCGTCCGCGGATCGGCTTCGCCTCGACGGCGCTCGCCCGCCGGATCCCGGTGACCGAGAAGGTCGTCGACGTCGTCCTGACCGCCGCGTACTCGGTCACGGGTCGCTGGAACGAGGAGTACGAGGAGCTCGACGTCCGGCGCGCCCAGCGCGTGCTCGACGAGTGGGGCCTCGGCGACTTCGGCGACCGGACCTTCGGGGAGTTGAGCGACGGCGAGCAGAAGCGCGTGCAGATCGCCCGCGCGGTGATGACGGACCCGGAGATCCTGTTCCTCGACGAGCCGGCGGCGTCGCTCGACCTCGGCGCCCGCGAGAGCCTGGTCCGGACCCTCGGCGGCTACGCGCAGAGCGAGGACTCGCCGGCGATCGTCATCGTGACGCACCACGTCGAGGAGATCCCCGCGGGCTTCACGCACGCCCTGGTGCTCGCGGACGGACACGTCCAGGCGGCCGGACCCATCGACGAGGTCCTCACCGACGCGACCCTGACCGAGGCGTTCGGCATCGAGCTGACCGTCACGAAGGACGACGGTCGTTACACGGCACGCGCCGCGTCGTGACCTGCGCGTCGTCGGTCTCTCTGGTAACGTAGACGGCTGGCGCACGCCGCAGACTTGGCGCTCCCCGGGCGGTTCCCGTCCGGCGCGCATCCCCATCAACACCCATTCACGAGGAATCCTGATGAAGACCGACACCCACCCCGAGTACAACGCCATCGTCTTCCGCGACCTGGCTTCCGGTGAGACCTTCCTGACGCGCTCGACCGCGACCAGCGACAAGACCATCGAGCTCGACGGTGAGACCTACCCGGTCATCGACGTCGAGATCTCGTCCGCGTCGCACCCGTTCTACACGGGCAAGCAGCGCATCCTCGACTCGGCCGGTCGCGTCGAGAAGTTCAACCAGCGCTTCAAGGGCTTCGGCAAGTAAGTCGTCGCTGCGCTCGAACGGGCGGTCCTCCTGCGGGAGGGCCGCCCGTTCTCGTTGTGTGCGGGGGCGTGGGCGGGTGGGCGGGCGCGGGTGGGCGGGCGCGGTTTCGAACCACGATGCCGACATCGAACCGCCCGCAGGGGTCGGTGTGATGTCGGAATCATGGTTCGTTGCCAGCGGCGTGCACCGCGCGAGCCCGGGCGCCCGCGCTACGCGCCGGCGCGGTGCGGCCAGCGACCGTCGGCCGTGAACGCGGGGTCGCGCTTCGCCCGCATGTACTCCTGGAACGAGGCCGCCTGCTCCGCGCACCACCCCACCTGCTTGCGGTGGAGTTCCTCGGCAGAGACACCGAGTTCGTCCGGGTACTTCGCGGCGATCGCCTGCGCCACACGGCCGGCAGCGACGGCGTCCGCTCCGGCGTCGTGCGCATCGGAGAGCGTGACGCCGTAGAGCTCCGACGCGGCCTCGAGCGTCCGCTTGCCCTTCCGGTAGGTGTCGAGCGCCTTGTCGATCACGAGCGGGTCGACGATGTTGCCGATGACGGGGGAGGCGATGCCGTGGCGCTTGGCTTCCCGGTCGAGGACCGTGAGGTCGTAGGGGGCGTTGTAGATGACCAGGGGGATGCCCCGGGCGAACACGGCCTCGACCGCGGCGATGACCTCGGCCACGACCTCGGCCGCGGGGCGCCCCTCTGCCTGGGCGCGCTCGGTGGTGTAGCCGTGGACGGCCGCGGCGCCCTCGGGGATCGCGATACCGGGGTCGGCGATCCACGCGCCCTCGACGATCGAACGACCCGTCATGTCGATGAGCCCGACATGGGCGGTGACGATCCGTGCGGTCTCGACGTCGACACCCGTGGTCTCGAGGTCGAAGACACCGAGGGCGTGCCACCACGGGCGGCCGGTGAGGTCCTGCACGTCGCCGGAGACCGGTGCGGGCGTGTCGAGCGCTGCTGCGGTGTACGTCACGGCACGAGGCTAACGGGACGCACCGACACGCACGACACGACCCGCCTGTGCGGGTGCACCGCGCCTCCCGTCCGGCCGACGCGGCCGGAGCCGCGGGCGGCTACGCAACCGGTGCCGCTCCGACGTGCAGCCAGTAGAACGACTGCGTGGCCATCGTCAGCGTGACCGACCCCGACTCGTCGAAGGACGGGAACGAGCCGCCACCGAACAGGTCGTACAGCGGTCGTCCCGCGTACTCCGGCGCGGAGATCGTCACCGAGGTCGGGTTCGTGGCGAAGGAGAACACGCAGAGCACGTCCTCGCCGTGCGGGCCGAACTGCTGCCCGGAGCCCTCCCACGACCGCACGAAGGCGAGCACCGACTCGTTCGACGTCTCCTGCACCTGGAGTGAGCCCATGCCGAAGACGGGGTGCGCCTTGCGGACGTGGATGACGTTGCGGACCCAGTGCAGCAGGGACCGCGACTGGGCGAGCTGCGCCTCGACGTTGACCTGCGCGTAGTTGTAGACGAGCGACTGCACGACCGGCAGGTAGAGCTTGCCCGGGTCGGCGGTGGAGAACCCGGCGTTGCGGTCCGGTGTCCACTGCATCGGCGTGCGGGACGAGTCACGGTCGGGCAGCCAGATGTTGTCGCCCATCCCGATCTCGTCGCCGTAGTACAGGAACGGCGACCCGGGCAGCGAGAACAGCAGCGCGTGGATGAGCTCGAGTTCGGCGCGCGAGTTGTCGAGCAGGGGAGCGAGGCGCCGCCGGATGCCGATGTTGGACCGCATGCGCGGGTCGTAGCCGTACCAGCCGTACATCGCCTGCCGGTACTCCTCGCTCACCATCTCGAGGGTGAGCTCGTCGTGGTTGCGGAGGAAGACACCCCACGCGGCCGATTCCGGGACGTCCAGGGTCTCGGACAGGATCGCCTTGAGCTCCGACGCGTGCTGTGCGCGGAGGGAGTAGAAGATGCGCGGCATGACGGGGAAGTCGAACGCCATGTGGCACTCGGGCTCCTCGTCCGTGCCGAAGAACGCGGCGGTCTCACGGGGCCACTGGTTGGCCTCGGCGAGGAGGACCCGCCCCGGGTACTCGTCGTCGACCATCGCGCGGAGCTTCTTGATGAACTCGTGCGTCTCCGGCTCGCCCTCGCCGTTGCCGTCCTCGGACTCGAACAGGTAGGGGATCGCGTCGAGCCGCAGACCGTCGACACCCATGTCCAGCCAGTGCCGCACGACGTCGTACACGGCCTCGACCACGGCCGGGTTCTCGAAGTTCAGGTCGGGCTGGTGCGAGAAGAACCGGTGGAAGAAGAACTGTCGACGGACAGGGTCGAAGGTCCAGTTCGACTCCTCGGTGTCCACGAAGATGATGCGGATGTTCTCGTAGTGCTCGTCCGTGTCCCGCCACACGTAGAAGTCGCCGTACGGGCCGTCGGGGTCCTCGCGCGATTGCTGGAACCACTCGTGCTGGTCCGAGGTGTGGTTGATCACCATGTCGATGACGATGCGCATGTTCCGCTCGTGCGCCTTGGTGACGAGCTCCCGGAACTCGTCGAGTGTGCCGAACTCCGGCAGGATCGCCTTGTAGTCGGAGATGTCGTAGCCGCCGTCGCGCATCGGCGACTGGAAGAACGGCGGCAACCAGATCGCGTCGATGCCGAGCCACTGCAGGTAGTCGAGCTTGCCGATGACCCCCTGGATGTCACCGATGCCGTCGCCGTTCGAGTCGACGAAGGAGCGGATCATGCACTCGTAGAACACCGAGCGCTTGTACCACTGCGGGTCCAGGGTGAGGCCGGGCAGCTGGATCGGGGCGGTGAACGTCACCTCGGCCACGCTAGGCCGCTGCTGCTGCTCTTGTCCGCAGAGAGCACTCCGAGTGCGGGAGCGGTGTGCGCGGCAGCGGTGTGCGCGGGAGCGGTTCGCGCGCGGGCGCGTCACGCGCTCGCCCGGCCTGGAGGCGCGACTCGCCCTCCACAGGCGGGCTCGCCCTGTGGGTTGTCCCCACGCACCCGCGTGCCCGGCGGGCTGGGCACGTGCGGTTCGTAGACTGGCCGCGATGCAACCCCCCGTCCTCTCCCCGTACCAGTCGCTCATGGCGGCCACCCCGGTCGTGCACCGCGCCGTGCAGGTCGACGGCCGCACGACCCACTACTGGGAGTACGGTCCCGGCGACGCCGAGCACACCGTCCTGGCCGTGCACGGGTTCCGCGGGGACCACCACGGGCTCGAGACGATCGCGGCGCACCTCGAGGGCGTTCGCGTGCTCGTGCCCGATCTGCCGGGGTTCGGCATCTCGGACCCGCTGCCCGTCTCCGACATCGACTCGTACGTGCGGTGGCTCACCGGCTTCCACGCAACGCTCGGTCTCGGCGCCGACACCGTCGTGCTCGGGCACTCGTTCGGCTCGATCGTCGTCGCCGCGACCGTGGCAGCCGGGCTCGACACCCGACTGCTCGTGCTCGTGAACCCGATCGCCGCCCCGGCGTTGCAGGGTCCCCGAGCCGTCGCCACCGGCGTGGCGATCGGCTACTACCGCGCCGGTGCCGTCCTGCCGAAGCCGCTCGGACTGGGGCTGCTGCGCAACCGCGGGATCGTCCGGGCGATGAGCCTCGCGATGCTGAAGTCCCGCGACCGGGACCTGCGGCGGTGGGTGCACGACCAGCACGACCGCTACTTCTCGGCCTTCGCCGACCGCACGAGCGTGCTCCAGGCGTTCCGCACCTCGGTGACGCACGACGTCTCCGAGTACGCCGACCGCATCGACGTGCCCGTCCTCATGATCGCGGCCGAGCACGACGACATCACCGCGGTGCCGGAGCAGCGTGCCCTGGCGGCGCGCCTGCGGGACGCCGAACTCGTCGTGATCCCGGGCGTCGGTCACCTCGTGCACTACGAGACCCCGGGGCCCGCGGTCGCTGCCGTGCTGCGGCGACTGTCGGACACGAACGCGCCGGAGCGTCACGGACGGCGGTCCTCACGCGGGACCGGCCCCGCTCGAGCCGCCAGGAAGGACGTCTCCGCGTGAAGCGCCTGCGCATCGGCATCGACTGCCGCTACGTCCGGATCGGTCGGCACGACGGGATCTCCCGGTTCACCGCCGGGATCGCCGCGCACCTGCCCGACCGACACGACTACACGCTGCTCGTGCACGACGAGCGACAGCTCGAGTCGCTGCCGTCGCACCTGCCGCACGCCGTCCTGCCGGCACCCACCGATGCCGGTGAGCCGCTGGTGGCACGACGGGTGAACCGGCTCGGGCTGGACGCGGTGTTCTCGCCGATGCAGACGATGGGCTCGCGCGGGCGGGACTACGCGCTGGTCCTCACGCTCCACGACCTGATCTATTACCGGAACCGGACGCCTCCGCGCGAGTTCTCGTGGCCGATCCGCCTCGGCTGGCGCGCGTTCCACCTGAGCTGGGCGCCGCAGCGGTTCCTGCTGAACGGTGCGGACGGCATCGTCACGGTGTCCGAGACGACGGCGTCGCTGATCGAGCAGCACCACCTCACGAAGCGCCCCGTGACCGTCGCGTACAACGCCGCGGACCCGGCCGCCCCCCGTCCCGCCGACGGCCCGCGCGAGCGGTCCCTCGTCTACATGGGCTCGTTCATGCCGTACAAGAACGTCGAGACGCTCGCCGCTGCGCTCCCGCTCCTCGGGGCCGACTGGACGCTGCACTGCATGTCACGGGTCTCCGACACCGATCGCGCCCGCCTGACGCGGCTCGCCCCGGCCGGGTCCGTCGTGTTCCACGACGGCGCCTCCGACGAGGAGTACCTGTCGGTGCTCCGCTCCGCGACCGCGCTCGCGACGGCGTCCTACGACGAGGGCTTCGGCATCCCCCTCGTCGAGGCGATGGGCGTCGGCACACCGGTGGTGGTCAGCGACATCCCGATCTTCCGTGAGATCGGTGGAACGGCGGCCGAGTACTTCGACCCGTCGTCGCCCGCCGCCGTCGCGGCCGCCGTCCGTCGGCTCGAGGATCGATGGGACGCCGCGTCGGCGGAGTCGATCCGACGCGCCGGCCGGTTCCGCTGGGCGGATTCCGCCGAGCAGGTCGTGCGTGCGGTCGAGCGCGCGGTGACGGACCGCAGCAGTTGACGGTCCGCGTCGCCTTGCGCACGCGGGGTCGACGCCGGGTGGTGACGCCGACCGTCGTCGCGCGCTGACGGCGGCAGCCGTTGCACCGGCCGTGGCAGTCGTCGCGGGCGGGCGGCAGCAGTCGCGCGCTGACGGATGCGCGTAGGTTCGCCCGCGTGGCGAACCAGGAAACGAACCAGGAAACGAACCAGGACGCCGACCGGCAGCAGCACGACCCGTACGCGCGGCGACCCGGGTACGTGACCGGCGTCGACGGCCGAACGGACACGTGGACGACCGCGGCGGTCGCCGGCGTGGTGACGGCCGTCGCCGTGCTGTTCGTCTCGGGGTTGCTGCACGTCACCGAGCCGTTCGCGTACCCGGCTGCCGTGGTGGTCGGCGTCTCCGTGTGGCTCGTCGTCCGTGCGCGACGCCGAGCAGCCGACCGCCGTGCGGGCCGCGCCCCGGACGCGGTCGCGAAGGCGCGGTCGCAGGCCGTCGCCGACGCGAACGGCGGCCGGCGCTTCTTCGTCGCGCAGAACCCGGTGGTCGTCATCGTGATGGGTGGCATCTTCGTGGCCCTGAGCATCGGCAGGCTCGTCGCCGTCGGACCCTCGGCCGCGTCGATCCTCGTGACGGTCCTGGTCGCTGCTTCCGGGGCCTTCCTCGGCACGCTCGTCGTCGGGCATCGAGACCGTGCGGAGAAGGTCGACGGGAACTGACCCTCGTCGTGCTCGCGTGCGCCGCGGGACTGCGCGTCGGAACGTCCGCCGGTCAGGGCCCGTCGGCCGTGACCGTCGCTCCCGGGAAGACCGCCTCGGTCATCGTCTGTGCCTTCGCCCGGATGGCACCCAGCGCGTCGCCGCGCCCCGCGGTCTGCAGGACGACCTCCTGGTCGGACGGGTCGTCTGACGGGCCCGTGGTCGACCATGCGCACCGGACCTCCTGCACACCGCCGATCGCCCGCAGCTGTTCGGCGAGCCGGAGCCGTGCGGCGGTGGCCTCGTCCGACGCGGTGACGCCCACCTCGAGCGCGCCGAGGTCCGCCACGGCCGACACGGTCACCCCGTTGCCACTGGCGTCGCCAGCCGCGCCGGACAGTCCGGAGAGCAACGCCGCCCGAGCGTCGTGGTCCGCGGAACCGTCCATGCCCGGTCCGGCCGTCACGGTCGCCGCCACGTCGTAGCTGGCGAAGGAGGTCTTGGTCGGATCGTCGGCGTCGACCGTGGCGACGCCCGGGACGCTGCGTGCGCGGTCGACGAACCGGTCGCTGGCGACGTCCGGGCGCGGGAAGATGCCGCCGACCCCGTTCTGCACGCTGCCGACGATGACGACGAGCACGGTCGCCAGGACCGCGGCGGTGGCGACGGACCCGATGCCCACCCACACCCGTCGACGCACGCGCTGCCCGCGATCCGGCAGCGGGACGGAACGGCTGTCCGGACCGAAGGCGCGATCCAGGTCGTCGTCGGGGTCGGTCGGCCAGCCGGCACGACCGGTCCCGGTGCCGGGTTGCTCGGACGTCATGTGATCCCCCCTCACACGGATGCGCGGGTGTGTTGCGTCGGAGCCTAGTCCCGCCCGTCCGGGTGGGGCCGTGGGGATCGCACGGTTCCGCGTCCGGTGTTCAGCCGCGGCGCTCGAGCGGGTTCTGGCGCGCGAAGGCGGGTCGCCCGGGGACCTCTGACACGTCGTCGATCGGGTCGTCGAAGCGGACGAGTTCGGCGTGGAAACGCTCGGGGTCCCAGCGGAAGGAGTGGACCGACCCGTTCCGGATCGGCGTCCGGTGCCGGTCGGCGGTGCCCGGGGCGGCAGCGTTCACAACGCTCCGGATCACGGCACCGTGGGTGGCCACGACGACCACACCCGCGTCGAACCGCACCGCGATCTCGCCGAGGGTCTGCGTGGCCCGGGCGAGCAGCGCGGACCGGGACTCCCGTCCGGGGATGTCGTCGTGCGGGTAGCGAGCGGCCACTTCGTCGTCGGTCAGGCCCTCGGCCTCGCCGTAGGACCGTTCCTGCAGTCCCTCGTAGGTGGCGGGCACGGCCAGACCCAGACGGTCGGCGATGACCGCGCCGGTCTCGAACGCTCGCGACAGCGGTGACGCGACGACGGCGTCGACCGGCCGGCGCGCCAGGAGCTCGGCGGTCGCGGCGGCCTGGGCCCGACCGGTCTCGTTCAGCGGGATGTCCGTGGAGCCCTGGATCCGGCGCTGCTTGTTCCAGTCGGTCTCGCCGTGCCGGACGAGGTAGAGGTGCGTCGTCACGCGTCGATCATCGCAGACGGACCGAGCCGCGCCAGCAGCGCCCGGAGGGTCTCGGTGGTCCCCGCCTCGATCTTGACCGCTGCCCGGCGGTCACTGCGGGTCTCGCCCCGGTTGACGATGACGACGGGGTGCTTGCGGCGGGCGGCGTGGTCGACCAGGCGGACACCCGAGTTCACGGTGAGCGAGGAACCGACGACCAGCAGCGCGTCCGCCTCGGCGACGATCGACACGGCTTCGCGGAACTTCTCGGCCGGCACGAACTCGCCGAAGAACACCACGTCGGGCTTGAGCACCCCGCCGCACACGGAGCAGTCGGGCACGCGGAACCGTTCGACGTCGGTGATCTCGACGTCGCCGTCCGGTTGGAGCTGTACGGTCCCCGGCTCGTCGATCCACGGGTTCTCGCGATCCAGCACGGCGGCGAGGTCCGCGCGGGAGAACACCTGACCACACGTCAGACAGACGGCACGGTCCATCGACCCGTGGATCTCGACCACGCGACGGGATCCGGCGCGCAGGTGCAGCCCGTCCACGTTCTGCGTGACGATGCCGGTGACGACCCCGGCCCGCTCGAGCTCCGCCAGTGCTTCGTGCCCGGCGTTCGGTCGGGCGGCCGCGAACGTGCGCCAACCCAGGTGCGAGCCCGCCCAGTAGCGCTGCCGCTTCGCCGGGTCGGCGGTGAACTCCTGGAACGTCATCGGCTTCCGGACCACCCGCCCTTCGCCCCGGTAGTCGGGGATCCCCGAGTCGGTGCTCAGCCCTGCGCCGGACAGGACGGCGATGCGCTTGCCGGCGAGGACCTCGACGGCGCGGTCGAGGTCGACCGCGGACGCGGCTGCGGTGCTGCCCGCGGGGCTGGTCGGTTCGCTCGTCGCCATCGTGTTCACGGTACCCTCAACAGCCGACCGTCCCGGTCACTTCCCACACCGAAACGAGCCCCGTGCACGCCGTCCGCATCGACTCCCTCGACGACCCCCGACTCGACGACTTCGCCCGACTCACCGACGTCGCCCTGCGCCGGGTCACCGAGCCCGAGGGCGGGCTGTACATCGCCGAGTCGAACACCGTCATCGAGCGTGCGGTCCGCGCCGGCCACGTCCCGCGCAGTGTCCTGGTGCAGGAGAAGTGGCTCGACAGTGTGCTGCCGCTCGTCGCCGACCACGACGGACCGGTGTTCGTCGGCCCGGACGCCCTGCTCGAGGAGCTCACCGGCTTCCGCATGCACCGCGGCGCCCTCGCGGCGATGCAGCGCCCGGAGCTGCCGAGCGTCGCCGACGTCGTCCGGGACGCGCGCCTGGTGGTCGTGCTCGAGGACATCGTCGACCACACCAACGTCGGGGCCGTCTTCCGCAGCGTCGCCGGCCTGGGGGCGGACGCGGTGCTCGTCAGTCCCCGGTGCGCGGACCCGCTGTACCGCCGCAGCGTGCGGGTCAGCATGGGCACGGTCCTGCAGGTGCCGTGGACGCGGATCGGGGAGTGGCCCGGCGCCGGCGAGGAGCTCCGCGACCAGGGGTTCCACCTCGCCGCGATGGCGCTCACGGACCGCTCGGTCGACCTCGATGCGTTCGTCGCCGACGTCCCCGAGCGCGTCGCGCTGGTGATGGGCACCGAGGGTCAGGGGCTGACCCCTGCCGCGATCGCCTCGGCGGACACCACGGTCCGGATCCCGATGGCGCACGGGGTCGACTCGCTCAACGTCGCCGCGGCGAGCGCCGTCGGCCTGTGGGCGGTCGCCCACGCCCAGCGCGCCCGGTAGCAGGGTCCGCCGGTCCCGCCTGGAGGCGCAGCTCGGTCCCGGCACGCATCTCGCGCCCGCAGGCCGACGGTCCGACCCGCACCGCGCCTCCAGGCCGACGGCGCGCGCACGTCCAGCGCGTCCCCGCAGCTTCGGCTGCACCGTCCCCGCTACGCTCGGTTCCCGTGTCGAGAGTCGTCCGCCGCCCCCGCTCCGCCGTCCGGAGGCCCGTGACGATCTCGGTGGTCGCCGTGCTCGTCCTGGCCGTGGGGTACCTCGTCGCCGCGGCGGTCGTGCCGTTCGCCCCCGCGAGCGCGACCACGAGCACGTACCAGGCGCCGACGTCGTCCGTGCCGGACCTGACGTTCCCCGGGTACGGTGCCACCGCGGTCGAGGCGGTCGACTTCCCGGAGAGCCTGCGGACCAGTGGCGACCGGGGACGGCGCTCGATCGCGAGCATCTCGAAGGTCGTGACGGCGCTCGTCGTGCTCGACGCCAAGCCGCTCGACCCCGGCGAGGACGGTCCGTCGATCGCGTTCAACGCCGAGATGCAGGGCCTCTACGCCAAGTACCTGGCGGTGAACGGCGAGGTGGCGCCGATGTCAGCGGGGCTCAAGCTGTCGGAGCACCAGACCATGCAGGTCATGCTCATGAAGTCCGCCAACAACTACGCGGGCGCCTTGGCGCTGTGGGCGTTCGGGTCGATGGACGCCTACCGTTCCGCCGCGGCGTCCTGGCTCGACGAGCACGGCCTCGACGACACCGTGATCGAGGAGCCCACGGGTCTGGACCCCGACAACGAGTCCACCGCGACGGACCTGGTCGAACTCGGGCAGCTCGCGCTCGCCGATCCGGTGGTGAAGGAGATCGTCGGCACGAAGGAGGTCCGTGTCCCCGGCGTCGGCGACATCGAGAACTCGAACAAGCTGCTGGGGCTGGACGGCATCGAGGGCATCAAGACCGGCACGCTCGACGAGGCCGGCGCGTGCCTGCTCTTCGCCGCGACGTACGAGCGCGGCGGCCGCACCGTGACGGTCGTTGGCGCGATGCTCGGCGGTGAGGACCACGACTCGCTCGACGTCGACGTGCAGCGCCTGCTCCGATCGGTCGCCGACAACTTCCAGGTCGTCACCCTGGCACACGAGGGCCAGACGTTCGGCAGCTACAGCACGCCCTGGAGGGACCAGGCCGACGCGGTCGCGGCGAAGGCCTCCGAGGTGTTGGTCTGGGGCCGGACCGAGGTCACCGCGAAGACGCACCTCGACCCGCTCTCCGTGGGCGACGACGGCGAGCAGGTCGGCCGGGTCCGCTTCACGATCAGTGACCACGACCCCGTCACCGTGCCCCTGGTCCTCGACCGGTCCATCGAGGACCCGGGCATCTGGTGGCGGTGGACCAACCCGTTCCAGGGAGCGTGACCGTGCGACACCTCGTCCGGCTCGACGACTGGGACGCCGACGACGTCCGGGCCGTCTTCGACCTCGCCCGGCGCTACGAGTCCGGCGACGGACCCCGGCACGACGGCGCGGTGGCGATGTTCTTCCCCGCGGCCAGCCTGCGCACGCGTGCGTCGTTCGAGCGCGGCGCGCACGTCATGGGGCTCCAGCCCGTGGTGTTCCCGCCCGAGTCGCTCGACAAGCCCGAGGCCGCGGCGGACGTCGCGGGGTACCTGGCGCAGTTCGTGGACGCGATGGTGGTCCGGCACGCGGACATCAGCGTGCTCGACGCACTGGCGGAAGCGGACGCGCTTCCCGTCGTGAACGCGATGACCGACGAGAACCACCCGTGCGAGGTGCTCGCCGACGTGTTCGCGCTGGCGCGCGACGTCGACGTCCGGGGCCTGCGGTTCCTGTTCGTGGGTGCCGACGGCAACATCGGTCGGGCCTGGCAGGAGGCCGCGCGGCTGTTCGACCTCGACCTGGTGCAGTGTGCGCCGCCGGGGCTGGCGGTGCCCGGGGCGCGGTGGACCGACGACCTCGCGGAGGCGGTGCGGCACGCCGACGTCGTGCTCACCGACGGTCCGGGCCGGCACGCCGAGGCGCTCGCGCCGTACCGGGTCACGGCGGACCTGCTCGCCACCGCGCCGGACGGGGTGCGCTTCGCGCCGTGTCCGCCGTTCCTCCGGGGCCGTGAGGCGTCCGCCGACGCACTCGACGGGCCGTGGTTCGTCGGTCACGCCTTCAAGCGCGCGCTGCTGCCCGTCCAGCAGGCGGTCCTGGCGCACGTCCTGGCCGCGTAGCGGTCCGGTCGCCGTCGCGCTCGGACGGGCAGGTGGACAAGGTCGGTCGCGTGGGCCGGCCCGGGCGCGGGGAGCGATCTGTTCCGGGTCGAGCTGGCGCTCAGGAGTCCCGGTCGGTCTCGACGTGCAGTGTCCATGCGCTGTCGCGGCTGCTGTCGAACGCGGTGAACCCGATCCGCTCCACCCCGGTCCTCTCGCCCGTGGAGAGATCGAACCGGTACCGCCCGTCGTCGCACGAGACCGGTTCCGGCAGTCCGATGTACCGGCTGGTCGGCCCCGCCTCGATCTGGAGCGCTCCCTCCATCGTCCCGTCACCGAAGCACGCGAGTTCGACGGACCGGACGTCCGTGGGCGCCGGGAAGGCCGCGGACACGGCCGGTTCGGAGACGTCGGACCGTTCGCTCGTCCCGGCCGAGACCCGTCCGAAGAGCAGGGTGTCGTCGTCCGACCGCTGCTCGCCCACCTCCCACCGGTGCAGGGCGGCCTCGTCGACCGGGGGTGGACCGCTGCACCCCGTGAGCGCGGCGGCGAGCGCGAGGACGCCGAGGACGGGGGAGACGGGACGCACCCGCTCAGGCTAGCGTCGACCCCGTGACGACGACGTTCCCCCGCAGCTCCCCGTCCGCCCTCGGCATCGACGCACGCGGGGTCGCCGCGTTCCTCGACGCCCTCGAGTCCACACCCGACGTCGAGGCGCACTCGTTCCTGCTCCTGCGGCACGGCCGGGTCGCTGCCGAGGGCACCTGGGACCCGTACCGCGCGGAGTCGGTGCACCTGCTCTACTCGCTGAGCAAGAGCTTCACCGCCGCCGGCGTCGGCATCGCGGTGCGCGAGGGCCTGGTCGACCTCGACGCGACCGTGCTGTCGTACTTCCCGGAGCTCGACGCCGAGGTCACGGACGAGCGCAGCCGGCGCATCCTGGTGCGGCACGTCCTGGCGATGGCGAGCGGGCACCGTGAGGAGACCCTCGAGCGTGCGCGGGCGGTCGACCCGACGAACATAGTCCGGGGCTTCCTGCTGCTGCCGCCGGACGAGGAGCCCGGCTCGGTCTTCGCCTACAACCAGCCCTGCACGTACACCCTCGCCGAGATCGTCCGCCGCGTGTCCGGCGGTTCGCTCGTGGAGTGGTTGCGCCCGCGGCTCCTCGACCCGCTCGGCATCACCGACCTCGCGTGGAAGCGCGACGACCAGGGCAACGAGCTCGGGTTCAGCGGGTGCTATGCCCCGGTGGACGCCGTCGCGAAGCTCGGTCAGCTGTACGTGCAGCGTGGTGTCTGGGAGGGTCAGCGCATCCTCGACGAGGACTGGGTCGAGGCCGCGACCCGCGTGCAGGTCGAGAACCCGGACGAGGAGAACCCTGACTGGAGCCAGGGCTACGGCTTCCAGTTCTGGATGGCCCGCCACGGGTTCCGGGGCGACGGCGCGTACGGCCAGTTCTGCGTGGTCCTGCCCGACCTCGACCTCGTGCTCGCCCTGACCGGACAGAGCGTCGACATGCAAGCGGTGCTCGACGCGGCCTGGGACCACCTGCTGCCGGCGGTCGACGCCGCCTCCGCCGACGCGTCAGCCGACGTTGCCCTGGAGGCACGGATCGCCGCACTGGGTCTGCCCCCGGTGGCGGGGGAGCGGCTCCCGGACGCCGGTGCGTACGGCCCGCTGCTCCGGGACGGTTCCTCGTGGCGCCTCGAACTCGACGTCGAGGACGGGCACCTGTCCGTGCCCGTCGCCGAGGGGGCATGGGCGGTCGAGGGGCCGCTCGCCGGCAGCGCCGCCCTGGTGGACGACGGGGCCGCCGTGCTCGTCGACGTGCGGTTCGTCGAGACCCCGCACCTGGCGCACGTCCGGATCGCGACCGACACCGGCGATGCCGCGTTCGGGTGGGAGACAGTGCCGCTCCACGACGGTCCGACCACGCTGCGTCGACCCGTCGACCGACGAGCAGGATCGGGCCACCGGGGCTGACGACGCCGCGGCACCAGGAGCGGGGTCAGCCCTTCGCGCTGCGGGTGCGGCCGAGCGCGACCTCGCGACGTGCGGCGGCGAGCGCCGCGTCGGACGCCGAGTGCGGGTCGCGGAAGAGTCTCCGGACCTCGTCGACGTGGTCGCGCACCGCGGGGCGGCTGCTCTGCGCCGCGCGGTCGAGTGCCGGCCCGGCGACGTCCTCGCCGAGCGCGACGACGGACCGGCTGAGACTGCGCCGCAGGGAGTCGTCGCCGCGGCCGAGCAGCTCCACCAGACGGTCGGCCACCTCGGCGCGGCGGTCGTCCGGCGCGAGCGCGACGGCGGCCCGCCAGGCGGCCTTGGCGACCTCGTCGTCGACGTCCCCGAGGTGCGCCATCACGTCGCTCCAGGCACGCCGGTCGCCCACCTTCGACAGCGTGTGCAGCGCCTGGCTCCGTGCCTGTCGGCCCCCGTCGCGCAGCTCCGTCAGCAGGCGCGGCACCACCAGGTCGGCCGGGAGGCGCGTGAGGGCCCAGGTGAGCATGTCACGGACGAAGAAGTCCGGTTCCGCGGCGCACTGCCGGACCAGCAGGTCGAGGTCGGCGGCGTCCGCGTCGGTGCCCGCGGTCATCACGGCCTGCAGGCGCACGGACGAGCGGGGGTGGGCGAGCGCCTCCGCGAGCGTGGTCACGGCGTGTCCGACCGGTGCTCGACGACGTCCTGCAGCTCGGGGCGCTTCGGGGTGACGCCGTCGCCCGAGGACGTGTGCTTGATGCGTCGGACGACCCAGGGGACCAGGTACTCCTTCGCCCAGCCGAGGTCCTCCGCCCGGGCCTCACGCCACGGGCGGGCTTCGAGGGGCTCCGGGTTGAACGGCTCGAGTCCGTGCTCCACGCCGAGGGTGTCGAGCACGGCCGCGGCGACCGTCGCGTGTCCGGTCGGGGAGTGGTGCAGCCGGTCCGGCGCCCACATCCGCGGGTCGCGCAGGACGCGGAGCGCCCACATGTCGGCGACGAGTGCCCCGTGCTTGAGCGCGATCGCGTGCAGGTTCTCGTTGTAGATGGCCGTCTTGCCGCGGACCATGCCGAGCACCGGCGTCATGCCCACGTCGGGTCCGGTGAAGAGCACGACGGTGGCGCCGTCGCTGCGGAGCCGGGCGACCATGGCGTCGACGCGCTCGGCGAGCTCGTCCGGGTCGGAACCGGGCCGGATGATGTCGTTCCCGCCGGCCGAGACGGTCACCAGGTCGGGGCGGAGCCGGAGCGCGGGCTCGACCTGCTCGTCGATGATCTGCTGGAGGAGCCGGCCGCGGATCGCGAGGTTGGCGTAGGCGAAGTCCTCGGACTGGTTCGCCAGGACCTCCGCCACCCGATCCGCCCAGCCACGGTTGCCGCCGGGCACGGTCGGGTCGGGGTCCCCGATGCCCTCGGTGAACGAGTCACCGATCGCGACGTACCTGGACCACGGATGACGATCTGACACGACTCGACCGTAGTCTCGTCCCATGAACGAGGCCAACCCCGTGTGGACCGTCCCCGACGACCTGCTCGCCCGGATCGCCGAGCGCGCGCCCGGGTACGACGCGGCGAACACGTTCTGCGCCGAGGACCTCGAGGAACTGCGTGCCGCCGGGTACCTCCGGATCGGCGTGCCGGTGGACCTCGGCGGCAGCGGCCTCGGTCTCCGCGCGACCGCCGCCGTGCAGCGGACCCTGGCGTCGGCCGCACCGGCGACGGCGCTCGGGCTCGGGATGCACCAGGTGTGGGTGCAGGCGGCCCGTGCCGTGACCGCGCGGGGCGGGTCGTTCCTCCAGAGCGTCACCGAGCACGCGGCGCAGGACCGCCTGCTCGCGTTCGGCGTGAGCGAGCCCGGCAACGACGCCGTGCTGTTCGACTCGACGACGGCGGCGGAGCCGGACGGCCGCGGCGGGTACCGGTTCACGGGCACGAAGACCGCGACGTCGCTCGCACCGGCCTGGGACGTGCTGAGCGTCTTCGGCAAGGACGACTCTGGGGCGGAACCGCGGCTGGTGCACGGGTTCGTGCTGCGTGCGGACGGCGGCGTGGAGCACCTCGACGACTGGGACACGCTCGGCATGCGCGCGACGCAGAGCCACACGACGCGACTGCTCGGGGTGCACGTGCCCGCGGAGCGGATCGTGCGCAGCCTGCCCGTCGGTCCGAACCAGGACCCCCTGGTGTTCGGGGTGTTCGCCGCGTTCGAACTGCTCGTCGCGTCGGTGTACGTCGGCGTTGCCGAGCGTGCGCTCGAGCTGGCGGTCGAGGCGGTCGGTGCGCCCCGGTCGGCCGACGGCACGCCGCGGTCGCAGGACCCCGACGTCCGACGGGCGATCGCCGACGCCCGCGGCGCGCTCGACGCGGTCGCACTGCAGGTCGACGCACTGGCACGCTCGGTCGACGAGCAGGACGACCTCGGCCCGCGGTGGTTCCCCCTGCTCGTGGGCACGAAGGCGCGGACCGTCGACACCGCGCAGCACGTCGTGGACGAGGCGACCCGGGTGGTCGGCGGTGGCGCCTACCGGGCGTCGGGAGAGCTCGCGCGGCTGGCCCGCGACGTCCGCGCCGGCCAGTACCACCCGTCCTCGCGGGATTCGGCGGCGCGGACCGTCGCCGCGTCCGTGCTCGGCCCGCTGGCCTGAGCCGCGCCGTCCGCCGCTGTCGGTGGGCCGTGGCATCATCGGCGCGTGAGCAAGCAGGACGGCAGCAACCGACTCGTCTCCGACCGGCCGGTCGACGACGTGTCCGCGACCGTGCTGCACGTCGACATGGACGCGTTCTTCGCCTCCGTCGAACTGCTCGACCGCCCCGACCTGCGCGGGCTGCCGGTCATCGTCGGCCACGACTCCGAGCGCTCGGTCGTGACCGCCGCCACGTACGAGGCACGTCGCTACGGCGTGAACTCCGCCATGCCGATGGCGGTCGCACGACGACGCTGCCCCAACGCCGTCATCGTCGAGCCGCACTTCGAGAAGTACCGGGACAAGTCCGCGGCGGTCATGTCCGTCTTCGACCGGTTCACACCGCGGGTGGAGCGGCTCGGCATCGACGAGGCCTTCCTCGACGTCGCCGGCGCGATGAAGCTGTACGGCACACCGTGGCAGATCGGCGCCGCGATCCGTCGGGCGGTGTTCGACGAGACCGGTCTGCACTGCTCGGTCGGTGCCGCGGCGACGAAGTTCGTGGCGAAGCTCGCATCGAGCCGGGCGAAGCCCGACGGCCTGCTCGTCGTCCCCGCCGCCGACACCGTCGCCTTCCTCCACCCCCAGCCGGTGTCCGCACTGTGGGGCGTCGGCGGCCGGACCCAGGAGACGCTCGAGCGGCGGGGCATCCGCACGGTGGGTGACCTGGCCACGACGCCCCTCGCGTCCCTGGTGTCCGCGCTCGGTCCCGCGGGCGGACAGCGGCTGCACGACCTCGCGTGGGGTCGCGACCCGCGCGTCGTCGACACCGCGGTGGGCGAGAAGTCCGTGGGGCACGAGGTCACGTTCGGGCGTGACCTCACCGAGCGCGACGACGTCGCCCGCGAGCTCCTGCGACTCGCCGACAAGGTGGCCGTCCGCCTCCGACGCGCCGACGTGCAGGCGCGGACCGTCGCGCTGAAGGTCCGCTACACCGACTTCACCACGCTGACCCGGTCCCGCACCCTCGCCGAACCCACGGACGTGGCGAAGCGTCTCCACCGAGAGGCCGTCGAGCTCTACGACGTGCTCCACCGCCCGGGCAACCGGATCCGACTCATCGGCGTCCGCGGCGAGAACCTCGTGCCGGCCGCCGCGAGCAACGCCCTGTGGGACGACGACGCGCCGTGGCGGGACACCGAGACGACCGTCGACGCCGTGGCGGCCCGGTTCGGCGCGGGCGTGCTCCGACCGGCGTCGCTCGTCCGCGGCACGCCCGACCGGCACGTCCCGCACGCCCGGCAGGACTGACCGTGGCGGTAGGATCGCGTGAAGTGAGCGCAGCGGAGTACGACGACCAGCAGCAGCCCGCAACGCTGTGGGGAGACACCGACGCGCACCTGTCGAACGGTGCGGAGCCGGCGTCCGACGACCACGCCCGCGGCGCCGGTTCGGCCACGACGACCGGCGCCGACACGGCCACGACGGCCGGTCCGTCCGCCACTCCCGTCGCGGACCACGACGCAGCCGCCGCGGCGGCCGAGGCGGCGGGCAACGCCGCCGCGGAGCACCTGTCGCCGGCGTTCCCGGACCGCGCCGCGTGGGGGACCGCCTCGAAGCTCCGCGCGTGGCAGGTCGAGGCGCTGACGAAGTACTTCGAGACCGAGCCCCGCGACTTCCTCGCGGCAGCGACCCCGGGCGCCGGCAAGACGACCTTCGCGCTCCGGCTCGCGACCGAGCTGCTGGCGCGCGGCACCGTCGACCGGCTGGTGGTCGTCGCGCCGACCGAGCACCTCAAGCGGCAGTGGGCGGACTCCGCGGACCGTGTCGGCATCCGCATCGACCCGATGTTCAAGAACGGCGACGGCATGTTCGGCCGGCACTACCAGGGCGTCGCGATCACCTACGCCCAGGTGGGCATGAACCCCGAGGTCCACCAGAAGATCACCGAGGGCGGGAAGACCCTGGTGATCCTCGACGAGGTCCACCACGGCGGCGACGCGCTGACGTGGGGTGACGGCATCCGCGAGGCGTTCACGAAGGCGACGCGCCGACTGTCGCTGTCGGGTACCCCGTTCCGCTCGGACACGAACCCGATCCCGTTCGTGCAGTACGCCCCCGACGAAGAGGGCATCCGCACGTCGATCTCCGACTACAACTACGGCTACGGTCGCGCGCTCAAGGACGGCGTCGTCCGCCCGGTGCTCTTCATGGCCTACGCCGGCCAGATGCGCTGGAAGACCCGCATGGGCGACGAGATGTCCGCGTCGCTCGGCGAGCAGGTGACGAAGGACATCACCGCGCAGGCCTGGCGCACGGCGCTCTCACCAGAGGGCGAGTGGATGCCGGCGGTGCTGTCCGCCGCCGACAAGCGCCTGACCGAGGTCCGCCGGGGCGTCCCCGACGCCGGCGGGTTGGTCATCGCCACCGACACCACGACCGCGCGCGCCTACGCCCGGATCCTCCAGCAGATCACCGGAGAGCGGCCGACCGTGGTCCTGTCGGACGAGGCAGCGGGGTCGAGCCGGATCCAGGCGTTCTCCGAGGACACGTCGCGCTGGATGGTCGCGGTCCGCATGGTGTCCGAGGGCGTCGACGTCCCGAGGCTGTGCGTGGGCGTCTACGCGACGAGCGCCAGCACGCCGCTGTTCTTCGCCCAGGTGATCGGGCGTTTCGTGCGTGCCCGGCGTCGTGGCGAGACCGCGTCGGTGTTCCTGCCGAGCGTCCCGGGTCTCATGGCCCTCGCCGCGTCGCTCGAGCTCGAGCGCGACCACGCGCTCGACCGACCGAAGAACGCCGACGACGGCATGTACAACCCCGAGGACGCCATGGTCGCCGAGGCGAACCGTGAGGAACGTGCGTCCGAGAGTCTGCTCGAGGTCCAGCCCTTCGAAGCGCTCGACTCGCAGGCGTCGTTCGACCGCGTGCTCTACGACGGCGGTGAGTTCGGCTCCGGGGGAGAGGTCGGCTCGCTCGAGGAGCTCGACTTCATCGGCATCCCCGGGCTCCTCGAACCGGACCAGGTGCGGGACCTCCTGCGCGCCCGTCAGGCGTCGCAGGCCAAGCGGCAGAAGGGCCGGAAGCCGAAGGACGGGATGCCCAAGGCCGCCACGCCCGAGAACCGCCCGATGTACCAGACGCTCAAGGAACAGCGGACCGAGCTGGCCCGCCTGGTGTCCATCTGGTCGCGGCACTCGAACGAGCCGCACGGGCAGATCCACGCCGAGCTCCGGCGCATGAGCGGCGGACCGGCGGTGGCGCAGGCCAGCATCGAGCAGATCCAGAAGCGCATCGACATCCTGCGCTCGCGGATCGGCGGTCGTCGGTGACGGGCGGAGCGGCGTGATCGACCCCGTCGACGACCGCACGTGGCTCGTCCGGCGTGACGCCGAGTCCTCACCAGAGGCCATCATCGACCGTTTCGGCGGCGGGTACCGGCTGCGCCGGTTCTCGTTGACCGAGGCCGGTCGGTCCGAGCACGGCGTCTACACCGGGCCCGAGCTCGCCGAGACCGCCTGGTGGCGGTTGCGGGACCGCCGACGTCCCTGATCGTCGGCCCCGAGCGACGTCGTCCCCGATCGACGGACGTCGTGTCCGTGACGGGATCCGGACAGTCGGCGGAGCACCGAGATCGCCTCCGGCACACTGCTCTCGGGCGCACCAGCGACCGAGACCCGATCGACCCGAAGAGCATGACCGACGATCCCACCCCGAGCACCCACGGCCCCGACACCGTGGATGCCGGCACCGCCACGGTGACCCGCACCCGCCTGGTCACCCGGACCCGCGAGCCCGCGACGGCCCGCAACGCGATCGCACACACCTTCGTGGTGCGTGGTCTCGACGTCAGCGGCAGCAGTGACTTCTCGTTCGAGGAGACCCTCACCGGCAGTCCGCTGCTCACCCTCGAGTCGACGAGCTGCACCGGGACGGTCCGCGGGGAGGTGGACGCCTCGGCGGCGATCGTCGTCGTCTGGCTGAAGTCGGGGCACGCCGTCGTCGGTGGACAGCAGCTCCCGATCGGACGTCCCGTGCTCTACGAGCAGGGGCGTCAGCGCGTGCAGTGGGACCGGTTCCAGAAGGACGTGATGCGCATCGACCGGCAGATCGTCGAGCAGGTCGCCGCCGACCGGGGCGGGTGGGAGCCCGGCCCGCTCGAGTTCAAGCCGAACCACGTGCCGGAAGGGGCGCCGCTCGCTGCGTGGTGGTTGATGGTCCGGACGGTCGCGTCCGAGATCCTCGGGTCGCTGGGGGAGGTCTCGCTCGAGCGGGAGCAGGAGCTCGCCCGCACCGCCGCCGTCGGCCTGCTCACCGCGATCCCGCACTGGCCCGTCGGCAGGACCGGGGAACGGCCCCCGCACGCGGCCCTCGCCCGTGCCGAGGCGTTCCTGCTCGACCACGTCGCCGACCGCATCACCGTGGACGACGTCGCCGCGGCGGCGGGGATGAGCCAGCGCGGCCTGCAGAGCGCCTTCCGCCGGGTCCACGGGAGCACACCGATGGGCTACCTGCGCAGCATCCGGCTGCTCATCGCGCGGCAGCAGCTCGAGTCCGGCGGGGCGACGGCAGTCGCGGACGTCGCCCGCGCGGTCGGCATCGCGCACCTCGGTCGGTTCTCCGGCATGTACCGCGAGGCCTTCGGCGAACTGCCCAGCGAGACGCTGCGGGCCGCCGCCGACGTGGCCTGATCCTCCGCTCGCCGCGTGGCACCGCCCGGCGCGGCTTGGTGACGTCGCAAGGGAACATCTAGTAGACCGGAGTCATGGCAGACTCGATCCCCCACGTCCTCGTCCTCGGCGGCGGCTCCGCTGGCTACACCACCGTCAAGCAGCTGCAGAAGCACGCCGCGACCGTGCCGATGCGGATCACGCTGGTGGACCAGAACACCTACTACACGTACCTGCCGTTCCTGCCGGAGGTCGCCGGCGGGCACATCGCACCGAAGGACGTCACCGTCGAGCTGCGCCGTGCCCTGCGGAAGACGCGTGTCATCCAGGGCAAGGTCACCGGCATCTCGTCGAAGGACAAGACCGTGTCGATCGCGACCGCAGGCGGGGACGACCGCACCCTCGGGTACGACCAGCTCGTGGTCGCGCTCGGTTCGGTGACGCGCACGTTCCCGACGCCGGGCCTCGACGAGGTCGGTGTCGGCTTCAAGAGCGTCGAAGAGGCCGCCTACGTCCGCGCGAAGCTCCTCGACAACATCGCGAAGGCCGCCGCGACCCGCGACGAGGACGAGCGCCGCCGTCTGCTCACGAGCATCTTCATCGGCGGCGGGTACACCGGCGTCGAGGCGATCGGTGAGCTCTTCGACGTCTCGCAGGCCGCGATCGCGACCTACCCGTCGCTCGCTGGCGAGCAGCCCCGCTGGGTGCTGATCGACGCGCTCGACCGAGTCGCCCCCGAGGTCGGCCCCGAGCTCTCCAAGTGGACGCTCGAGTCGCTCCGTGCGCGCGGCATCGACGTCCGACTGAAGACCACGATGCCGAGCTGCGAGGGCGGCGTCGTGAAGCTCTCCGACGGCGACGAGTTCGCCACCGGCCTGCTCGTCTGGACCGCCGGCGTGAAGCCGAACCCGCTCCTCGACGCGTCCGACCTGCCGCGCGGGCCGAAGGGGCACCTCGCCGCGAACGCGAAGCTCCAGGTCGAGGCCGAGGACACGCAGGAGGTCGTGCCCGGCGTCTGGGGGCTCGGCGACGTCGCCCAGGTGCCCGACCTGACCGCGGAGAAGCAGCCCGCGTACTACCCGCCGAACGCGCAGAACGCGGTCCGGCAGGCGGTCGTCGCGGCGGACAACGTCGTCGCGACGATCACCGGCAAGCCCCTCGAGGAGTACCGCCACCCGTCGATCGGCACCGTCGCCTCGTACGGTGTCGCGAAGGGCGCGGCGAACATCAAGGGCGTCAAGATGACGAACCTGCTGGCGTGGCTCGCTCACCGCGCCTACCACGTGTACGCGATGCCGACGCTCAACCGGAAGGTCCGCATCATCATCGGCTGGGTCACCGGCGCGGTGTCGGGTCGTGACGCGACCTCGCTCATCAAGGAGACGGACCCGCGGCAGAACTTCGTCGAGGCCGCCAAGGGCTGATCGCAGGACCCTCCGGACGGGAGGCGCGGTGCCGGCCGGCACCGCGCCACCCG
>Ga0308167_1001046_pt1 | contig 37023 bp, 38 predicted proteins | sample PhyCR1_2_FD_202138 | JGI IMG/M metagenome (GOLD analysis project Ga0308167, IMG submission 202138) | Phyllosphere microbial communities from UC Gill Tract Community Farm, Albany, California, United States - DLSLRC.R1 | ecosystem: Host-associated > Plants > Phyllosphere > Unclassified | place... | reverse complement strand
CTTTTTCAAGCTCCAGGAATGAGCCCCAGGTCGGCCGGACGGGACGCAGGATGATGCTGTCCCCTTCCCGGACGATCTCCAGCTCACTCACCCCCTCAAAATCCAGATCGCGGGGAAGGCGGATGGCTCGGTTATTGCCATTTTTGAAAATAGATACTGTTCTCATAATTAACTCCCGGATATTTTGGATATGCGTGTCATATCCGATGTGAGGTTCATGCCTCAGGTATGCACATATGTTAAGTATATGCAGATGCTCTGCACATGTATAGGTCGGGTATATGCAGATGATTGGTATATGCATATGCGTACCCTATGCAAATGCCGGGCATATGGATATGCCAGACAATTACACCGTTCTCTCTTTTTCCGTCGAGATCCGAAAAAAGCTAAAAATCGGCATGTGACGCAACGTGATGAATATTCTGTCAAATCAGACAAACAGCGCTACTGTGAAACATGTAATGGTATCCGGATAAGGGCTAAAAAAGGAAAAGCAGGAAGGCAGTGTCATTTAAATAAGTTTTTATAAATGTCATTTATAATCATATGGTTATTGTTTTTTTTGATTGAAATATTAATTCGGAAGGAAGTTTCCGGAAGTCCGCTTTGGTCTGTGACAGACATTTCAGATATAAATACTGGGGAGCAGATGGCTCAGTTCATGCGGCAGAATGCTCTACTGGTTAAAACCCATTTTTCTTGGCGCGTTTGAAAACCGTGCCGGGGCTGCAGGACGCTGTAAATCAAAGAGGTCTCTTTTTTGTATCCAGACTGACTATAATTAAGACGAATACAGATTTTATCTGACTTCCTGTTTATTGTTGTGTTTTAAGGGCCTACTCAGGACATAAAATGAAACTCTGCCTTTACTCGCTGCTTGCTCTGAGTTTTGCTGTCAGATCTGAGGTAACAACTCCGCCCGAGTTTACTCCTTTTATTGAATCTGTTGATGACGGAAGTGAAGAATATGATCCCGTTTTTCAGAGTTCCATCAATGAAATACACGGTTATCCCAGTTTCGATACCCTTGCGGCAGTTACTTCTTATAATACCACCAGAATTACCGGATTTACGTCAGAGAGTGCGTCCGTACCTGACGTGGACCTGCTCGGACTGAACGGGGTAGCGATCAGCGGGACGATCAGAGGAGCGCCGGGCGGTCAGTACTCCGTCTCGCAGTCAGGAATTAACGACGACGATGAGGCCACACTTCCGGCCCGAAATATTTTTGGGTACGACCACTTTCTGTACCTCATTGAACCCGGTGCAACAGTTTATCGCTGGGAAACCACCGGTGGCGGCACGGTCTCCGGTACCGGACGCGCGCTCTGGATTAGCCGTGGTGCCAGTGTCGGCAGCGTGCTCAACACCACTACCACGCTGTCGGATACCATTGCCTTTACCTCTGACGGCATCATTTCAGGCTCGTTCACCAATACGGGCACCGTCAGGGCCGGTGAAGTGGCGCTCGATATTGAGGATAACGGCAGTGTGGGGGCGATTGATAACCGGGGAACCCTTTCTGGCGGCCAGTATGCGGTGCGCAACACCGGGATGCTGGGCACCTTCACGAACACCGGTATGGTTACGGGCGGCATTCTCAATGCCGGTACCATCAGTGGTGACGTCGGTCTGGGTGGTGCCACCCTCATTCTGGCCGGCAACCGGGCCGTACTCGGGGGTAGCGTCAGCGGTACAACGGGCGACGGCTCCACTGTGTCCGTGGGGGATGTAAATTACAGCGCAGCGTTCACCGCCACGAATAACGCAAGCGTGGACAACATTACCGTCAACTCCGGCAGTTCACTGACGCTCTCACCATCGGCCCACTGGTCCGCCGCTAACGGCACGGTAAATAACGGCACCCTGACCCTGGAAAGCGGCAGTATACTTGACGGCGCCCTTTCTCAGAACGGCCTGCTGCTTTTCAGTACGGAAAAAAACGCCTCGTCTGTCATTAATGCCAGCCTCATCAACCGCGGTAGCCTTGTGCTGAACCCGACCCCGACCAGCGCGGGCAACACCCTGACGGTTAATGGTGACTACACCGGACTGCCCGGCAGCTCGGTGTCACTCGGCAGCGTGCTGGGCGGCGATGACTCCCTGACTGACCGCCTTGTGGTGACCGGAAATACGCGCGGTGCCAGCACGCTTTTCGTAACCAACGAGAACGGCGGCGGCGCGCAGACGCTGGACGGCATTCAGCTTATCAGCGTGGGCGGGCGCTCAGATGCGGTTTTTACGCTGGGCAACCGCGTGGTGGCGGGAGCTTATGATTACAGTCTGCGTAAAGGTAACGTATCAGGAAGTGACCCGGCGGGCTGGTATCTGACCAGTCTGGCTTCCGTGTCTCAAACTCAACCTCAACTATCTGAGTCATCATCGCAGGCGTCCGTTCGTATGTACCGTCCCGAGGCGGCGGCCTACACGGCTAACCTTCAGGCCGCGAATACCCTGTTTGACCTGTCGATGCGGGACCACAGCAGGGAAACGCGCTATACCGACCCGATCACGGGCGAGGTCCGTACGACCCGCATGTGGATACGGAATCTGGGCAGTCACGGGCATGCGCTCATGACGGATGACCAGAACCGCACGCAGACGAACCGCTATGTGCTGCAGCTGGGCGGGGACATCATTCAGGGCTCAACAAACGGCACGGACGCGCTTCACGCAGGCCTTACGGGCGGCTACGGCCGGGCGTACAGCAGCGCGCACAACGGCCTGACCGGCCGGGATGCGAAAGGCAGCGTGAGCGGATACAGCGCAGGGGTATACGGTACATGGTATCAGAACGCAGAGGTGAAGACCGGCGCATGGGCCGAGACGTGGGCGCAGTACAACTGGTTCCGTAACGAAGTCTCAGGTGACATGCTGCCGGCGGAACATTACAGCAGCCAGGGAATCAAAGCGTCGCTTGAGGCTGGCTATACCTGGCTGACGGGAAGCTGGCAGAGCGGCGGCGGGACAGAGAACCGTCTGTTCCTTGAGCCGCACGCGCAGGCCGTCTGGTCCGGAATCAGGGCGGATGACCACACAGAGGCGGGCGGCACCCGCGTGCAGGGAACGGGAAATGACGGCGTCACCACCCGCCTTGGACTCAGAACTTACCTGAACGGGAAAAGCCGGGCGGACCAGCAGAATGTGCGTGAGTTCCAGCCGTTCGTGGAAGTGAACTGGCTGCACAATACACAGGTCTACGGTGTGCGCATGAACGGAGAAACGGATGATGTACGGGGAAGCCGGAATATCGCCGAGCTGAAGACGGGGGTGGAGGGGCGTCTGTCAGAAAGACTTTACGCAGCCCTCGTGTTCACACAACAGGCCGGGGGCGGCGGTTATCGTGACAGTCAGGGATCACTGCAGTTGAGCTACCGGTTCTGAGTCCACCCGTAGGCGGCAGTTCAGCATTCCACAGCAGCAGGTCGCGCAGCCTGTCCGGCGAGATTTGGAGTTTAGCGCCTGGCCGATTTTTGTGCTGAAAAGTGACTCTCTACGGCAGCCGCATAATTAGGTGTTGTTGCGCAATAGATCTCAGCAAAATCAGCCGCATCCGCGCGGTTCCAGGTCCTCTGTAATTCAGCTACGAGTGCGTTGGTCGTTGTAACAACGACGCCAGCCTGAGCCAGGCGCGTTATCGTAACCTGAGCAACTGCAGCATTCACATCGCCGGAAGCATCAATCACGGCATAAACCTTATACCCGGCCGCAAGGGCAGAAAGTGCCGGAAAGGCCACGCAGACGCTGGTCCAGACGCCGGCAATGATGAGCGTTTTCTTTCCGGTATTGTTGACGGCCTGAACAAATGCAGGTGCGTCCCATGCATTGACTTCGCCATTGCGCGGAACATAATGCGCATCTGGACATGAGGCCATTTCCGGCAGCAGGGGGCCGTTAGGACCTTCAGGTACGGATGCGGTGGTAATCAACGGGACAGACAGCAGTGATGCTGTTTTGGCTAAAGCGGTCACATTCGTTTTCAGCTGGCTTATTTCGATATCTTTGACAGTCTGGAAAAGTCCCGTCTGGTGATCGATTAGTAGTAATGCCGCATCAGTAGGTTCAATAAAAGCATTCATTTAATATTCCTTGGTTCTGTAATTTATAAAATATGAAGGATGACTGCGGTAGTGCATCCTGGTGCAGTCAATACGGTATGTTGGGTCACGCTGATGCTTATTTCATAAGGGCCGGGAAATAAGTACTGGAAGGGTATGCGGAAAGGCAGGCAAAGGCACCTTTGAAGTTCTCTGAATTTGTTTAAATTTCTCTTGTTTTCATGTTGTGTTTAATTTAATCATAAAAATCAGTAGGTTGATTATTGTCTGTGATTCCTTTACACGGAGGTTTTACCGTATAAATACAGTACTTCCCCATCTCTTTTAACGGTTATCAGGCGTTACCTTCAGACCGTGTTGAATTTAATATGTGGAGGGACAACCGATAAGGGGAGTTCGTCACGGAACTGGCTTACGGGAATAAAACGTTGTTGTTTTGTAAACTTTCGATAACTTATCGGCCTGTTTCACACCCTAGTCATGAGCCTGCAGACGGTGCAATACGATTTCAGGGCTCTTCCACATCGCAGCCGGTCCGCCGTGGTTAAACTTGACTGTATGCGGGGGAAACTCCGCAGAACCGCCACTGCCACTATGCCGGCAGCAGACTCGCCGTTTGATCTTTCACTGCGCGACCGGAGCGGTGAATCTCCTCAACCGCCCCGGTGGCGGTTGAGGACGGGGCGATCGGTATACGGGTACGCAGTATTGGCGCACACGGGCACAATCCATAACTGACGGCAGAATCGCAAACAGACTAACTGAGCCGTGATTCAGCTGGACGGGGACGTCGTGCAGGTATGAACAGACGGCACGTATACGCTTCACGCCTGTGGGTATGGGCGTGGACGGCTGAGGCCGGGTGGACAGCTGCTCGCATAACCGTCAGACAGGAGACAGTGCCGGTCTGTAGTCCAGGACAAAGCCTGAAGGCCGGAACAGGGTAAAGACCTCAGGAAAAACACACCCGATACCCTGAACCGGATTCTTTAAGACGCTCCCGGTTTTTGACCGTGAACACTGAAAGTTTGCGCAAGTGTGGTTAATCAGCGATTTTTTTCACAAACCAGAAGGGGATTATTTGCAGAATAAAAAAGCCAGGCGTTTTTGCCATAGGGCCTGATCTTCAGCAACATTTTTTCATCAGTTTTTATAAAAAACGCAGGTAACCATTTCCGTTGTTCGCTGACGCTCATCGTCATTTGAGGGGAGTCCATTATCATCTCAGACCTGAAAGTATAAAAGTCGTTATGCTGCAGGTACGAAAATGAGATGCTCTTGTTCAGGTATGATTCTGGTTTGCCACTGATGTAGGAAATACCTGACACCGAAATAACGCCTTTGCCGTGATCCAGGTCCTGAGAAATAAGTAAGTCTAGTCTTTCCTCGTTCCATAAATATGAGACATCCGCCTTACAAGAGATGTCAGCACTCCCCTTCCGGGAAACCGGAAAGATAAGAAAGCATAAACAGCACACCGTCACAGGATAAATTAACTTATTCATCATTGAAATTCTTTACGTAATAAAATGAACGGCAGTTTGCTCGCTTGCCGGAATCAAGTGCATGCTGACAGCTGAAATAAGATAATCTGTCCGCATTCTTATAGGCTGTCAGATAGACGTATGGGCGGGTTGTACAGTCGATATCAAGTAAATCCACTTTTTTCATAACATCCGGAACCGTTAAAAAAGCATCTGTCTTACTGAACAGTTCGCAGCCTTTATAATTTGTTATGTAGCTGAATAATGTGTTGCCGTCATCGTGTGCTATTCTTTTGAACGCAATATATGCAACAGAAAAAAACATGAATGTGACCAGTGCCGTCAGTACTTTTATCTTCCTGGATGATAAGTTAGTAATAAAAATGCGGCTTTTTAAATAAAAACCAGACCGGTGGTTATTTGCTGGTTTGGGCGGTTTGATTTCCTCCTGGTGTGTTTCCACTGTCCCCGGCGCTCCGGCATCACTACTCTCTTTATCATCCACAGACAGTTCACTGAGAACGGTGCCTGTCATTTCCTTCACCGAAGCTGAGGCGTGGATACTTTCTTTAAAAATAGTTGTCTGCGGCGAAAGGAGAAAGCCCTTTCTCGGCATGGTCCGGATGATATCTTCCTTCAGGCCGGCCTTATTCAGTGCTCGCCTCAGGGCTGAGATATTCTGATAAAGAGAGGTAGATGCAGGTTCAGTGCCAAAACGTCGCCATACATAGTCATAGAATTGTTGATGGGTGACCACCTGGCCCACATTTTCAATCAGAAGTTCCAGGCATAAGGAGGCGGATGCACCGATAATTACCGGCCTTCCCCGTCCGGTGATCCTTTTTTTATCCGGTTCAAAAACCAGAAACTCGTTAAGAGTTATTTTTCTGCTCAAGATATTCTCCGGCGGTGTAAAACGGAATGAAAAACCATGTTTTTATTGTGGTTAATGCGCATCAAAAGTAATTTATGCGTAAAGGTGAGCATAATGCCTAAAATTAACTGAATCAATTTAAATCACATTTTTTTATTCTTTTTTTGGGGGGGCGTTGGCTTGTTAACTTTATATGTTTAACGAGGAATTTATTTTAACTTATTGATTTATATGAATATAAATTAGAATAAAAAAAACAGAGAAAATCAAAGTAATTTTGAGAAATACAAAGGTGTTTTTTCCAGGTCTTCCCTTTAAAATTTCCTGGAAAATTTGAGATGCCAGCGAGAAATTAATATATCCCTATTAACAGTAACGCGGGTTGACAGGCTCACTGGCTGTTTGCCTCCGGCATCAGCCAGTTTTTTGAAAACCTTTACGGAGAATATAGATGTTTAAGAAGACGTTAGTCGCCGGGATTGTTGCGATTTCTGCATTATCCGCCACCAGTGTATTGGCCGCACAGCAGAACAGCATTCGATTCAAGGGGAGCGTATCAGCGCAGACGTGTAATATCAGCGTTAACAATTCTACCAGTGCAGAACCGGTTATTCTGCTGGAGACCGCAAAAGTCAGTGATCTGGCCGCTGCGGGTAATACTTCCACCCCCACGAAATTCAGCATTAAACTGACCGGATGTGCGGATCCGGGAACTGCAGGACAGGATATCCAGGTTCACTTTGTTTCTAATAACGTCGATGCCTCAGGGAACCTGAAGAACATTTCCACCGACGACAAACCGGCAAATAATGTGTCAATCCAGCTTCTCGATCCTGACAATAAGGTCATTAACCTGAGTACAGGGGAAGCTTTTGCTAAAGCATTTAAGCTCAATTCGGGTGAAACCGGCGGAGAAGCACAGTATACCGCACAGTATATTGCCACCGGTGCTGCTACGGCCGGTAATGTTGAGGCATCAGTTCAGTACGCCATTAACTATCTCTGATTAATGAGCCCCGCGAGTGTTCGCGGGGCAGGAATACATGATGAAAATTATAACTTATATGAAAGCGACGCTGCTTGTGCTGTTTTTTAGCAGTAGCGTTTCACACGCTGCCGTTGTGATGAACGCATCTCGTGTGATTATGGAAGGCACCACTGAGAAAACCATTACGTTTGACAACACCAGTGACGTTCCTTTTATTGTTCAGATTGAATCTGACAATGCCGGGGACCCTGATTTTATCGCCATGCCGCCTGTATTCAAAATCAAGGAAAAAGGAGGTCAGACGGTAAAAATAAAACTGCTGTCTTCCGTTCTTCCAAAGGATAAAGAGTCGCTTTTTTATTTAAGTTTCACTCAGATCCCAGGTTTCAAAAAAAGTGAAAACGACGATAGTCGTCTGAATCTTATTGTCAGGAGCCGGTTGAAAATTATCTACAGGCCTGAATCGGTGAATGCTTTTTCCGTCAGAGATGAAGATAAGGTGTCTTACCGTATTGAGAACGGAAAATTAATCGTCTGTAATCAGAGTCCGAATGTCCTTTCCATCAGAGATATCAGCAATGGAAAACATGTTATAGCGGGTAATCTGACCCTTAAGCCTGGTGAGGTCATTTCTACAGTGATTAAAGAAAATCACCTGAGCGGTCCGCTGAAGGCTTCGATGATTAATGATTTTGGCACGCCAGTAAATTTTCTGCTTACCAATAAATAAACTGATGATTCCGGCAAAATGAACACCAGATTCTTCCTTTTTATTTTTACTTGCTGGCCCGTTTTATTACATGCTGAAGAATATGAGTTCAGCTCCGCTATGCTCAAGGCAAGTGGCTTCAGTACAGTTACTGCTTTATCAGACGATGGGGCTTTTTATAAACCAGGAGAGTATGAGGTTTCTGTCTATGTGAACAGTAAACTGTATTCAAAAAAGACTCTGCTTTTCAGAACGGAGGGTAAAAAATTAGTTCCGTTATTTACAGGTGATTTTATTAATACGTTACCGCTCAAAAAAAAACCCAATGCTCTTGCTGAAGACAGAAAATATATCCTGGAAGATGTCCTGCCGGAAGCAAAGGTTGTCCCCGATCTTTCCTCTCTGAGGGTTAACCTTACCGTGCCTCAGTCTCTGATCGAAAAGCGGCCTGATGACTACATTCCGTCGAGCGAGTTTGAGGCGGGCAGCAGCGTTTTATTCTCAAACTATACGGTAAACCAGTATGAATCGCACAGCCCCTATGCCGGTGTGTTGAGATCAACGTACCTCGGACTTAACAGTGGATTTAACTTAGGCCGGTGGCAGTTCCGTCAGTTGGGTAACTTCAGTCGTAACCGTTACCGTTCACAATGGACTTCATCACGGCTCTATGCCAGACGTGCCTTACCCGCGCTGAGAAGCGAGCTGTCGCTGGGACAACTCAGTACGGGCTCAGAGACCTTCAGTGGGCTCAGTTTTACGGGATTAAGCCTGAAGACGGACAACCGTATGCTGCCCCCGTCACTGGTTGCCTACGCGCCGACGGTAAGAGGAACGGCGCGTACGAATGCGAAAGTCGAAGTTTTTCAGAAGAAAAACAAGATTTATGAGACGACTGTGCCGCCAGGTCACTTCACAATTGATGATCTGGCACCTGCATTCTACGGTGGGGACCTGACGGTCAGGGTCACGGAGAGTGACGGCAGCATGACGGAATATTCTGTGCCTTACTCTACCCTTCCGGATTCCGTCCGGCCGGGACGTCTTGACTATACGTTTTCCGCGGGGAAGATCAGCGACTACGCCCGCTATAACCAGTTTTCTGAGCTTTCCGTCAAGTACGGCGTTTCAAATATGGTGACGATGAACAGCGGCTTGCGCATGGGCAGCGGTTATCAGTCGGCCAGCAGCGGGGCCATATATTCATCGTCACTCGGTGCCTTCGGCACCTCCGCAACCTGGTCTGACGCCAGACTGAAAAACGGGCGGACCACTCAGGGATGGATGGTGAATGCCCAGTACAGCAAGACACTCGGGCCGACCGGTACCACCATCAGTTTTGCCGGCTACCGGTATTCCACGAAAGGCTACAGAGATCTTCAGGACATCGTTGCCCTGAACAACTCGGACACACCCCTCTCCTCCGTCGAGGGGGGGACGTTCATGCAAAAAAACCGCCTGCAGGTCAATATAAGCCAGCCGCTGGGCGGACTGGGAAGCATTTATGTTTCGGGCTCCTCACAGAATTACTATGACGGACGAAACAAAGATACCTCTTATCAGGTGGGGTACAACACGGCACTGCCTTACGGTATTCACATGGATTTCAGCATTTCCAGACAGTACCGCACCCGGGTTTCAGACGCGCAGAGATGGGGAATACCGGATGATGACCGGCATAAGGAATATTACAAAGATACCCAGTTCGCCCTGAATTTTTCCGTTCCGATCGGGCGTGCTACCCGTAATACGACGCTGTCAGCATCCTATCTCAACAGCAACAGTGAACGCAGCTATCAGACATCGCTCTCTGGCAGCGCAGGCAGGGACAACAACACACAATGGGGTGTTAACTTCAGCCGGGATAACTCGGGAAGCAGTACGGGTCTTAATCTGGCCAGCATTCTGCCAAAGACTAATGTGAGCGGAACGGTTTCAAAATCCCCGGGAAGCTGGCAGGCATCAGGTTCCCTGAGCGGTGCTGTCGCGTTACACAGCGGCGGGATAACCTTTGGGCACACGGTGAGCGACACCTTTGCCATCGTCGAAGCCAAAGGGGCTGAAGGCGCCACGGTACTTAACGGTCAGAATATCAAGATTGACAGTTCAGGTTACGCGATTGTTCCTTCACTGATGCCGTACAGACGTAACACTATCAACCTTGATGCGCCGGAAGGTGAGTCCGCAGACATCGATATTATCGACAGCCAGCATGTTGTTACACCCTACGCGGGGTCAGTCAACCGGGTGGTCTTTAAAACCCGGCAGGGAATACCCGTCATGATGCAGCTGAAGCGCCGGGATGGCAGCTACGTTCCCCTGGGTTCAGATATCTTTGATTCCGGTGGCAATAATGTGGCGACGGTCAGCCAGGCAGGTAACACCTACCTGCGGCTGGAAAACCGGGAGGCGTTGATCGCCCGCTGGGGCAGTGCACCCAGTGAACAGTGCACCATCCGGTACGCGCCTGTGAGTGCTCAGTCCAAAAAGGCGCTCAGTTATGTTACCGCACTCTGTCAATAAGGACTTAACCATGAAAAAGCATACAGTTATTTTTTCCCTGCTGCTGGTGACGTTTTTTACATCATCAGCCCTGGCAAAATGCACACCAGTCTACCAGAACGGACAGGGAGGCGACAGCAAAGGTGGCGTCCCCCTGACTTTTGGTCCCATTACACTTCAGCCAGCGGAATTTATGCCGACCGGTCTGATAGGCTCTACCACTGTCAGCGTCGGGCAGGCTCAGGCATTCCCTAAAGGGGGGGATCAGCTTTTATACACCTGCGATCTTTCCGATGAGGGAAAAACCTATGAGAATTTCGCCACCAACGGAGACAGTAATGTAGGCGGTAACATCGGCAACGGTGAGGGCGTCTACCAGACCTATTTCCCTTTTATCGGCATCAAGCTTATCCGCAACAGTGACGGTAAGGTGTTCTCAAGATACTGGCAGCAGTCTCCCATATCGGGGCACAAAGAAGGGAACAAGCTTAACTTTTATGCCAGCGACTTCAGCAGCGTGACAGCAGAAATTTACCGGTTACCTGCCACACTCAGGGGGGGAGATCCTGTTGCCAAGTATGGCTGCAACGGCCCCGCCGAAGATACCGCCAGCGGTATTTCCTACAGCTGCACCCAGCCAAACGGTTACACAGTTTTTGTCGGACCGGGCTGGAATGACGACAGAAATATCACACCCGGCAGTGACAGTAACACCAACTGGGGCGGCTTCGGCTACTCAAACTGGATTGGTTTCGGCATGGTTTACTCTGCGGCAAACACGTTCAAGCAGTCGCCCTGGGGATGCCGTGTTCTTGACTACACGAAGACGGTTGATTTGCCCCCCGTCACGGTCAGTGCTTTAAAGTCTGGCGTGATAACGGGCAAAGACTTTACTGTTACTTACCGGTGTGGTGGTCCACTCATTGACACCTTCATCAATCAGCGTGCAGGCGTGGGATTGAATAAGATATCCGTTGCATTCAAGACGAATAATCCGCGACCCGCCAACGCGCCCGGTAACTCACAGTGGATGCCCTACCTCGTCTCAGACAACTACGGACAGGACGGTTATGCCTCTAACGTCGGTATTGCTGTAACGCCATCCGGGTCCGACCCCACCACCACGTTGTTTGGATTTATAACAAACGCCTATACTGATGATTTTACAGGCTGGTTTTCTTTGCTTGAAGGAGAACTCACCCGCTCTGTAAACAGCGCCAGCCAGGTGGACATCACGTCACAGTATTTTGCTTCGTACGCGGTCCTGAATCCGGATGACGCTATCACGCCCGGGAAGGTGGACGCAACGGCGTATATAGTGGTGAGGTACTGGTGATGAAATATTTTTCTCACTTTCTTGGGTTGACCTTTTTATTTATTTCGCTGGGGCTCCAGGCCGCGGTTGTGCCGTTGCAGGACAGAGTACTGTTCAGCAGCTCCGACAGCGACAGGCGTCTGCTTATCGTCAACAACGACAGCCATGCGCCAGTGTTACTTCAGAGCTGGGTTGATGACGGAAGCTCAGGCGATATGAACAAGGAAAAAAATTATCCTTTCGTCGTTATTCCGGCCGTTGTCAAAATGTCGCCAGGGAAAATCATAAACCTGAAGATACTGCCTACGGAAAAAATGCGTAACTTACCCAGAGACCGCGAGTCCGTATTCTGGATCAATCTCTATGAAATCCCGGGCGTGAAAAAATCTCAGCAGAAGGAAAATACCAACAAGGTAGAGGTTGGATTAAACACACAGCTGAAAATTATTTACCGGCCTTTTAAAGGAGGTCTGGGTATCAAGAATATTGCTGAAAGTCTGAAGATTAGCTTGGCGGATAACGGATCTTCACTGGAAATAACCAATCCCACACCTTATTACGTGACGCCAGCTTCTGTAACGATTAAATCCTCTTCCGGAGAGCAATCACTGAAATTAGATATGAACAGAATGATGGCACCTTTCAGTTATAAACGCTTCGCTATACCTAAAGCAACCAACAGTAAACAGAACGCTGTGGAATATAACCTCCTTGACGATGCCGGGAACGAAGTTGGTTTTAGCAAGGTTCTGAATTAATACTAACATTATCTGTTTTTTATTGGCAGATTTAATTTAAAGAAGTTTATGTAGTTATTCAGTTCATAATTAAGGAATGGAGGAGACGTGACGTTTATGGACAATGCTCAACGCTGTCTGTCATTTACCGAGAATGAAGTTGCAGTGACCTGGTTCTTTATGACCGGTATGACCATGAAGCAGATAGCCGAATGGTCCGGAATTCCCGAGAAGTCGGTCAGTTATTACAAAAGGAGGGTAATGAAAAAAATAGGGGCAGTGAACAATAATGAATTTATTACATGGTTTTTACAAAACAAAAAAAATTACCAGGGCAGTCACGTGGAATTCAGTATTCTGCGCCGCAGAACCCCTGCATCCCGGAATGGATAACGGAATTAACGGATAAAGGACTTATTATGTTCACGCCTACAGAGTGGAAAAAGTTAACCCTGACGTGCCTGTGCTGCTTCACCGTGCTTGCGGGCTGCAGTCAGCAGACGACCCGGCGGGTCAGCATGAAGGATTATGTGCTGGACGAGACTCATTCCTCAGCAGCACAAAATGAACGGATACGTTACCTGATTTTTCATTACACGGCCGTGGATAACGCCACGTCACTGAAACTGCTGACCGGTGAGAACGTCAGCGCACACTATCTGATTTCAGATCAGACAGACAGCCTCACAGGCAAACCTGTCGTCTACCGGCTGGTCAGTGAAAACAGGCGGGCCTGGCATGCCGGATTAAGCAACTGGAGCGGGCGGGTCAACCTGAATGACTCCTCGGTGGGTATTGAAATTGTGAACCCCGGTTTCACGGAAGACATGCTGGGACAAAAGACCTGGTATCCCTACCGTGAGCAGCAGATCAACGCCCTGACAGCCCTGGCTAGGGAGATTATCCGGCGATATGCCATCACGCCGGATAACGTGCTCGGCCACAGTGACATCGCGCCACTGCGTAAACAGGATCCGGGCAGACTTTTCCCCTGGAAGGCGCTGGCCGCTCAGGGCGTGGGAGCATGGCCTGATCCGCTGCGGGTGCAGAAATATCTGGACGGCCGTGCAAAGAACGCCCCCGCGGATGTCCTGAGCGTCCAGACGTTGCTTAAGCGATACGGGTACGATCAGATACCGCTCAGCGGTGTCCTGGATGATGACACCCGTAAGGCCATCAGCGCATTTCAGATGCATTTCAGGCAGGAAAACACCGACGGCACACCCGATGCAGAAACCGAGGCGATAGCACAGGCGCTCAATGAGCAGTACCGGGCTCCCTCAAGCTGAAAGGCAGGTTTCTGCCGGGCAGAGACAACAGTATTCGCCGTATCTGTGTGCCCGTTTTACGGGAAATGCTTCGCGCCGTCTGGGTTAAAGGTTAAAAATAAGGTAAGTGGAACAGGCTTACCTTTTTAAATAATTAAGGATGAAACTTCATTTCCGTATTAAGTTTTTTACCGCTCTTGTGTTGTCAATATTTTGATGATGATATCATGAAACAGTCAGAGCCGGGGGTGGTCTCGTTATTTTAAATGAAAACTTTCATTATCGCCGTACTTATTCACATACTCCTTTCGGTATTTTTTGACTCTGCTGACGTTTTCTCCAGACCAGATAATGAGCGGATCCAGGATTTTAATCAGTGAAGCGCCAAAATCAGTAATGCTGTAAACCACTTCCACTGGCATTTTTTGACCATAAACGGTCCGTGATACCATGCCATCCTCTTCAAGATTTTTTAATGTACGGGAAAGCATTTTTTGTGAGATACCGTCATTACGTTTCAGTATCTGGTTGAAGCGCCCTGCTCCGGAATTCAGGTCATAAATGATTGCCAGATACCACTTATTGGCAAGTCTTTCAAAAAGCAACCTCTGAGGGGTTTTATCAAAATCGTCTGAAAAATAAGTTTTTTGAGAGTGTCCGGGTTTCTTCATGGATACTTAATTCCTTTCAGGTATCTTCTTTACAGTGTCATGAAACGGACGTTATACATATTTCAGATCATCACTGTCAGGAGAAGTAAAAATGTCACTCAGAACAAAGGTTTTTTTAAGCAGCGATAATTGTAACGGATTCGGTGTTACGTCAACAGTCATTTATGGTGATCACGATGCCATTCTTGTTGATGCCCAGTTCACAATAGCAAATGCGCACCGGCTAGTGGCCGAACTGATTGAGCTCGACCGTAAGATTGTATTTATCTATATCACTCATCTTCACCCCGATCATTATCTGGGTCTGGAGGTGATCAAGCACAGATATCCTGACGCCAGGGTGATTGCTTATAAAAACGCATCTTCAGCTATCAATGAGGCGTATGACTTCAAAATTCAGTACTGGGGAAATACGGTTCTCGGAAATAACGGCGCGAATATTAAATTTTCTGTCGAAAAATGGACCGAAGACAAAATCCTTCTGGAAGGTGAAACCATTCAGATCCTCGGTTTGATGACCGGAGACTGCACAGACATTGCGCCCCTCTGGCTCCCGGCCAGCAGGACGCTGATTGCATCCGACCTGGTATTCGCCGACTGTCACGTATGGATTGCAGACATGCGAACGCCTGACCTGTTAAAAAAATGGTCAGAAAGCCTCGACAAAATTGAAGCTCTGCAGCCGGATATCGTTATACCGGGTCACTCTTCCGGAGCACTGACACTCCACCCTTCTGCTGTCAGTTATACGCGACAGTACATCAGCGATTTTGTGAGGGAATTACACCGCAGTGATAACGCGCAGCAGCTGATGGATGCAATGGATCGTATTTATCCTGATTATCCGTTACGTGTCTGCCTTGAATACAGTGCCAGGATCCTCAAGGACGGGTACGTATGGCCGGGTGACTGGCCACTTTCCCTGAGAAATATGCCTTCAGGCTTCTGAAGACAGTGTCTGTCTCGCTGCGCCGGGCGTGGCATTACAGAATAGAATGGTGGGTTGAATTAACCATGACCGCAGAGCATCACTCAGGTGCGGTGATGCCGGCGGAAACCCCGGGAGAGTCTGATGCAGGGATCAGAAGACGAAAAAAAGGCGGCGCCGGGTGCCACCGTCAGCGCGGTCAGGCAGTATCTGAGAAAGCGCGTCGTCAAGGCGCAGAACGAGGTGATACGGCTTGTCAGACTGGCACTGGGTGAGCGCCGATAAGGGGGAGGCCCCCCGCCAGGAAAAGACCGTGCGGACCGGTGAACCGGGCCGGAACGGTGAAAGACGGGTGCGCCGCCTGTCATACCCAGTCTTCCAGGGCCAGGCCCGGTACCCGCTCAAACTCCCGCGTATTGTTGGTGACCAGAATCGCGCCCACGGCAATCGCGTGCCCGGCAATCGCCGTGTCGTTGGGCCCGATTGGCGTCCCGGCAAGCCTCAGCGCGACGCGGATGTTCGTGGTGGCGTCGATCGCCGTGCGGTCCCAGGGCAGGACGGCGTCGAGGCGGGCGCAGAACGCGTCAACCAGCTCAATGTGCCGCGGTGAGGCCTTCGGGCCGGTCGCCCCGAAGCGCATCTCGGCGTAGGTCACGGCCGAGACCACGATGCGGTGACCGCGCAGCACCGCCTGCTCCAGGCGCCCGATGACGGCAGCCGGCTGCTCGCGCATGATGAACGAGCAGATGCAGGTGTCGAGCATGTAGATCCGGTCTTTTGTCTTCTTCACAGGTCAAACCGTCCTTCGTCGCTGACAACGTCCCCGCGCTCCGCCATAAAGTCCGGATCGGCTTTTTCAAGCTCCGGGAATGAGCCCCAGGTCGGCCGGACGGGACGCAGGATGATGCTGTCCCCTTCCCGGACGATCTCCAGCTCACTCACCCCGTCAAAATCCAGATCGCGGGGAAGTCGGATGGCACGGTTATTGCCATTTTTGAAAATAGATACAGTTCTCATAATTAACTCCCGGATATTTTGGATATGCGTGTCATATCCGATGTGAGGTTCATGCACCAGGTATGTGCATATGTTAAGTATATGCAGATGTTCTACATATGTATACACGCAACATATGCAGATGATAGGTATATGCATATATTATACATATGCAGATGCCAGGCATATGGATATGCCATACCTATACACCGTTCTCTCATTTTCCGCTGAGATCCGAAAAAAGACAGAACCGGATCTTCACCTCTTCGGTGGCGGTTTTCTGCGCCGTACACCACATGTTGTGGCTCACTCAGCTGTTAATGGCACAACATAGGGGATGCGTCAGGTGAAAGGCTCCCTGAAAACCCCGCTTCCGCCCGCCCCGCCGCCGTGTTACCCTTCCGGTTACTGCCCGATACGGAATAAGTCGGATCCGGCGGAAAGCGGCTTCCGGTAATTGCGGTGAAGGAATATAAGCAGACTCACAGATGAATCAGTAACTGTAAGCAGAGTTATAGTTATATGAATGACTGTTAGACTAGTAATTCTAACTGTTGTTAATGTCAGTATGCTGACAGTTAACTAAGATAATCATGAGTGAAGTAACTGTCAGCTGCACTACTGGGTGAAGGGTGACTGTTTCCCTTCGTCATTACTGTAAGGCTTTTTATTACGGGAGGTACGTTCATGTCCGTGCTGATCACGCACAGCAACGATTTTGTCTACGCGTTTGAACTCATCCGGAACGCGGCGGAGTGTCCGCTGCCGGAAAACTGCCGGATGGCCTCCTCAGGCGGACTCGGCCTGATACGCCGCCACTATGACACCTTCCGGGCGGAGCTGATCCACGAAGACGCGCTGCCCGTCCTCGCTTCCGGGCTTGACACCTACGTCCACTGCGTTCAGGTGCTGCAGGACTACTTCACGGGCAACCCGTCCGGCCTGTCCGGACACGACGCGCGTATCTACGGGCGGTATCTGGAGACCGGACATGAAGAATTTGTGGAACTGGCCCGTGAGCTGGACACCGGTCGCCGCTGATGCACCCGGAGTAGACCTGTAAACAGGAGCAGACGTGCAGGCAGTAGAGATAGTTAACGGCGTGGCGCACCCGGTTACCCGGCCTGGCCTGAAGGCATTCATCCTGGCGCGCCGTTTGCGCAGGCTTGCCGGTTTTCCTGAATCACGTCTGAACGCCACTCCTTCGACGGCGCAACGGGTACTCCGGTATGCCTGGCGACCGGAGAGAACAAGGCGCTCCGCTCAGGCACGTCTGCCTGTACGTTCGCTGGCGGCGCTTCAGGCAGAGAAGACCGCTAAAGACAAAACAGAAGGGCCACTCAAAGGTGACATTCCATGACTTATTCCACGCTGCCGGCGCTGGCCGGTGGCTATGCCGGCCCGCCGCACCTGCCGGTTGCGATTGATTACCCGGCTGCGCTGGCGCTGCGCCACATGGCAGCCCTTGTCGAAGACCTGCCGAAATACCTGCTGGCCCCGGAGGTCAGCGCCCTGCTGCACTACGTGCCGGACCTGCACCGCAAGATGCTGCTGACCACGATGTGGAATACCGGCGCGCGCATCAACGAGGCGCTGGCCCTGACCCGGTCCGACTTCACCCTGACGCTACCCCATCCGTTTGTGCAGCTGGCCACGCTCAAGCAGCGCGGTGAGAAAGCCGCCCGCGGCCCCGGTCGCGCACCGTCCGGCGTGGTACCGCACCGGCTGGTTCCGCTGTCCGATCCGCAGTACATCGCCCAGCTGGAGATGATGGTGGCCACGCTGCGGATCCCGGTTGAGCGGCGCAATCCTGACACCGGCCGGACGGAAAAGGTGCGCCTCTGGACCGTGACCGACCGCACCGTGCGCACCTGGATCAACGAAGCCGTGGCGGCCGCTGCGTCAGACGGCGTGACCTTCTCGGTGCCGGTGACGCCGCACACCTTCCGGCACAGCTACGCCATGCACATGCTTTACGCGGGGATCCCGCTGAAGGCGCTGCAGAGCCTGATGGGCCACAAGAGCCTGAAGTCGACGGAGGTCTACACGAAAGTGTTTGCGCTGGACGTGGCGGCACGTTACCGGGTGCAGTTTTCAATGCCGGGTAATGAGGCCGTGGCGATGCTGAGGAAGGAATGACGGCGGATATACCTATATTGGTTTATCGGTTTTCACATGTTAATCTTTCCGTATCTTATTCCCGGCCGCTTGCGGCGGAGTTGTTTACTTTCATTTGTGTATTAATCAACGGGTAGTAGGTCAGGCGTTTCTAACGCGCCTTCGGCTTGTTCAACGAAAATCGCACACGCAAAAAATTTGCGAATGCGATTTACGTTCTCGATAAAGGCTTGCTCATAACCGCTAAGTTTTATCAGTTTACTAATTTCCAGACATGAACCGGCACGCGGTCAAACAGCTTACCCACTGTCAGTTCAGCTTTACGGTGATCGTACGCTGACGTCATCGCATATTCTTCCTTTGGATCGCCTTCGTACTTCAGATGTTCGTATACGGTCTCCAGCGTGTCCATAGAACGATAACGCCTGAATCTCATTAACCAGTCGGTCTTTGTCATACCTTTCCTTAAATAAATAGGAGCCTGTGTCCGGAGATGGACCATAAGCCGAAAGATTTTTGCTGAGTGAAATGACTGCAACGTTTAAAATGATTCGTAGCGTTGAAAAATGAGAACAGTCCTGTGTTTTAAGGTCCTGTAAACGCTTGTTTGATCCCGGAGATGACAGGAGGGAATTAGCCATAGCATGAAACCGCATACTATTAATTCTTCGATTTACAGTCTTGTGCGTTACGAGGCAACCAGTGGCCTTCTCGAACTGGAGTACATTAACGGAAGCAGTCGCCGCTGGCTGGGCGTTCCGTTCAGAGTTTACCACACCTTCTGCAGGGCCAGAGATCCAGATGCCTTTTTCCGGAGCTGTATCGACGGACACTACACTTCCCTTCGCGGGAAACTGACTTTCTGAGGGAGATTCAGGTTCACTTTTCCTGCTCAGTTCAGCCATCATCCTCGCATAATCTTCATAATGATTTTCTGCCTCTGTCCTTATACGGCTGAAGGAATATGAGAACCGGTGCTGGTAGCCGCAGCGCTTTTCCCGGGCGGCCAGCATCAGCGTCTGCTGAACCCACAACCAGAAGGAACGCCCTTTTTCTGAAGGCACCGGATAGCCTGCCTTTTTCATGATCTTGCGCGCCACACTTTCGCTCCAGCCATTTATCAGCGACAGTGCACCATTAATATCACCACGTGATGTCAGTAAATTAATTTCATGAAACTGATTCATTCTTTTCCTCCGTCCTTTATAAAATAATTATCGGAGGGTAAACTGATTTCTTAAGGAGACAGTTGTTAAGAGTTATTAAAAAACGTTAATACTGAAAAATGTTTGATTATTTATAGATCTGGGTTAGTGAGTTATTAAACTGCAATGAAACAGGGGTTAAAAATAATGAAAAATCTAAGGGTTTACTGTCTTTTTTTATTTACAGTTCCTTTTTTCACATATTCCGACTCTGAACTGAAGGCGGGTTTTTCACCCGGAGGAAGTGCTCAGACACTCATCATAAACTTCATACGATCGGCCAAGGGTTCAGCGGACGTGGCTGCATATGAGTTCACCAGCAAGCCGGTCGCTGAGGCGCTTGTGCAGCTCTCGCATCGCGGCGTACCTGTAAGATTAGTGGCCGACGAAAAGAAAAGTCACGACCGCTGGTCACTGGTTAATGCGCTGGCCTGTTCAGGTATCCAGGTCAGAACAGATGCGCAGTACAGTATTATGCATAACAAATTTATCGTGACAGGAAATAACGACGTGCAGACGGGCTCTTTTAATTACACCTCGTCGGCGGAAAAGCGTAATGCCGAAAATGCGCTGGTTATCAGAGACAGTTTGCCAGTGAGTAAGCAGTATCAGGATGAATTTAACCGGCTCTGGGCGGAGTCATCGCCTGTACAGTGCAGCCGTCAATAAAAATATAATTAATATTGCCGGTAAGGTGGGCTGTTTATGACCAAGAAAAAAGTGTATCCGGTTTACTTCACCGGTCAGCGTGGCCGGCACGAGGCGTCAGAAGCTTTCCAGCAGAACGAAACGCCTGTCTGGCAGCGCTGGCTGAAGCACGCCCGCAAAAGACCACGGTGGTCACCTGCAGCTGCCTGCCGGCAGAAACAGACCCCATAAAACGCCGCCTGAAGGTGCATTACTCTCAGGAGACTGAACGATGCTGGCTCTCTTCATATGCCTTTACAGGTAACGAACACAAGCCGGACTGCCGTTTCTATTCGGTATGGTCAGACGAAAGGCAGGCGGAGATTTATCAGGGCGATGCGGTCCGCGCCGCCGCGGACGGTACCATCGTGGTCAGGCTGCCCACCGGCCTGCAGAAAAAGGCCCCGTCAGAGGCAAAGCCTGCTGAGAACGAGTCCGGTGATGAACCGGTCAAGCGTAAGCGCCGGCCCTCGATGCGCCTGCTGGGGCTGCTTCACCTGCTGTGGGAACAGTCCGGCATCAACGTCTGGCATCCCGCTTTCGATAAAAAGAAACGCACGCCCGGCTGGGTGAGCTGGCGCCTGCAGCAGACTGCAGGCCGGATACGGGTCGGCCGCGTGCCGCTGGAGGAGTCGCTTCTGCTCATGGCCATGAAGGGCACGCCGCAGGTTGTGGCCAACCGGGAGCACCTGCGAGCGGCCGGGAAGAACAAAAGGCGGCTCATCGTGGTGTCCGTGCTGGCCGGCTGGAATGCGGCTGCCGAAGTACGGCTGCAGACCACGCTGCCGCTGGGTATGTTCCCTGACCTGGTGCTGCCGGAAGACGTGCGCCTGCGCCTTGAGCGGAGCTTTGGCCGCGAGCTGGGCGACTGGCGCCGGGGCATGAAGGTCGTGGTCATCGCGGAAACGGAGCCGCCCGAAACGACGTTCAGGCACACAGACGGGCGCAACCGGCCGTCCAGCTGCAGTACCGTCATCGACGTGGCGCTGATGACGGCCAGCCCCCGCTTTATTCCGCTGGATTCGGGCTATGAGGCAGCTGTCGAAGAAAAGCTGTGGCAGGAAAAACGCGCCTTCTTCAAGCCGCTGCGCTACGACGGTGAGGAAGATGTGTTACCGGACTTTGTGCTGAAGGATGTCCCTGGTGTGGAGGCGCTGCCGATGGAGGTCTTCGGCATGAACACGCCTGAGTATCTGCAGCGTAAGCAGGAGAAAACCACTCATTATGATTCAGAGTACGGTAAGGGGCGTTGGTGGTGCTGGGAGGCCGCGGACAATAAGGAAATGCCACCCTTTCCCTGATAAAAGTCTATGACTGACAGACAGAGCTTCTTTCTGCTGTCAGTTCACATTTTAACTTTCTAGAAATGTGCATCAATTTCTATAGCTTTGCGGACCTGTTCAAGAAGAGGCGAAGTATTGGGTGTTGCTCTACTGGAAATGTCATTAAGACGCGCCGAAAGCAACTCAAAATTTTCTGAGATAGTATCTGTAACTCTGCTCAGGTTCAGGGCAAGAAGTCGTTCACCATTATATAAGATGCTGTGTCTGAGACTCAGCAGCAGTTGTAAAAATGTTTCATCTGATTGACAGAAATCAGTGACCCAATTTTTAACTATCTCTGGCCCCGCAATATTACGCCATGCCTTAAGATACTGCCCGGTATAAGACATCTTAAGAATTTCAGATTGGACTTCAGGCTGCCGCATCCGTTGGTCTATTACGCTGCGCAGTGATTCCATTTCATCAGGCGTAAGAAACATTTTGTTTTCTTCCGCAACCCCATAGTATCCGCCAGCTCCGTGAACCATCAAAAGCTTATCAATATAGTTAGCGGCCCACACAAGGGCGCATCCGTGTGAAAACAGTTCCTGTATATAAACCAGCGCATCCTGCCTTTCTTCAATAAGAAGTTGTTGGAATAACTGATTGACGAGTTCCTCTATACCGATTCTGCTTATCCATGCTTCCCGATTACTTGAGCGGAAATAATTATTAACCTGATCTGCGTAGTTGAAGATGAAACTCAAAAGTCCTTTTTTTGCCTTCGGTTCTGCTTTCAGGGTTACAGCTGGAGTAAGGCGTGTAAGTATATGCTCAAACCACGTACGTGTAGATACGCCATTGTCTGTTAGATAATCAAGAAGCCGCTTTTGCAGTGCATGAGGGTTCTCAGCCGCCAGCTTTAAAATTTCCTGAATTTCATTTTCAGTGAGGACATTTGCGGGAGACGAAAATGCAAAATAATATCTCCAGTAAACCGGGCTTGCCAACCGGCGGCGCTCCGTTGCTCCCTCTTCATCGGCAATGCTCCAGTGTTCGAACGCTTTTGCCTTTTCCTCTGTATCGGCAGTTATGCCCGGCAGCCATCCGCCCAGTTCCCAAGGGGAACGCGCTGCATGTGTAGCAAATTTCCCCAAGGCAATATTCAGCAGGGTAGTCATTTCCTGCTTTTCATTATCCAGAAGAGTGGCATCTTCTGAGACCTCGACTGCCCTTTCCGTCAGGTAATGCTCTGCCCAATCGTAAAGTGTTGGGTTAGTTTCACGTATAAGCTGTAGCATGCAAAGATCGGGAAACCAGACGTAGTCCTTCAGGCCTGGATAGCGGAAGCTAATTGAAGAGAGAACCTGGGTGACTTCGCGTGGAGTGGCAAGAGCCTCACCATATATATCTACCGCCCTAGACAGAGCAGCTTCTGTTTCAACATCTGGATCTGCTCCGGATACTTTTCTGTAAAGCAGGATGGATTCGTCAAGAAAATGCCTGCGCATTGCAAATGACTCAGGACGGGGTACGCTGAATGATAGCGGCACAATTTTCTGCAGATACAGTCGGCCATTGCTTATACTCAGTCCCTGCTCAACGGCATGGGCGAGGACATCCCGGTCATAGCACATTACATAGCGGAAACGGGGAAAATTAGCGACTGAGCGCACGAGTCTTAATACCTCGATTGCCTGCGAAGGTTCAAGACGATCAAGATCATCAATAATGATAACAAACGTTTTATTCAGACGCTTCAGGCGAGATTCAATATCAGACCTGAGTTCGGTTACTGTTTTACTTCGTGTACTAAGATCAGCTTTTGATAATGCGTCCATACTTTTGGATACTAGGGACAAGTGTTGATCAGGAAAAAAATTACCGGCAAAATCAGTGATAGATGCAAGTCGCCCCGATGTTTGCTGAATATAATTCAAAAATTGCAGTGTTACCCCTTCATTACGTTTTCGGTTTACCAAACGATATAAATTTCTAATTTTTTTAAAAGTATGTTGATATACTCCATGAGGAGGAGACTCAAGTCGCTCTTCTTCTTCCCTTAATAACATTGCTATCGGCAGTAACAGCGCTTCGGTAAGGTTACCGGCACCATTAAGCCAGGGAGAAAAAGGAATTACATGCATACCATCAATACCCTGTGCTTCAAGGCGCTTCAGAAGAAGATTAAGCAGACTTGTCTTACCAGACCCCCAGCGGCCTTCTAAACCAATTACAGTCCCTTCTTCATCCGTAATTCTAAATATGCTTTCAGCTAATCCGTCAGCCACAGAAGTAAAACCATACCGATCATCTTTATCATGAGCAATAGCACCATTTTGGTTGAAGTACTTTTCTGGTTTCATATTGCCGAACTCCATGCATCTCTCATTACGCCGTTCCTTAAGCATTATGCTTCGATTATTGTTTTTTTTTGGCCTATAAAAATTGTTCTGTACTTTAAAGCACCGAAATATTTTATTTTAAAGGTATAATCAAAGATTTTTTGTTTCCTTTACATATGATTCTTGCTCGATCTCTGAAAACAATAGACTTGATGTCTCTTTTAAGCTTCTGATACGGGATGTCTGTATTTAGTGGTATCATATTTGTGATCCCTTTTACGTCTCTTTTCGAGCATAGAAAAATTAGGCGTTCAGACCACCATGAATTTCGATAACTATCTGCTAGGTCTTTATCAATCCAAGTTAGAAACTCAACCATCTGACTGTGATAATACTTTAGGTGCTCGCAAGATTCGGTTAAATTCTTTGGCTTAGACTTAATGATTTTGCGGTTAAATTTTTTATGTTGAGTTGGGCTTTTAGCTTCTTCCAACATGTCACCCAATTTCCAAAGAGGTTCATGATGTGAAATCCTGTTACGTATAGAATGGATCATGTCAAGTCTGGCATCAAGCTTGAATTCAACACGAGGTGAGATAATCCCATTATAGAATGGGGAGTAACGAAACGTTTTTGAAATAATTTTTTTATGATCTTCCCCTGCGTTACTAAGGTTTAAGAAAATGAAGCGCCAGAAACCAAATGTTAGTCTTGAAATGACGTCATCAGGATTAAAGTTAGGATTTCGGAGGTAAAATTTATGATTGTTTTTGTTTTTTTTATGCGTTATAGCAACGATTTTATTTAAGGGTTCGCCAGTAAAGTTAACAGCGTTATACCAGTTACATGATTTTTTTGTGCCTAAGTTGAGTGTCGAAACAGTATTAGTTAAAAACTGGTTGGTTTTAGAGCCATTCGCGACTGTTTTTTTTGGATTAATGAAAAGCTCATCACTCAACACTTGATGGATTTTGTTCCTGAACGCAATTTCAATCAGTGAAATGAGTTTCCAAGTCATTTCCGAAATTTCATTGTTCCATTGGTAAAGTGACACCAACTCGTCATCAGTGGGTATCGTTGCACCAGTGAAAAAATGTCTATACGACTGAATTCGAGCATCTGATAGGCATTCAAGGTACGATGGAACATTCTTTACTTGCATTTTTCTGTGTTTCCCTTATCATTATTCCTGTAAGCACACTAGCATTAACTCTTTTATCCGACAAATGGCGGGTTTCAGGGGCTAGATGGAGCCAAATTTTCTGAATATTTTCAGAGCATAGAGGGCCACTCAGTGATGAGTGGCCCTCTGTGTTTTTGAAGAGCGTGACGGGAGGATTTCTATACAAGCTGATTTTATCAGGCAGTAATTGAAAAAACTTCAAGAAAATCATGTATTTGAATTTTCTTAACATGCTATCCTATGAACCAACACACGACATGCTTACATGTTCGATACAACCTTCTTGATTTACTCTCTTTAGCCTTTCCATTGAAAAGTCGGACCACGACTTTTACGAAGACCTTTTTAAACTGCGAAATGTATTACATGTGTATTTTAATCCTTGATTTTAAATTCCTGATGATTGATATTTGAAATACAAATGTACTACTTTTGACTTACATCTTGAGGCTCAATGATGTCTGAAAATAAAACCGAAACGCAGGCTTTTGTTATCGCAGCAATGAGTAATAAAGGTGGTCCGGGAAAAACCTCTTCCACTACCAATGTGGCCGTGGCCTTAGCGCTGATGGGGAGACGCGTGCTGGTTGTTGATGCTGATCAACAGGCAAACGCAACAGAAGTGCTGACGCATGGAAAGAAATTCTATGCGCAGTATGGCCCAACCATTTGTGACCTGTATAACAATCAAAAATTCGATGTTCAGGATGTCATTACTCCTGCCAGGAATGGTGACGAGGATATCCCCGGACTGTTCCTGATCCCATCAGATCCTTCCTTTGAGCGTGTGATGGAAAACAGCATGGCAAGGCCTCACAGGGAAAAGATTCTCCTGCGTCATTTGAAGTCCGTAATGAGTGACTTTGATTTCATACTGATTGATTGTTCTCCGGCGCTCAACCTGTCTTCTACCAATGCGGCATACATAGCAGACCACGTTATCATTCCTGTAGATGGCGGTTCTTTTTCTCTGACGGGAGCCGAAACCGTTCTGGACTATCTAGATGAAATTAAGGAAGAAAAGTTCACGCATTACAGTCTGTTTCGTAACGAGTTCAACAGCTCGAAGAAGAAGATGAATACCTTTCTTCAGGAAGAGCTTGAAGGGAATGTCAGGTTTAAAAATAACGTCCTGACAACCCGTATCCGGGCTGACGAAAACATTGCACAGGCCCAGGTGGTCTGTAAACCGCTGTATTTCTATAAACGTGGTGCTCTGGTACTGAATGACTACCGTGCAATGGCAAAAGAACTCATCTCTCTAAAAGAAGGTGCACACTGATGGCCGGAAAACTTGAACGCCCACAGGTACAGAGGCCCGTAACGGCAAAGCCTGAACAGGATAATCGTCTCACCAATGTCCGGACAAAGCGGAACAGAACAACAAGCGAGACGCCAAAAACAGTCCGCCTGACGGCCGATGAGAAACTTATGTGCTCAAAACTTACAGGCGCTGTCCAGGATCTTGCCCCCAGTAAGACTATCACTGATTCGACAATACTCCGTGCTGCACTCTATCTGGCCAATCAGGCCGGGCCTGAAAAGCTGGTCAAAATGATTAAGGAATACCTCTGACAGAGAGATGGCAAGAACGGGTCTTTGTGCTTTCCGACACTTTAGACCCGACTATCTAACGCTTTAGTATATTCAACCTGACTCCATTTTAATTACCTTTATTCCCAATCAGCTTCATTCCTGTCATGTTTTGGGCATTAAAGTAGGTAATTTCATTTACCATCTTTCCGTCTTTCAACTCGCTCATAAAAACGTTTTCACCATAAATTTTTAGCAATGCATACTCGTAATCATTTTGCACATACTTCTCAAATTTCGTATCAGCAGCATAGAAATGTCCGTAAATTGTGAAAGTCATACTGACCAGAAACACAGCCCCGAGGTAATCCAGTGTTTTGAAGTAAATTTCCTTTGAACTGTCTTTATCGCTCTGTTTATACCGTGATGGTATCAACTGTAAAAAAAACAGCCCACCGAGAAAAGCGCTGACTAAAAAGTTATCCAGTGTATGCTCCATAACAAAAAACAGCACGCCGGTGTATAAAAAACCGCAGTAAAGCGGTGATAAAGCATACCTTCCCCTGAATTCATGTTTTTTGCCGGTCTGCATTATCATCAGTGATATGAGGGCAATGGGCATGATTAATATTAAAGAATTCAAAATAACATTGGCGATTGTGGGGACCGTTATTTCAATGTAATCAAATGGTATATTTAACCGTGAGCAATATCCTCTCTCAAAAAAATACGCTGCGGCATAAAGCAGCATCGTACCGACGGCTACAGCCAGTCCTTCCTTCCTGAGCAGTTTAACAAGCATGGAAACATCCTTTCCTGGTGTCCGTGAAATTTCATCACTTCACTCTAGCAACTCCCGTTCGCAACTTCATCCCTGAGCCATGAAGTCCTTGCGATGTTCAGACGCTGCTCTTTCTCTTCATCCATGCACCGGGTAACAAAACAGGTAGAGTGTTACCGCCCTTCCCTTCCCGCCTCTTTCCCGCCTCACGCCAGCACCGGCGCGGCCCGGCGACGGTTCCTGTCCTTTTATCGTGCGGCAGAGGCGGCAAAACCGCGTTTATGATGGGTAACAGATACCGTTTTAATCAGGGTTTTGTTACCCTGCTCTGATGACACCGGCGATTTATTCCGGTAGCGCCGGCGCCTCCGGGGCGTCAAAATAGTCCTTAATGTTCCCGACGCCGGATTTTGAATTCTGGCGACCCTGAGCTGCCGAAGAGTGAAAACTTTCGCACAGCGCACAGGTGTATTACGTGTGTATTACATTTCACGTCAGGCTCTGCCTTTCGTCGTCCGGCGGTGCTGTGGCGTTAATTTTCTGGCCGCAACGGGTGACGGATTTCCGACAGGAAAGACGGCCGGGCCTTTTGCCAGGCCCCCTGCCCTGACGGTGGTGAGGGGAATGAGGCGCGCCAGTAAACGGGTTGCGTGTCAGAAAGGACTCCGGTGGACCGGGCGCGTGAGTAATACCTTCATACGTACAGATGTATTACCTTTGTATTTCAACTGTCATACAGGAGTCAGCCATGCTGATGACAACAGGTGGCCAGGCGGTGTCCACGCCGGGATGGGAGACGTCCATTGCGCTGCGCAATATGGCGCTGCTTCAGCACAGTCTGCCCAAGTACCTGCTGGCACCCGAGGTGGCCGTACTGCTCAGCTTCTTTGAGGATGAGCGCCAGCGCATGGTGTTTTCCTTTTTATGGAATACCGGTGCGCGCATCACCGAGGCCCTGCTGGTCACGCCGGAGGATCTGGAGCTCGACGGCCCCCGGCCGTTTGTCCGCCTCAGAACGCTGAAGCAGCGCAGCCGTGGCCGCGGCCGTCCGGCAAAAGACGAAAAGATAGCCCGCGTGCTGCCCTTAATGGACGACAGCTTCGTCCGGGATCTGCGCCGGTATCTGGCCACGTTCCGGCCCGCCAGGCGGTCCGCGCTGTTTCCGATCACCCGCAAGACGGCATGGAGCTGGCTGACGCAGGCGCTTAACCGGGCGGAGGCGGCAGGGATAAGCTTTGCCGTGAATCCCGTCAGCCCCAAAACGCTGCGGCACAGTTTTGCCATGCACCTTTTCTTCAATCACGTACCGAAGAAGGTGGTGCAGACCTATCTCGGTCATGAACGACCGGAAAGCACCGAGGTGTATCTGAAGGTCTTTGCGCTGGACGTTGCCCCGCAGCTGGGTATCCGGTTCAGCCTCGATGCGCAGGATTATGCGGGTATGCTTACGCGTAAATGAATGACGTTTGTAATGCATGTGTATTACAAATGAAATTCACTTTAATGCTTCAAAGCACATTATTGCTGTGTTTTAACTTAGGGGTTCAGATGAAAGCTAATCCTTCTCCGTTTAGCCCGCTTACAGAGTCTCGCTGTCCTGACTGGCGCTGCCCGTCCTGCATCAATCAGACGCTCAAAATAAAGGAAGGGACTTTTCATTACGATCATTCTGCAGAATCCAGAAAAATCCTCAACGAATTTGGCTACGAACAGGACAATGTGTCATATGTTTTCTCATGTCTGCTTATTTGCACCAGGCAGAGCTGCCGTGAAATAGTAGCCGTTTCAGGCACAGGTTGGTGCGAAGTATTACCAACACGGCAACCTGATGGTATTGAATATGAGGATTTTAATTACTTCAGGGCGCATTCCTTCATGCCGCCTCTGCCTTTGTTTTCGGTGCCTGAAGGCTGCACGGATGAGATTACAGAGCAACTGAAAGTCATCTCTTCACTACTCACTGTTAACCGTGCCGCAGCGGCCAATGCCATCAGGCGCCTTCTTGAGATACTGATGGATGTCATGGACGTCCAGGTTGCAAATAATCTGCATCGACGTATTCAGCAGGCGCTGGATAAATTTGGGGGTGACACTGCGGCAATTCATGCACTCAGGGCTGTGGGGAACGCCGGCAGTCACGGGAATGAAATCACCATCAGGGACCTTGAAGAAGCCTGCCTGGTCCTGGAGACAGTTGTTAAAAAATTCTGTCATGCTGCCCCGGACATTTCGCATATAGTTGAGAGGCTCGAAGCGGCTTTCACTGTGCGTAAATAATACTAACTGTATGATATTTGTATTTCTATAAAACTACATATGTAATACAATTGTATTTTATTTCACGTCTGAGGATTTCATGGCCACACTTCAGGAACACAGGCAGAAGAGGGCGCAGGCACTGGCACTGGCCATCCTGACCATTGACGACAACTTTGGCGATGTGTTGCCGGTGCATGCTATTCGCCTTGAAAAAATTGTTCCTGATGACTGGTCTGTTGTGCATCCGGCATGGCGTCAGCATCCCGACCGGGCCCTGCTGGGTATCGACTTCAACTGGCTGGCCAGGCGTGTTCAAAACCGGGACAAAATTGACGTCGGTATCTGGTGTGGAGATGAACTGTGCGGTCTCCTTTTTGCCCGAGTGTCCCGTCGCCGTATTAACGTCACCTTGCGTTACCTCGAATCCAACCCGTTCCCGAATCCGCTCAGCGGCTATCTTTTACCGCTGGGGATGATCGTCGCGGAAAGCTTTGCGGAGGCATACGGAGCCCGTACGGTGATGGTCAGCCAGCCTGACAGAGCACTCGTGCCGCTCTACCGGTCTCAGGGTTATAAGCTCAGTGCGGCTGACGAGAGCAGAGAAAAGCGTGGCTGCAAGATCCGGGCGAAGGTGCTTGTCAAACGGATGGATGGCTGAGTATTTTGTGAGCGCCTTCTGTGCTAAAATAGTGATAACTGAGGGGGGAATATGACCATACTTAAACCTAACACTGCCTGTGAGCGTAACGCCGGAACTGCAGCGCCTGCTGTGAGCAGTGCAGGTTCTGTTCCTGCTTCACTGACATACGGTGACTTTACCTCTGAATACCGCGCCGTGCTGGATGAACTGGTTGCCTCACGCCTGGCGCGTTATGGCCTTAAGGGTGCTGACAACGTGAATAATATGATGATGCAGGCGCTCATGCGTGTCGTCTATGTCGGCCAGCAGCAGCATACCCCTGTAGAACGACTCAGGGAAATGGTGACCGGCCCGGGACGTCAGCGTCGCGATCACCGCGACTGGAAGCCACAGGCTGCTTTCGAGCGGCAGGCCGGAATGCTGGCAGGTTCACCGAGACTGCGACGAATCGGCTGATTTCATGACCCGCTGCGGCGGGTTTTTTATTACCTGATTACCTTTGTATTACATCTGTAATGCAAAGGTATGCGGTAGAAAAGTTTTTCTATCCATTCTGCAATGTCCAGCAATCCCCTTATGTATGACCTGTGAAATACATATGTATTACATTTGCACTATCCTTTTTGCCTGTTTTCTTCAACGGCGGCCCCGAAAACTGAAAGAATTTCAGTTTTCTCCCGCCGTTTATTCTGTGATATTAATTTGAGCAGTATTTGAGACTATTTTGAGGGTTTTTGGGTGAATCTGGCTTTCCTGCATAGAAATCAATCCCCGCTTTTGATATATTTATCTCATATACTACTCACTTAATGGATATTCTGGGATATGAAAGTGTTCATCGATGATGGTTCTACAAACGTAAAGCTGGCCTGGAAAGACAACGGCAGTGTCAGAACGCACCTGAGCCCGAACAGCTTCAAGCGCGAATGGGCAGTGGCATTTGGTGACAAACCGGTTTTCAATTACACCATGAACGGCGAGCAGTACTCTTATGATCCGATTGCGCCGGAAGCGGTAAAAACCACGAACATTGCATGGCAGTACAGCGACGTAAACGTGGTTGCTGTGCATCATGCGCTCCTGCAGACCGGCCTCAAACCCTGTGAGGTGGACATTACGGTCACGCTGCCGCTGACAGAATTTTATGATCACAATAACCAGCCCGCAGCAGCAAACATCGAAAAGAAAAAGGCGAGCCTGCTGCGTCCGGTTTCGCTGAACGGGGGTGAGGGCTTCAAAATTCGCAGTGTCTCGGTCATGCCCGAATCCATCCCTGCCGGTTTTGAGTTGCTGAGTGAGCTGGACCCGCTCGATTCACTTCTCATTGTTGATCTGGGGGGAACGACGCTTGATATTTCACAGGTCCGTGGTCGCATGAGCGGTATTACGCGCATTCATGGTGACGCAACCATTGGTGTGTCACTGGTAACGACCGCGGTCGCGGACGCGCTGCGTGTTGCAGGAACGCGGGGCAGCAGTTATCTTGCGGATGATATTATTGTCCATCGTAATGATGATGCATACCTGGAGCGCCGGATTAACGATCTCTCCCGCGTAAGCCTGGTTAAAAGTACCATTAACGAATCACTCGAACGTCTCACGCAGCGTGTTCTCAGCGCCATGAAGGCGTTTGAAGGCTATACCCATGTCATGGTGATTGGCGGGGGGGCTGAAATTATTGCCGAGGCCGTTCGCACGCACTGCGGTGTGAGGGCAGAGCGCTTTTATAAAACCGACTCATCCCAGTTCGATTTGGTCAGGGGGATGATTGCTATCGGATAACGTCATGGATACGCGCAGAAAGATCCAGTTTTACATTAATCCTAAAAGCAGCCTCGGTGAGGCCTATGCAGACAGCCACACCGATGGAACACCGCAGGGTGAGCGCGGCCGTCTCTGGAAGGCGGCCATGCTCAGCGGGTTTGCACTTGAGCGTATTGATCCGCGTCTGCCGTTCCTGCTGTCGGAACTGCTGAGCGAAAACACGACTGCAGAAGAAGTGCTTCAGGTGATACGTGCTGTCAGCCCTAAAATCGCCACCGCGCACACTCTGTCTCAGGCTGAAAGCGTTGCTGAGCCGGCTGAAGCATCCCCGAATGCCACTGTCGATGAAACCCGCAGTAATGCCAGAGGCATGTTTGGCGGCAGCTAATTTAACGAGGTTATCATGAACAGAGTGATACTGCTGGTAACAGGGTTTCTGGGCTTCAGAAAGCTCACCGGCAAAGACAGAAAAAGTGCAGGGGAGTGGGGTTTTCTGCTCAGCATGCTTTTTATCGTACCTTTGCTGCTGGGGATGATTGAAAAAGAGGTCATTAAAATTGTGCTGCAGCTGTTCTGGGCAGGTTTCCTGACCCGATCAGCTTTTCTGGCCAATGAAACCTGGAAAAAGAACAAGCAGCAACGCTGAAATAAGATATAAGCCGGTGACAGCGTCACTGGCTTATCATACAAGGGAGTGAAAGGGCATCTGGAATACTAAAACTCTCCCCTGAACTCCTTTTTGCAACTGTCGATACTTTCCTGCAGTCTCTCTCTGCGCTCCCCGGCTGGCTCATCAAGGGGATTCTGAAGAACCAGTACGGAGCAGGTTGAACGCATTGCATTGCGTATTTTTTCAAGCTTTGCTGTGTTGATGTAGTAGTCACGGATGTTGGACAAGGCTTCGGCGCCACTGAACAGTAACAGAATCAGGGCAGCAATAATTATCACAGGAAGAACTTTCAGTTTAAGTTGATCATTCATGATTCCGCTTACTCGTTATCGTGATGGAGAAAGTCATGGTCAGTGCAGCATTAACAGACTGGCCATTCAATCATCACACAATGCGTGCAACCGGTATATCGCTCCAGCGCGTGGTCCACGCCGGTGACAGCATGTCCCGCTTCATCTTCCATTCCGTATCAATTCCCTGACCCGCAAACCATACCCGTCCCAGACCTGACTGATTGATGCCGTCCAGCACCTGCATCAGCTGCGCGCTGTTCGCCCGCGGGCGGTTGTCATCAAACAGGTTCAGCTGGCTGACGCCGTGGGGCGTGAAATCATCAAGCATGACGCCTGCCTTCATGTACCGGTGGCCATCCAGCCAGATGCGGTCAAGCGCACGCATGGCCACGCCGATGATATCCCGTGTGTCCTGCGTGGGCAGGGTGAGTTTTTCCCCGGCCGTGTTGCCGTAAAACGTCTCACCGACCGCGTGCGGTGAGGTCCGGACAAACACGCTGATGTGCCTGCAATACTGTCGTTCGCCCCGAAGCTTCTCCGCGGCGCGCGTGGCGTACTGGCAGAGCGCCTGCTGCATGGCCAGCTTCGTGGTGATGCGTGAGCCGAAACTGCGGCTGCAGACGATCTGCTGCTTTGCCGGCGGCATTTCTTCCAGCGGAATGCATGCCTCGCCGTTCAGCTCACGCACCGTCCTTTCCAGCACCACCGAAAAATTCTTCCGGATGAAGGCAGGGTGCGTGCGTGCCAGCTCAAGTGCATTGGTTATGCCGAGCAGGTTCAGCTTTTTGCCGATGCGCCTGCCGACGCCCCAGATTTCCTCAACGGGCTGGCGCATCAGCAGCGCCTCGGTACGCTTCGGGTTTCCGGGCGTCAGCGCCAGCACGCCCTTAAACTGAGGCCACTCTTTCGAGGCCCACTGGGCTGATTTTGCTAAAGTTTTACTGGGGCCGCTGCCGATCCCGATGGTCAGTCCGGTTCTGGCCAGAACGTGGGCACGCAGCCGGTGGCCGAAGTGTTCAAAATCCTCGCAGCCATCGATGCCGGTCAGATCGAGGAACATTTCATCAATGGAATACTGTTCGACTTTAGGCGTCATATCTTCAAGCGCTGCCATTACGCGCTGGCTAAGGCTATGATATAGCGCATAATTTGAGCTAAAGACATGCACTTTCTCAGGGTAATCCTGTGATTTTATCTGAAACCACGGAATTCCCATTTTTATACCCAGGGCTTTGGCTCCCTTGCTTCTTGCAATGACGCAGCCGTCGTTATTCGAAAGGACGACGACGGGTTTTCCCCGCAAGTCAGGCCTGAACAGGGCCTCACAGGACGCATAAAAGCTGTTCACGTCAGCCAGACCAAACATCGGCATGGTTACCTCCTGCGCGCCTCGGTATTGTGGAAAAACCAGGTGACCACGCCCAGCAGGTGCAGCTCCTCCGGGTAAATCACCGGATAGGCCGGGTTCATCGGGCGCAGCGCAATCTGTGGGTGCAGCTGCAGGCGCTTGACGGTGAACTCCCCGCCAACCTCCGCGATGACGATGTCTCCGTGGCTGGCTTCTTTCGCACGATCAACGACCATCACGTCCCCGTCGTACAGACCCAGGTCTTCCATGCTGCTGCCGCTGGCGCGCACAAAAAACGTGGCGGCCCGGTGGGTGATGCAGAGCTCGTTCAGGTCCAGTTCGCTTTCGACGTAATCGGTGGCAGGGGAGGGGAAGCCGGCCGCGCAGCGCTCAACAAACAGCGGGATGCGCATGACGGGGCGAATGTCGGCAGGCCTGAATATCGTCAGCCCGCCCCGGGAGGATGTCGTTTTCATGGCGCCGCTCTCCGGACTGAATGGCCTGAGGCCGGGGCGGTTGTGAGTGAGTCTGACATGGTAAATTTCCTCCCTAAATAACACTGTATATAAAAACAGTATTGTTGAGCCGGAGGCGCATGGCAAGAGGAACGAAACGGTACTCTGTCAAAGGGATGCCTATGTTACTGAGCAGGCTAATTATTTTTTTGTCGGGCAGTTTCAGTCGGGGGTGCGCGTAATCAGTCGTTGCTGACATAAGTGAAATTACGCTTCCCCGACACGGCTGTTCGTTCCTCGCTGCGCTGCGGTACGCCTCAGCCATGTTCTGCGGCGAGCGTTGCCACCTCACGTTTTAAAGGCTGGATTATCTGACTGTGTAAATGTTGAACGGGCAAGGGGGTGTATTTTATGCCCGGGTGAAAATCACGGATGAAGGAAGATTTTATGGATGGGCAGGAATCAGTGGGGCGTTTCCTGGCAGCTCTGCTGGCCGAATACGACATGAGCGTGGACAAATTCTGCCGGCGGTCCGGGCTGAGGGAGCATGAGGTCCGCCTCTTACTCAGAGACGTGATGACGGTGACGCCGGCGCTGGCGGAAAAGCTGGGCCGGGTATTTTACTCCCCCGGCTTCTGGCTGGTCCGCCAGGCGATGTCTGAACTGAGAAAACTCAGTCATGACAGCTGAAAAACGCCCGGCGTGCCGGGCTAAATAAATCAAATAAATGCCATCTTCAGACTGACACGTCGGTGTGCAGCGACATAAAGCGTAGTCGCTTTTCCCTGTATGTCTGTAAGCAGGGTGTTTCACTTTGTGAGCAGTTATAAGACAGCCGGAAGGGGAAGGGATGCATCCGTGTGGCCTGCAGAAAAACTCACCGCTTACGCTTGCTGCTGTTCTCCGGGGCGGCCTGGCTGAGGGTTACGCAAGTGGTTCATCCCTCTGAATGTCAGTGAGTTCAGTTGCCCGGTACAGGGCGGTTTTTTTATTTCATCCTGGCTGAAGACCTGCCGGTAATCAGAAAAAAACCACTGACGAAAAGCGCACAGCAAATATCGCACTCAGGATGAAATGCGCCAGAAAAATGGCAAAAGCGATGCCGCCGAGTAAGACACCCAGAAAGGAGTGCTTCTCCTTAAGGATGAACGTCAGGCCGGACAGCACCGCCAGTGAAAGCAGGGCCTGCAGTACGTGACTCACCGGGATCACCCAGTAATGGCCTGCATATGCACCTGCCTTGCTGATGGCCACAATCAGCGCGGTTCCGCCGAATCCCCATCCCCAGAATGTTTTCGCCAGACTAAATTTTCCTGTCACAAGCGCCTTTAACATCGTCAGTTCCCTGTCTTAACCCGGTTCGATCTGAGAAATTTAACATTCAATGACAGGCTCAACCAGAAACTTTGTGTGTTTCTGGAAGGCTGGCATGGGTGAAAATCACAGATAAAGACAAGCCTTACGGACGTATATGTACACGCGCTGAGTTAACCGGTGGATACCTTTTAGCCGGGGCAAAAAGAGGGCCGTGCGGAAAAAAAACCGGCCCTGTTGCGATTTTCCGGGGGCTGATGAACAGTTTTCTGGCTACTCATCCCGGACAAGGGCAGTATTCTGGCAAAAAAAGCCCGCCGGTATGGTCACGGCGGGCGCGCCATCAGGCGCTGAGCAAATTTATGACAACGAACACATCTCAGCGCCAGACAGTAAACCCGGGGTTTATGACATGCAAATGTCAGGGGAGGTCAGATTTTACCGCTGTCTGCCGCCCTCTGCGGCCTGCCGCTCCAGACACTTCATGAAGTTCTCAATGATGCCTACGGCGTGCGTCATGGCCAGCAGCTCTGCCGTGAGCCGCACATCAGTACGCAGCAGCGTCTCCGTGACGCCGGGCTCACGGAGTACCGGCGTCATTTTTTTGACCCGGTCCATCAGATGCGCCCAGTT
>Ga0308167_1001043_pt1 | contig 37222 bp, 41 predicted proteins | sample PhyCR1_2_FD_202138 | JGI IMG/M metagenome (GOLD analysis project Ga0308167, IMG submission 202138) | Phyllosphere microbial communities from UC Gill Tract Community Farm, Albany, California, United States - DLSLRC.R1 | ecosystem: Host-associated > Plants > Phyllosphere > Unclassified | place... | reverse complement strand
GGGGGGATCCCGCGGGGGCCCGCGCCGGGGTCACATGGACGCGAGCATGTCCTGCATTTGGGTGATCTGCTCGGTCTGGCTCGACACGATCGACTTCGCCATCGCGACGGCGTCGGTGTTCTTGCCCTTGTCGACTTCGGTCTTCGCCATGTCGACGGCACTGGTGTGGTGCTCGACCATCTGCTGCAGGAACAGCTTCCCGGCGTCCCTCGCGGACGCGGTGTCGAGGGCCGTCATGTCGGAGTCGGACATAATCCCGGACATGGAGTGATCCATCCCGGACATGCCGCTATCCGCATCCCAGGTCTTCAGCCAGCGGGTGAGCTTGGTGATCTCGGGCTGCTGCTCGGTCTTGATCTGCTTGGCGAGGGTGACGACGTTCGCGTCCACGCCGTCGCCCTTGTCGAGGAGCATGTCGCTCATCTCGACGGCCTGCTTGTGGTGCGGCAGCATCATCTGCGCGAACGCCACGTCCTGCTTGTTGTGTGCAGACGCGGACGAGGAGGTGGACGAGGAGGTGTCGGCTGCCTGGTTGGAGCCGGTGGAGCAGCCGGCGAGGGTTAAGCCGAGGGTGAGTGCGGCGGTGGCCGCGAGGGTGATCTTCGTGCGGTTCATCAGAACGATTCCTTGGGTCGATGACGGTAGGCAGGCATACGCCTGCCCCGGTTACCGGAGAAGGGGCGTCGAAGGGCCCCAAGGAATCGGTCTAGATACGGATGATCTGCAGCGCCGTCAGTGACGGCGGCCGCGGCACCGCGACGCGGCGCGCATGGTGCGCGGCCAACGCGATCAGACGCGCCAGCAGGTGCAGCAACCCACCGGTGCGGGGGCGGAGCATCGCCCATGCGAACAGGGCGATGACGATGATGCACGCCATCCCCATCAGCGAGCACATCAGCCCGCACAACCCGTCACAGCCAGCGCCGCTCATCGAGGTGAGGACCGGCACGTCACTGTGCGACGCGGCGGCCATGAGGCCTTCGGCGTGCGCGTGCGCGTGCGCGTGCTCAACGCTCATCGCGGTGGTGGAGCTCATGGTGTGCTCGGCCGTGCTGTGGCCGATGACGCTGTGCATCAGGACGGTGCCGAGCACGAGCAGCAGCAACGCCAGGACGGCGGTGCTCGTGGTGAGCAGCCGCCGGATACCGGACGTTGAAGAGGTCATGACGGGGTTGATGCAATCAGATCGAAGGGGGAAGCAGCCGGGAGGCCCGTTCCATGGTGCGGTATGGAAGTCGCCACGGCAACCGGGTCAGGAACGAACCAGGCGCGCGATCGCGTCGGAGGCTTCACGGATCTTCGCGTCCGCGGCGTCGCCGCCCTCGGCGACAGCGTCGGTGACGCAGTGCCGCAGGTGGTCCTCGAGCAGCCCCAGCGACACCGCCTGCAACGCCTTCGTCATCGCGGACACCTGGGTGAGGATGTCGATGCAGTACTGCTCGTCGTCGACCATCCGCTGCAGCCCGCGGGCCTGCCCCTCAATCCGGCGCAGCCGCTTGAGGTAGTCGTCCTTCGCGGAAATGTACCCGTGGTGGTGATCACCGCTGGCGCCGTCGGCTGCGGCATCAGCGGTGGTGGGGGTGGTGGTGTCGGTCATGGGTGCCTCCTCGGGCTGCGGAACAACGGTAGCGGCGCTCATTCCGCGTCCGTCCAATCGAACGGTGCCGGCGCTGCCGGCTGTGTGTTGTCGCGGGTGATGACGATGTCGATGTCCTGCTGGTCCTGCAGTTGCACCTTCGGGAACGCCGTCGTGGTCTGCTTCCCGTCGACGAACACGGCCACGTGCCGGTCGTCGCGCCCGTCGACGTACCCGCCGACACGGTTCGTACCGAGTGCGACACCCCACTCGGTGAACAGCTGCCCGAGCGTGAACGTGGTGACCTTCGGCGACTCCACGTGCACGATCCCGGACGTGTCGTGGGTGTGCAGCGCCGACATCGTCCCCGCAGCGGGGTCGACACCGAGATTCGCCGGCACCTGTACCGGTTCCCCGTCGACGCTGATCGTGAGGTGCTGGTGGGTGTGCAGGGCAGCACCCTCCATCTGTGCCACCTTGAGCCCCGCGGCTTCGGCACGTGCTGCAGGGTCCGGCGGTGCCGGCCACGGCGGCGCCCCAGTCGCCGCCTGCGGCCGGCCCGGGTCCGCTGACCGGGTGACCGTGACGACGGTCACCGCGGTGATGATCGCCAACGCCGCGATCGCACCTCCGACCACGAGCCACAGCCGACGGGTGCGGCGTCGCCGATCGGCTGCAGCACGCTCCGCAGCCTTCGCTCGGGCAGCGTCACGGCGGTCGATCTTGGTGCCCATCGGATCCTTCTCCCGCACGGCCCTCGGATCTGGGAACAAGATCCGGGGTTGCGCGTTACAGTGTTACGGTACCCCCCTAGGGTACCAAATGGACTTGTTCGATGAAAGGGCACGACGATGAGCGACCAGCTGAGCACCACCTACGGCATCGATGGCATGACCTGCGGGCACTGCGTGATGAGCGTCGATGAAGCGCTCACCGAGCTGCCGGCCGTGACCGGGGTGTCGATCGATCTCGTCGCCGGCGGCCGGTCGACCGCGACGGTGACCAGTGCGCAGCCCCTCGACGACGCCGCCGTCCGCGCCGCCATCGAGGAGGCCGGCTACACCCTGGCGGCATCATGACCAGCACCCCCGCAGTGGAGCTCGCGATCGACGGGATGACCTGCGCGTCGTGCGCGAACCGCATCGAACGCAAGCTCAACAAGATGCCCGGCGTGCTGGCGACGGTGAACTACGCCACCGAAACCGCGACCGTGAACCTCCCCGACGGTGTCGACGTCGATGACGCGATCCGCACCGTGGAGAGCGCCGGCTACCACGCCAGCCTCCCCGAGCCGGAACCGACAGACGATGACACGCTTGCGCCGTTGCGGCGTCGACTGGTCGTGTCCACGGTCCTCGCGGTGCCGGTGGTGGCACTGACGATGATCCCGGCACTGCAGTTCCCCGGCTGGCAGTGGGTCGTCCTCGCACTCACAACCCCGGTCGCGATCTGGGGTGCGTGGCCGTTCCACCGCGCAGCGACGGTCAACGCCCGCCACGGTGCGGCGACGATGGACACCCTCGTCAGCGTCGGCGTTGCCGCCGCGTACCTGTGGTCCCTGTGGGCCCTGACCCTCGGCGGTGCCGGGACGATCGGGATGCACATGACGTTCTCCTGGCTCACCCCGCACGGGATGGGCCCGGAACCATACTTCGAGGTCGCCGCCGTGGTGACCGTGTTCCTCCTCACCGGCCGCTACTTCGAAGCCCGCGCGAAGACCCGCTCCGGCGCAGCCCTCCGCGCCCTCCTCGCGCTCGGCGCGAGCAGCGCCCGCGTCCTCCGCAACGGCGTGGAGACCGACGTTCCGGTCGGTGCGCTCCGCACCGGTGACCGGTTCGTGGTCCGTCCCGGGGAACGCATCGCCACCGACGGTGTGGTCATCGATGGCGCCAGCGCGATCGACACCAGCGTCATGACCGGGGAAAGCGTCCCGGTCGAAGTCAGCCCGGGCGACACCGTCACCGGCGCGACCGTGAACGTCGGCGGCGTCCTCACCGTCGAAGCCACCCGGGTCGGCAAGGACACCGAGCTTGCCCGGATCGGGAAGCTCGTCACCGAAGCGCAGACCGGGAAGGCCGAGGTGCAGCGCCTCGCCGACCGGGTCTCTGCCGTGTTCGTGCCCGTCGTGATCGGCCTCGCCCTCGCAACCCTCGCCGGCTGGCTGCTGATCACCGGCGACGTCGAAGCCGCGTTCACGGCCGCCGTCGCAACGCTCGTGATCGCCTGCCCGTGCGCGCTCGGACTCGCGACCCCGACCGCGTTGCTCGTCGGGACCGGTCGCGGATCCCAGCTCGGTGTCCTCATCCGCGGCCCGCAGGTCCTCGAAGCCACTCGCCGCATCGACACCGTCGTGCTCGACAAGACCGGCACCGTCACCACCGGCCGGATGAGCGTCCACGACGTCATTCCCGCCCCCGGCGAGACCACCGACCAGGTGACCCGGTTCGCTGCGGCCGCGGAAGCCGGGTCGGAGCACCCCATCGCCCGAGCCATCGTCACCGCATCGTCCTCGTCTGCTCGAGCAGAGTCGTTCACCTCCGCGGCCGGGTTCGGGGTACAGGCCATCGTCGACGGCACCCTCGTCCTCGTCGGCCGGCTCTCCTGGCTCCGTGACCAGTGGGCACTCGACGTTCCCGGTGTGATCGCGACCGCGACCGCTCTCGCTGAGGAAGATGGCCGCACCGCGGTGACGGTGGGCTGGGATGGGCAGGTGCGCGGCGTGATCGTCGTCGCCGACACCGTCGCCCCCGGTGCCGTCGACGGGATCCGCCGCCTGCACGATATGGGGCTGACCACGATGATGCTCACCGGTGACGCTGACGGCGTCGCCCGGAGCATCGCAGCGGAGGTCGGCATCGACCAGGTCACCGCAGAAGTCCGACCCGAGGACAAGTACCGCGTTGTCACGGAGCTGCAGCAGGCCGGGCGCCGGGTCGCGATGATCGGCGACGGCGTCAACGACGCCGCAGCCCTCGCCGCGGCGGACCTCGGCATCGCAATGGGCACCGGCACCGACGCGGCCATGGAAGCCGCGGACATCACACTCGTCCGCGCCGACCTCCGCGCCGCCGCTGACGCGATCCGCCTGGCCCGGAAGACGCTCCGCACTATCAAGAGCAACCTGTTCTGGGCCTTCGCCTACAACATCGCTGCGATCCCACTCGCGATGGCGGGCCTGATGAACCCGATGATCGCCGGCGCCGCGATGGCCCTGTCCTCAGTGTTCGTCGTCAGCAACAGCCTCCGACTCCGCACCTTCCAACCCCGATAGCCCGGAGAAGCACCATGAGCGACCACGACCACATGCATCACGAGCCCCACCAGACCACGCAGCACACCGACGACAACCACACGAAGCGCAGCGGGTGGGGCAACACCAGTTGGTCCATGGCCGCGCAGGCCACCCTGCACTGCCTCACCGGCTGCGCGATCGGTGAGGTCCTCGGCATGGTCATCGGCACCGCAACCGGCCTCCACAACGCCGGCACCATCGTCCTGTCGATCGTGCTCGCGTTCATCTTCGGTTACGCGCTCACCATGCGCGGCGTCGTCCGGTCCGGACTCTCCCTCGGTGCCGCGTTCAAGGTCGCCCTCGCCGCGGACACCGTCTCGATTGCCGTGATGGAGATCATCGACAACACCGTCATTGTTGCCGTCCCCGGTGCCATGGACGCAGGATTGAACAACTGGTTGTTCTGGGGATCTCTGGTGTTCTCCCTCGCGATCGCGTTCGTCGTCACCACCCCGGTGAACCGGTGGATGATCAGCCGCGGACTTGGCCACGCCGTCGTCCACGGCCACCACTGACCCCTCACCCCGAGCATGACAATGGGCTCGTCCGTATCGGACGAGCCCATCGTTCATGGTTCAGCGTGCGGTGGTACCCGTTCGGCCGGCGCGGGGCAGCAGGATCCCGAGCACGATCATCGCGACGGCGAGGATCAGGTGCAGCACGTTGTCGGCGCTGTTCAGCGGGACAAAGTTCGCCGCGCTCATTCCGTTCGCGGTGAAGAGCCCGTAGACGAAGAGGACGGCGTAGACGATCCCGCCGACGAGCAGGTAGAGATGGGCCGCAGTGGCGGTCCGGGCGGCGATGAGGCCGACGATGCCGAAGAGCAGGTGAACGATGTTGTGGAGCACCGAGACCTGGAACAGGCCGAGGAGCTTCGCCATCGAGTCGTGGCCGGCGGCGGACATGGAACCCGTGTCCATGGTGAGTCCGGGGATGAACCCGGCGATGCCGACGATCAGGAATACGACGCCGAACACGAGGGCGCCCTTCTGGGTCAGCGTCGAGCCGTACCCGGTGCGGGCGGTTGCTGCGGTGCTGGTCATATGAGCGGATCTCCTTGGTCAGGAACCGACGCAGAATGCGACCGGTCGTACTACCAGGGCATTCGGAGCCGACAAGCGGCCGGTTTGCAGCTAGAAGGGGCCTCCGATCCTGGCGCCCCTTCCAGCCCACAAGCCTGGGTTAGAGGGTCACCGTTTCGAACTCGAGCAGGTCGGCACCGGTCGCGACCGGGTTGGTGCCGCCGTGGTGCGCGCCTGCCTGCCCGGTGCGCCATGCCTGGTAGGAGTCTTCGCTGTCCCAGGTGCTGACGACGAAGTAGCGGGTCTCGCCCGCCACCGGACGCAGCAGCTGGAAGCTTTCGAACCCCGGCTGCTGGTCGACGTCGTGGCCGCGGCCGGCGAAGCGGGCTTCAAGGTCCGGTCCCTTGCCTTCGGGGACGTGGATGGCGTTGATCTTGACGACGGACATGATGGTTCCTTCCGGATGGTCAGTGGTGGTGGACGGTTGGGGTGACGGTGAACGCGTCGAGGTTGCCGAGGGCACCGCGGACGTGTTCGGATGCGTGGTCAGCGAGGTGTGTCGCCTCGCCGAGGTCCGCCGTGTCGACCTCAACGGTTGCTGAGCCGGTGAGGCGGTGCCCGACCCATCGGAGTTTCACGTCACGGACGCGGTGGACGCCTTCTGCGTGCTCGAGCGCGTGAGTTGTTCGGTCGATGAGTTCCGGGTCGATGGCGTCCATGAGTCGGGCGCCGATCGACTTCACCGTCCCCCAGAGCAGCAGCACGATCGAGATGGCGATGAGCAGGCCGATGATCGGGTCGGCGAGGGGGAAGCCGAACAGCACACCGACCGCGCCGAGGACGACCGACAGGGACGTGAACCCGTCGAGGCGGGCGTGCACACCGTCGGCGACGAGCGCGGCGGATCCGATCTTCTGGCCGACCCGGATCCGGTAGATCGCGACGATCTCGTTGCCAGCGAAGCCGATCAGGCCCGCGGCGACGAGCAGCCATGGGTTTTCGATCGGCCGTGGGTGGATGAACCGGTTGATTGCTTCCCAGCCGGCAACCACTGCCGACAGGGCGACGACGAACACGATGAACATGCCCGCGAGGTCCTCGGCGCGGCCGTACCCATAGGTGTAGCGACGGGTCGCGGCACGGCGACCGAGAACAAATGCGATCCACAATGGAACGGCAGTCAACGCGTCAGCGAAGTTATGGATCGTGTCCGCCAAGAGCGCGACCGACCCGGTGAATAGGACGAGCACGAACTGCAGGACCGTCGTCCCGAGCAGCACGAACATGCTGATTTTCAGCGCCCGCACGCCCGCGGTCGAGGCCTCCATCGCGTCATCGATTGAGTCCGCCGCGTCGTGGCTGTGCGGGACGAAGAGGTCGTACAGGAACCCCTTCAGCCCGCCATGCGGATGACTGTGCCCATGGTCATTCGGGTCGTCATGGTCATGGTCATGGTCATGCGGGTGGGCGTGGTTGTGCTGACTCATGCGCCGACCGCCCGTACCCCGCGGTGGTGCTGTGGGCTTCCGACGGCATGCTCGGCCTGCTTCACCGCGTCGATGACCAGCTCGGAGGCGTGCTCGTCGACGAGTCGGTAAAAGACCGTCGTCCCCTCCCGCCGGGTCTGCACCATCCGTGCAAGCCGAAGCTTCGCCAGGTGCTGCGAGACTGCAGCGGGGCTCTTGTCGACGACATCGGCGAGGTGATTCACCGACATCTCCTCCGCGTTCCGCAGCGCGAGGATGATGCGCACCCGCGTCGCGTCCGCCAGCATCGCGAACACCTCAACGGCAAGCTCGACGTACTCCGAGTCCGGGTCCAGCCCGCACACCTCTTTATCTACGTGCACAAGCAGATTATGCCCCATGGGGCTGACAACGCTGTTTGTGGCGAGCCTCGCTTCGTGTCGGTGGCATGTGAGTTCTTCGTCGTTTCTGGGACGGCACCCGTTGAGGTCATGGGGTGGCTACCGTTCCCTCGCATGTCCGGCCGTCGATCTTCGCTCGTCCGGCCGCGCCGCGGCGCGTCCACGAGCGCGCCGTCGTCTCGGTGGTGTTGCTGGCGTTGGTGGGGTTGTTGCTTCGTGCTCATCCTGTGGACCGTGGGCTCGCGTCGGCCTTGAATGCTTGGCACGTGGGTCTGCTCGGCGCGTTGGGTGACGCGGTCTACGTTCTGTTCGAACCGGTGCCGGCGATCACTCTGACTGTTCTCATCACCGCCGTGGTCTGGGTGGTGACGAGACGGTGGTCGGTTGCGGCTGCGTTCGCCGGGGTGGTTGCGCTGACTTGGATCCCGTCGGACGTGCTGAAGCTCGTGGTGCAGCGGTCACGGCCCGAGGGGTCGTGGCTCTCGCACCCGTTTTCGCCGGCGCAGGTCGACCCGTCGTTCCCGAGCGGGCACATGGTCTTCGTCACTGCGATGGTGCTCGTACTGCTGATGCTGCTCCGCGGCAGCAGATGGTGGCTGCCGGTGGCGGTGGCCGGTGTCGCCGTCGTCGGCGTTGTCGCGTTCGCGTTGTGCGTGGATGCGGTGCACTGGCCGACTGACGTCGCGGCGTCGATCGTGTGGGCGTTCGCGGTTGCTCCGGCGGCCCGCATCGTCTGGGTGGACAACGTCCTCGGGCTGGTCCTTCGTCGAGTGGGGCAGACTGGGCGGCATCGTGCGGTCGACGGAGAGGACGCGGTGTGAATCGGTGGGTGTCCGCGAGTGTGGCGGCGTTCAACGGCCTTCGCGACCCTGATCCCGATCGTCGCGCGTACCGCCGTTCGGCGGTCCGGATCGGCCTGCGGGTAGCGATCGTCTCGGCGGCGTTGGTGTTCTCGGTGATCGTGCTCGTCGTGGCGTACTTGGTGTGGCAGCTGACGCCGGTGCAGCAGCAGGAACCGCACGGCCCGGAGGACATTCACGTGTACCTCGACACCGTCGATCTCCTCATCGCGGTGCTCGCCGTCGGCGGGTTCGCGGTGCTGATGGCGGGGGCCGCGACGTGGGTGATCGCGCGGCGTGCGGTGCGTCCGCTCGCCGAGGCGTACCGGTTGCAGCGCACGTTCGTCGCGGATGCCAGCCACGAGCTCCGGACTCCCCTGACGGTGTTGAGCGCCCGCGTGCAGGAACTTCAGACGATGCTTCCGCTCGGCTCAGACGAGCGTGTCGTTGCCGATGAACTCCGTACTGACACCAAGGCGTTGGTCGACGTCGTCGACGACCTCCTCGCAACCGCTGCCGGACGTTCCGACGAGCATGCGGTCGCATCGCTCGAGGATGCGCTGAACGGCGCAGCCAGCGACATGCGGATCCTGGCAGAGGAGCACACGGTCCGGCTGGTCGTCCACCCTGGACGGGTACTGGTGCGGGTGGCACCGACGCAGTTGCGTCGGTGCCTGGTCGCGTTGATCGACAATGCGATCGGGCACAGCAACCCCGGCGGCACCGTCTGGGTGGTGAACGAGATCACCCGCGACGATGTCGTGATCCGAGTGCGCGATGAGGGTGACGGGATCCTTGGGATTTCGCCGCGGCGTGTGTTCGACCGGTTCGCCCACGGAGCGCCCACGGAGTCAGCACCTCGGACGCGGACGAGCAACGGCATCGGGTTGGCGCTCGTGCGCGAGATCGCGGTCCGCGCGGGTGGTGACGTTCGTGTGGAGCACACCGGTCACACCGGCACGGTGTTCGCGTTGACGCTTCCCGTCGTCCCATACGGGCAGGCACCGGCGCGGACGGAGCGGTCGTCGAGGCGGCGCACATGAGCGGCCGGAAGAGTGTCCTCCTCGTCGAGGACGACCCGCGTCTCGGGCCGATCATGCACCGGGTGCTGTCCGCGCAGTGGGACGTCGAGCTCGTCACGACCCGGGTCGCTGCGCTCGAGGCGGCGCTGCACCGACTGTTCGACGTGCTCGTGGTCGATCGGCGGCTTCCGGACGGGGACGGCCTCGACGCCGTGCAGGAACTCCGGCGACTGCGCGTGCCGACGCCGGTGCTGATGCTGACCGCGCTCGGGGAGGTCCACGACCGCGTCGCGGGACTGGATGCCGGTGCGAACGACTACCTGGTGAAGCCGTTCGACTTCGACGAGCTGAACGCTCGCCTTCGCGCGTTGACCCGCGACAGCAACCCCCTCGGGCAGGCGCTCCCGATCGGAAGTTGGGCGTTCTACCCGGAGGACCACTCGATCCAGTCCCCGTACTCCGGCCGGATCACGCTCACCGACCGGGAGACCGACGTGCTCCGCGTCCTCGCCAACGAACCGGAGCGGGTGTTCTCCCGCGAACAGCTGCTCTCGACGGTGTTCGAGCACGGGGACCAGCTCGGCACCGTCGACTCGTACGTGCACTACATCCGAAGGAAGACCGAACGCGACCTCATCGCGACGGTCCGTAGCCGCGGCTACCGGCTCGGCACCCCTGCCTGAACGGCACATCACCCCTGCCGCATGGCTCGGCGGGGGTCAGCGCTGGTATTGAACCACTCGGGTGCGGGCGATGGTCCACTCGTGGGTGATGTGGAAGCCCTCGGGTCGGAGTGCTGCTGTGGCTTGCCCGCGGTCGTCGGGGCTGACCGCGGTCAGCAGCCAGACGGTCGAGGAGTCGCCGATCACGGCGCCGGCGTCCGAGAGGGGCCGTTGCGTCTCCCAGAGTCCGTTGCCGGCACCCGCAGCGGTGACCAGCAGCGGGTCGCGGAGTCCGGCGAACGCGTGGGGGTACGTCTCGGCGATGATCCGTGATGTTGCCTTCGCGTGCCGTTCCACCGGACCGTAGAGCACCGCGTCGTGGGCGGTGTTCCGTTCGGCGAGTCGCTGACGTTCGATGAGCGCTGCGACCTGATTCCACGCGGAGTCGTCCTTCGCCGTCGTCGTGCGCTGCGCGACCCAGGTGGGAGCAGTCAACGCGCCTGCCAGCAGCACCGCAACGATCACGGTCGGGCGGATCCACCGTGCGGGAACCAGTGCGAACGGGGCCGCCATCAGCAACGCGGCAGCCGGCGTCGCGTACGCAACGTAGCGAGGTGAGTACAGCGGGTGTGTCACGATCGACGCGACGATCAGCCCGACGGTCGGCACCGCCACCCACGGCACGCCCAGAGCGAGCACCGGCCGGATCCGCGGCAGACGGAGTGCGCCGACGACGCCTGCAGCGACGAGGACCCACAGCAGGACCGCGAACCCGGCGTTCTCGTAGGAGAACTGCGTCACGAGGACCTCTTCGACCGTGTGCCGGCTGATGTGCTGGATCCAACTGATCTGCGCGCTCTGCCGCGACGATGCGACCGCCAACGGCATCAATGTCGCGATGGTGAGGCCGGCCGTCACCGCCCATGTGACGAACGGTCGGCGCATCGCGCCGCCGCGGAGCCGTTGCAACGCGACCACGGTCAGCCCGTGCGACACCGTCACCAGCACCAGGTAGAGGAACACGCTCCCCCCGATGACCGACACCACCGCGTACGCGGTCCACCAAGGCCACGCTCGGGAACCCGCCGAAGTACGGTCCACCGCCGAGAGGAGCAGCATCGTCGCGGTGGTCGCCAACAACGCGCCGATCGCGAAGGACCGTCCCTCGGCGCCCATCCACGTCACCCGCGGGAGCAGGACGAAGAACACCCCGGCGAGCACACCGACCCGGTCGCCGGCGAGCCGGCGGCCAAGGAGCACGATCAACGCCGCGGTGAGCGCCACCGCCACTGCTGACGGGAACCGCAGGGCGAAGGGGCTGTAGCCGACGACGGCGAACCAGCAGTGCATGAGCGCGTAGTACGTCGCGTGCACGAGGTCCACGGACTGCACTTCACGACCGAGCGCAGCCCAGGACCGAGTTGCCGAAGTGACGGTCGCGGCCTCGTCGTACCAGACGCTCGGCACCCAGCTCCCGATCACTGCCACCAGGAACCCGAAGGCGCCGACGACGGCAGGGCCGAGCGTGGGACGCCGCAGCGGGAATCGTCGTGCCAGGTACGGTGGCACAGTCGCCCCGACCACGGCGATTGGCATGACAGTGGAGCTATTCGGCATTGAGGAGCCCTTCCTCGTCCGCCTCGACCGCGATCGCCACAAGCGCCGCACCCGCGCTGACCACACTGAGCATCGCGGCACTGGCGGCCGCGATTCCGATCCACAGCATCATCATCATCACCTCGACCACCACGCTCGGCCGCGGTCTCCCAGAAATCGGCAAGACTGCACGCACCATCAGTCTTGGCCGTTTCTGGGTCCGGCTTTCGGATGCTGAACACATGACGCGAGCACGGTGGACACGGGAACGGTGGTTCGACCTGATCTTCCTGGTCGGGTTCGGCTGCAAAGCGATCGACGGATTCGTCGAGCTCGTCATCGGGCTGCCCTTGCTGGTGCTCCGGCCGACACAGGTCGACGCCGTCGCCCGGCTGGCCACCGCCACTGAGCTCCGCGAGGACCCGAACGACCTGCTCGCCCACCTGATCCGCCACGGCGCCGCGGACCTGACCGCCGAGATGAGCGTCTTCGCGGCCCTGTACCTCATCGTGCACGGACTGGTGAAACTCGGGATCGTCGCCGCGATCTTCCGCGGCTCGCGGCGGCTCTACCCGTGGGCGATCGCCGCGCTCGGCGGTTTCGTCATCTGGCAGGCGTACGAGTTCGTCCAGCACCCCTCCATCGGACTGGCGCTGCTGACGATCTTCGACGTGGTGATCGTCGCCCTTACGATCCGCGAGTGGCGCCACCACCGCAGCCTCCGTGACGCCGTTCGCAGTCTCCTCGGCCGGCAGCGTCGCGACCGCTCGGGCGGGATGTCCAGTCGCGGTCCGAGCGTGCACGCCTCGAGGGAGTCCAGCGCATGATCCCGTTCACTGTGCACCTCTTCGACGCTTCGTCCGTGCTGCATGCCTTCGGGCCGTGGGTGCTCGTCGGGATCGCGCTGCTGGTCTTCGTCGAATCCGGTGTGCTGTTCCCGTTCCTCCCCGGGGACTCGCTGCTGGTGACCGCCGCGATCCTCGGCAGCACGCTCGGTGTCACCCCATGGCAGGTGCTCGCCGTCGCATCGGTTGCAGCGATCGCTGGTGACCTCGTCGGCTACTGGATCGGCCGACGGTTCGGCCGACGGCTCTTCCGGGACCAGGCGAAACTCCTCACCACGCAACGGCTCGGGGAAGCCGAGACGTTCTTCACCCGGTGGGGCGGGCTGTCGCTCGTCCTCGGCCGGTTTGTGCCCGTGGTGCGCACCTACGTGCCACTCGCGGCCGGTACCGCGAGGATGCCGGTGCGACAGTTCGTCGTCTGGAACGTCGTCGGTGCGGTGGCGTGGGTGAGTGTGCTCCTCACCGTCGGAGTGCTCCTCGGCGGGATCCCGTTCGTCGCGGACCACATCGACCTCCTCATGATCATCATCGTCGCCGTATCGGTGCTGCCACTGATCGTCGGCGCCGTGCTCCGACGTGCCCGGCGGCACGGAGCAGCCCGATCGACTCAGCCGGAATCCTCGGTACGGTCACGATGACCCGATCCGCGGACGCCACCGTCGGCGCTCCCCGAGCAACGGGAAGCGCACGCACGGTACTGCCCGCCCAAGCGGTGCTCCTGGTGGCCGCCGTCGCCCTCGTCGGGTTCGGTGGCGTGGGCCGCGCAGCCCTGTGCCTTGCACTCGTGCCCGCACTCTGGCTCCCGACCGCGCTCCAACACAGCACCGCGGTGCTGTTCCCAAGGTGGCTGCACGTCGCCTACGCGGTCTTCATCCTCGCCGGCCCGTTCGTCGGCGGCGCGCTCAACGCATACACGGCGCTTCCCGGCTGGGACAAAGCAGTGCACGCGTACTCCGGCCTGCTCGTCGGATGGGGTGCCCTCTTCGCCGTTCGAGCGTCCAGAATCGCTCGAGTGCTCCGGTTCCCGTTGCTCGTGGTGATTATCCTCAGTGCGGTCATGGCAACCGCTGCCGCATGGGAGATCTGCGAGTTCACCAGCGATTCGCTCGTCGGAACGCACGCCCAGCACGGCAACACCGACACGATGACCGACATCATCAGCGCCACTATCGGCGGCGTGACGGTACTCCTCACGCTGCGCCGGACAGGGCGTCCCCGCCCTCTGCCCGAGACGTCTGCAACATCGAGCCCGTCACATCGCCCTCCACACTACTGACGCTGATCCTCCCAAATGCCCCCTCCGTCGTCGGGGAGAGCTCAGTTTCCGGTCTGTAACACAAACGAACGATTCCGCTACAACAGCGCTGCCTACCTGCGAGCGGCACTCGACAGCGGCGTGTCTTGTAGCGAAACTCAGTCCTGGAATCTACGTTCCGCTACTACCTCCGGCGGTCGAGTTTCGCTACGTTCTCCTCATGGGACACCTTCTCGGGTACGCGCGCGTGTCCACCACGGACCAAGACGCTTCGTTGCAGATCGATGCGCTTAACGGGGCCGGCTGCTTCCGCGTGTTTGTCGACACGATGTCCGGGTCCCTCACGCACCGACCCGAGCTCGACAAGCTCCTCGACCAAGTCCGCCCCGGCGATACACTCGTGGTTTGGCGACTCGACCGGCTCGGACGGTCCATCCGGCACCTCATCGACCAGCTCCATGTCCTCGCCGACCGCGGCGTCGGGTTCCGGTCCCTGCAGGAGACCATCGACACCACGTCGCCCGGCGGCCGCCTCGTCTTCCACGTGTTCGCCGCGTTGGCGGAGTTCGAACGCGACCTAATCAAGGAACGCACCAACGCCGGCCTAGCCGCGGCACGTGCCCGTGGCCGCACGGGTGGTCGTCCATCCCGACTGTCCGCGGATCAGGTGCGGACAGCGCGCCGGTTGTATGAGCAGCAGGACATGACCGTCGCCCAGATCGGTGACGTCCTCGGCGTGAGTAGGACCACCATCTACAGGGCGCTCGCGAAGCACACCGAGCCCGTCGCGGCGCGACGGGCCAAGCCCTCCCCGACCATGTAGCGGTCATGGACGCGAGCGAGCGGTGGCGGATTCTTCGACTTCATGTCGAAGACGCGATCCCGCTCGCCGACCTCGTCCGCACGACAGGTGTCCCACGTCGGACTTTGACGCGGTGGCTCGCTCGCTACCAAACAGGTGGCTACGAGGCGCTGTCAAACAGCGTCCGCCCCGACCGTGGTAGCAGGCGCACCGCTTCCGAACTCGTGCACCTAATTGAGGCGCTGGCCCTGACACGGCCGCGGCCCTCGATCGCCACCATCCACCGACGCCTGGTCGAGCACTGCGTGAATAGCGGAACGAAGACACCGTCGTACTCCACTGTGCAGAACATCGTGCACGCTCTGGACCCGGGCATGGTCACTCTCGCGCTCGACGGGCCAGCTTCCTACCGGGACAAGCACGAACTGCTCCTGCGACGTCGGGCCGACCGACCGAACGCCGTGTGGCAAGCGGACCACACCATGCTCGACATCCTGATCGTCGGCCCGGACGGCAAACCGGCTCGCCCCTGGCTGACCGTCGTCCTGGACGACAACTCCCGAGCCGTGTGCGGGTACCTGGTGTTTCTCGGTGCGCCGTCGGCGGAAAACACCGCGCTAGCGCTTAGGCAAGCGATCTGGCACAAGGTCCAAGCGGATTGGCCCGTCTGTGGCATCCCCGACGTGCTCTACGTCGACCACGGGTCCGACTTCACCAGCCACCGACTGGCCGCAACCGCCGGGTCGTTGCACCTTCGGATCGTGCACTCAGCAGTCGGTCGCCCCCAGGGCCGCGGGAAAATCGAGCGCTTCTTCGGCACCATCAACACGGAACTGCTCGCCAGCCTTCCCGGCCTCCTGACGCCGAGGAAGCCCGCACCGACGCCGGTCCTCGACCTCGCCCGCCTCGACGCTGCGGTCTTCGAGTTCATCAACAGCTACAACGCTCGAGTCCACCGGGAAACGAACCAATCTCCAGTGGACGCGTGGATTGCGGGCGGTTGGCTGCCCCGCATGCCCGACTCCCTCGAGCAGCTGGACGGATTCCTACTGACCGTGCCGGCGACCCGCATCGTGCAACGCGACGGCATCCGCTTCCAGGGCCTCCGCTACACATCTCCGACACTGGCACCGTTCGTCGGGGCGACAGTGACAATCCGCTACGACCCACGGGACATCACCGAGATCCGCGTGTTCCACCACGACGCCTACCTCTGCACCGCGGTCAACCCGGAACACCAGAGCGAAACCGTCTCCCTCAAGCAGATCCAGGCCGCCAGGAACGCCCACCGTCGAGCGCTCCGCGAGCAAATCCAAGAACGTATCGCCATCGTCGCGCACCCCACACCGCAAGCACCGGCATCGCCCGAACCGACACCGCAGGAACATAGGCCACGACTTCGCATCTACGAGGAGGACCAACGATGACCAACCAGTTCATCGTCACCAAGGAGCACCGCCGGTTCACCGAGTTCGCTGACGCCGTCCGCAAGCAACAGACCATCGGGATCTGCTTCGGCGCCGCCGGCGTCGGCAAGACGCTCTCCGCCCGCCGCTACGCCCACTGGGACCTCATCGGACCCTTCATCAAGCAATGGGGGCCCCGAGCCGAAAGTGACACCAAGGTCTACGCCGCTGCGCACAGAGCCCGCACCGTCTTCTACGCACCGCAGGTCGCTTCATCCCTGCGATCCCTCCGGGCCGAGCTCGACTACGACCTGCGCCACACGAACATCTGTGTCGAAGAGCACCTTCGACTCACCGGTCACACCGTCAGCTATTTGCATGGTCAACCACGGTCTCAGCTCGAGCTCGTCATCGTCGACGAAGCGGAGCGGCTCACTGCCACCGCGATCGAATGGCTCCGCGACCAATACGACCGCACCGGAACCGCGCTGATCCTGATCGGTATGCCCGGTATCGAGAAACAATTCGCGCACTATCCACAGCTCTACAGCCGACTCGGCTTCGCGCACCAGTACCGCCCCCTCGGTCACGACGAGCTGCTGTTCGTCCTCGAACGGCAATGGCGAAAGCTCGGCCACGACCTCAACCCAGACGACTTCACCGACGCCCAAGCGGTCGCCGCCATCGAGCGCATCACCCGCGGCAACTTCCGCCTCCTCGAACGCCTCCTCCCGCAGATCCAACGCGTGCTCCGCATCAATGAACTTGACGTCATCACCAACGACGTCATCGAAGCCGCCCGCAGCACCCTCGTCATCGGCGTCAGCTAACGAGCCATCGAACGATGCCGGAACTAGGCCGTTTAGCCTTGCGACTCACAGACCTGGTCGACGGTCAGTAGACCAGGCGCCACGTTGAGGTACACGCTCGTCGAGTTCGGGCCTCCCGCGGTAGAGAACGGATAGTTCGCGTCGGCGATGAGAACCTTCGAGCCGTGTCCGGCGCGGGCGAGGGTGTCACGAAGTGTCGCGAAGGTCATCTATCCACGCGATGTGGAGGTCGTCGATCGATAGGAGACCCATGTGGTGCCCACCCTTCTCGCCAATCGCGTTCAGACAGTGCACCGCACTGTCACCGACCGACTTTGAACCCGCCACGTGCATGTGTCCGAAGAGCGCCAGCTCCGGCTGCACAGCTTCGAAGAGCCTCGTCACTCGCGCACGTGAGATGAAAGACGCTGCACGCCGGTCTGGCGCCCACGGGCCGGGACGTCCGATTTCACGTACCACCTCGTCGATCCCGACGTTGAGTGCCTCATGCGTGAGTAGGACGTCCGCCGGCCCGCCTGCAATTGCATCGTCGATCTCGACCTCGGACGGTACCTCAAACGGGCCGCGGTCTCCTTCGAGGGATGCGGCTCCTCCCATGCACAGGTAGCGTCGGCCGCCGAGGGTGAACCGCATGCCGCGGGGGGCTATCCAGATGCGTTGCGCGACGCGGAAGAAGCGACGCGGGTTGTCGGCGAACTCCTCGTGGAGTCGATCCCACCACTCATGGTTCCCGGGCACGACGATGAGTCGGTCGATGCCCGATTCCGCCAGCGCGCGGTCTAGTCGCGGGATGAACCCGGTCGCTTCATGAACCTTGCGGCCGACGCTGGAACGTGGTGCGGCCCATCGAACATCGCCGAGATGCAGGACCGTGCGCACATCCGGGGCCACCCGATGGAGACGCCGGAGGTGCGGAAACACACGTGCCTCTTCAGATTCCCAGTCTCCAGCGATTGCGACTCGCACCTCCCCCGGAAAGCGAACCTCCTCCGCTGGCCGCCCATCGGCGGTCGGCCACACGCGGCGAGCTGCCGCGTCCAGGCCGTCCCACAAGGCGACTGCTCGCGCCCGACGTGCACGTCTCTCCCATTGTTCAAGCGCACGATCGTTGTGCATCGCTTCCTACCTCCAGAACCGGGGCCGACGGGTGACACCGATGAGACTATGACGGCGATGCGACAATTCCTGCGCTTTGCGGTGGTCTCGAGGGAAAGCGCGACATGAATACGCACAACGATCGAGGCGGTGCTCTCAGAGCGTCCGAAATAGGTGCGAGGAAAGTTCGCGTTGGCTAGCGCGAGTAAAGTACGCATTAGTCGGAAATTGCTGTGAAAGCTACCCTCCATCCGTTCCGCCGAGCTAGATTCGCCACATGTTTGATGAAGCTCGACGTCGGATTCTTTCGACGGTGGCAAGCCAGCGCGGCCTCATCACGCGTGCACAGATCGAGCGGCTACCTGCCGCACACAGGGGCATGCGGGTCCTCGCGGAAATGGAGATCTCCGGCGACCTCGAGCTGATGGTGGACGACGTTTGGGCACACTCCGCTGTCCGCTCGGTCTCCGAACCTATAGGCGAGGCTGAAGCGCTCTGGCTCCTCACCGAACCGGAGCGCACCCTGACGGAACGACGTGAGGAGTTCATGCATCATGGAGCACCCCCGCCGGTGATCGGCGGCCTCCCGGCGCTTACTCACTGGGGCTTCGGCTACGCGCCCGTCGACACCGTCGTATCCGTGCCCCCCGCCGTGCTCATACCAGTGGCTGTATCCGACCTCGTCTCAGTGCGCACGAATATCGACACCGCCGCGCACGACATCGACTGGCAGTACGAGAACTTCCCGTACCGGGGAGCCGAAGCCACCCTCGTCGACTTACTCCGAGAAGGCATCGGCCTGGACGTCGTGGCTGGCCTCCTCAGCACGGCGATGTGGACACTTCATCCGATGCGACCAGATCTGCTCCTCTGGCATCTCATCCACCTCGCCGCTGAAGAAGGCCTTTCTGTGGAACACGGCCGACGGACCTACGCCGATCTGGTCTCGCTTGCGGGCGGATGGCCAGAGAAGCCTGGGGCGCGATACGGCGAGACGTGGGTGAACAACCGTCCTGCCGTAGATGCTCTGCTCTCGACGGAAGCCGCGGATGCCGCGGCAAACCCCGTCACCGCGGCGGCGAGACGCGCGGACCGCATGGACCAGCTACGCGAGATCGAAGCGGCGCGGCACGCAGGCGGGGTAGACGTCGACGTCGCGATCAAGCTGGTCGTGGAACGCACGCACGACGACCTGGACGCGTCGTCCATTCCGAGCGCCGCTGCGGCGAAGGCACTGGGGATCACCACGGATGACGTGCTGGCGCGGGCGCGCCGTGGCGATCTGCATTCCTACGAGACGCCAAGCGGACGGCTCTTCCCGGACTGGCAGTTCGGATCGGCGGGAGTGGTTCCCCACCTCGCAGAGGTGCTGGACGCCGTAGCTGAGTTCGTGCACCCAGCTTCCTTGCAAGGATTCATGACCACGGCGCAGAGCGGGCTCATCCGAGCTGGTAGATCGGTCTCGCCTCGCCATTGGCTGCTGGACGGCGGAGATCCCGCGGTTATCGTCAATCGTCTGGCCGTCATGCGTTAGTCACACGTTCACACATCGCTGCCTTCGAGTCCCGCGACGTTGGCTGTGAGGTAGCGGGCGAAACCCCACGGCGACGCCCCGGCGAAGTGCACTCCTCTCCCGCGGTCGGGTACCCACGACCTCCACCGAACTAACTGTCGACAGCCTTGGGCGCTGTCAGATCGAAACGATCCAAAAGTAGATCGCGACCGACGCCCTGGAGACAGCATGTCTTTAAGGAGCGGGGGTGGCGATCCCCTGACCGCCTCAGGATGAACGTGCCGGTAACGTCGAAGGGTGAGCGACTTCGAGATGCCGATCGCCTGGCATACGCAGCTTCCCGAGGATCTGTACGCCGCGATCGGCAAGGTTGCCCACGCGACGGCCCAGTTGGATGTGATGTTGACCGAATTCGCCGAGACTCTTGCGGACAGTTCGGTGGTTTGGCTGCTGGTCACGGGGCAGAGCACGGACACGTTGGTCCAGACATGCCAACGACTACTGGAGGAGGTCGACCCGTTCGGCACTGCGTACCCGGACGGCTTCCGGAAGCGCATTGACGCTCGTTTAGAGGAGCTGGGTCGGCTTCGGCAATTGCGGAACCAAGTCGTTCATGGCACCTGGAGCAAGTACCCCTTCGATGAACAACCGAAGCCGCGCCCCTTCGGTGGCGCAGAGAATGACGAGACGTTCTGGGTAGCGCGCGAGCGGATCAGGCGGATCTCCGACGAACAGGCGATGACGAGGTCGGACGTCGAAGAGCTGGCATCCCGGATAGATGACGTGACTGCGCGCATCATTCGGGAGTGGCGACTCATCACCCCACACGAGTCCGATTGGCCGCCGTTCCGGCGCTGGCATCAGACCCAGCGCGGTGACTAGACGCCCGCGCACGCGGTTGTCAATCGCGTCACGGTGTTGGATCAAGCACGCGGAACGCAAGGTGCGTGAGGTTGCACGACCCGCTGGCGATTAAGCGAGCTGCGGCCTACAGGAACTCGCGCCGACGTGCTGGAGCAGGGACGACCGCTCCTGCGGCAAGGCGAGTCGGTCGTCGCGGCCATCGGTCAGCGGTACTCGGAAGCGCAGCGTGCTCAAGAGTGGGAATGACTCACTATGGTGTGGATGTGAGCACGTTTGAGTATTTCGTCCCGAACGCCACCTGGCCGAATCTTGAGGTGGCCGGTGAGTCGCAGTACGAGGCACCAATCCGTGCGCTGCTCGGACGCTTGACCAAGGACCAGGACGCGGAACTGCAGACGGAGGGATCCCTCGTCGCTGAGCCGGACAATCCATACGATCCCAACGCGGTCAGCGTCCGGATCGGCGGCGCAGTTGTCGGGTACCTGACTCGTGAGGACGCTCGTGCATTTGCGCCTGCACTGCACCGCCTGGGGGCTTCAGGTGTCACCGCCGTCGTGCGCGCTCGCGTCTGGGGAGTCGTTCGGGACAACTGGGAGGGAACGGGCACACGCTTCCATGCGAACGTTCGTGTCGCGTTGCCCGAACCGCACTTGGTCCTGCCGCTGAACGACGGGCCGACCGTGCCCTACTCGATCTTGCCCTGGGGTTCCGGGCTGCAGGTAACAGGCGAGGACAAACACTTCGACGTCCTGGCGCCCTTTGCTGGCCACGCTGACCGATCGCTCCTTCTGGTGACGCTGCACCGGGGAAGCGAGGAGAAGGCACGCGGCGGGCAGCGGGATTTCATCGAAGTGCGCGTGGACGGCCAGCGTGTTGGCGAGATGAGCGCGCAGTCCTCCCGGCACTACTTCGCCCTGGTCGATCACCATGCGGTGAAGGGCCTCACCGTGGCGGCATGGGCGCAGGTCAAGGGTTCAGCGCTGGCTGCTGAGGTGGTCCTCCAGGCCGCGAAGGCCAGCGAGGTCGACAACTCATACCTGGACGGCCCTGCTCGCACCCTGCCGCAGCTCGTTCCGGTCTCGTCCGCCTACGAAGTGCCCCCGGCATACACAGGGCCCCCTCGACCCGCCTCACCTTCACGCTCCCGCACCAAGACCCCTTCTGCAACGGCAGGTACCGCTCCCAAGCAGGCGGCTGCGGCTGCGAAGTCTGGGTGTGCAGTGGTCGCCGTGGGCCTGCTCGGTATCGGTGGTGGATTCGCTACTGCGCTTCATCAGCTCCTCAGCTAACGACAACGCACCGCGCCTAAGGAACCGATGCGACCGGGTGCGCTGCCGAGACCTAGCCGGCGCTTCGAACCCCAGGGTCGCAGCCGACGATAAGGCGGGAGCGTGCCGAGTCGCGGAGTTCAGCGGTGGGCCATCTTGCGGGCCCGTCGAGCACCCTGCGGACAGCGCAGATGCCGCTATCAACTGCCTCATGGGTGAGAAGTACATCGCAGGGGCCAGCCGCAGAGACCCGCTGGGAAAGGTCCGCATCCGGCATGCTCTCGTCCCACCAGGGCTGGTGTGCGCGGTCGAAAGCCGACGCTCCGCCGAAGGACAGGATGCTGCGGCCCGCGACCGTGAACCGCGTTCCGGGGCGGAGGAACCAGATCCGCGACGCCAGTCGGTAGGCCGGTAGGTGATGGGTGGTCCACCAGGACGTCAATCGACTCCAGTCGTCATGGTTCCAGGGAGTGACGAGGAGGCGCCGGAGCCCGGTGGCGTGCAGGGCGTCGTCAAGGCGCCGCAGGTAGCGCCCAGCACCGGCAGGGTTGCGTCGGTAGGGGTCCAAGCGGAGGTCTCCGAGGTGGAGCACCGTGTGGACGTCGGGTCGCGCAACGGTCATGCGGTCGATCTGGCCAATCGCGAGATTCATGATCGACTCCCAGTCCGTGGAGACTGCAACGGACACGTCGTCTCCAATCTCGGGAAGCGTGGGGCCGTCGGAGGTGGGGAACGGTTGCACCCGTCGGTCACGTGAATTCAACGGATAGCCCCGGTTTCGACGCGCTTGGGCAGCATGTGGCGCGGCTTCCCTGCTCGCAGAGTGGGTTGACTGCGCAGTTCCGGATGCGGCCGGTTCAGTGGACATGGACGGCAAGTTCCGATGTCGCCTGTTCCAGCCAGGTGAAATCCAACGTCGGGAGGTGCAGGAATCCGATGTTTCCGGCGCGGTTCTCGCGGCTGAGGGCAACCACGGCGGTGTGTGGCGTGCGGTGGGCGCCGCGGATGTGCATGCGAGCGTGCAGTGTGACCCGCGGTTGGATCCGATTCCGAAGGTCACTGACCAATGCTCGTGAGCGGCGTGCGGCCTCGAGGGTGTCGGCACTGAGCCGTCCTCGTGCCGTCTCGTAGCGGATCTTGGTGTCGACCTGGCGCACACCTTCGTCGATGGCTTCGTGGAGCAGCAGCACGTCTGCCCGCCCGCCGCGGGCAGCCCGGTCGACGTCAGCGGCCGTTGGTGTGACGAGCTGCGCGTGCAGGTCGGTGGTTCGGGAGCGGGTTGGAGCGGCCCCGCCGAAGGAGAGAAAGCTGCGGCCGCCGAGCGTGAACCGGAGCCCGCGCGGCAGAGCGTGAATGTGTTCTGTGAGCTGCATCGGCCGGTCCGGTCGCGTCGTGAACGCGTGGTGCAGAGCGCCCCAGTCGTCATGGCTGCCGGGCGTGACGAAGATTCGGAGGCTGAGTGTGTTGGCCATCCGCTCGATGCCGTCGAGGAACACCGGCGAGGCCTGACGTCCGATGCCGAAGTCGCCGAGTTGCAGGACCGTGCGCACCTGTGGCCGTACGAGGTGGATCCGTGCGAGGAGCGCGGCAACGTGGCGGAGGTCACCGTGCCAATCTCCCGCGACGGCGACCTCCGATTCGATGGTCTTGCCGCGATCCAAGCTCTGGGACGCCATCACATTTGCCTTCCTCAGACGTGCCCGAAAGTCCGTACGACTCGTCCGACTTTTCGGACAACCAGGTCAGGACAGGGACGTTAGGTCAGGGTGATGCGTCAGCGCCAGCACGACCGGAGTGCATCGAGCCGCGCGGGCTCGGGCCGGCCTGCAAGGGCGTACTGTAGCGAGAGAGTGAGGCGGCGGCGTCCGCGGGGCGCAAGTTGACAACAACCGTTGCCCTTCGTTGGACCAACTTCGCATGTCACGATTCAGTAACGGATGCGCTTGTGGACTCCATCTGTTGGCTGCGGGCACGGGTGCTCTTGGCCTCGTCGGCGAGGTTCCGAGGACGAAGGCGACTAGCGCCGAGCGGACCCCAAGGGTCCACAAGGTGCGCGTCGACGGCATCCGTTCGATGCTCCAGGAGCAGCCTGAGCTGCACGTTGCTGACGTGTAATTCGGATCGAAGCGAGGCGAGGGTGCTGTCAGGTCGGCGGTCGAGAGCCGCGTCAAGGAGGCGACGGTCCCGGTCGAAGGTTTGGTCGTGCAGGAGCGATGCTTGCTGGGTGTTGCCGAGGACGGGACGAACGCTCGGCGGCTCCCCTCGTCGTAGGGAGCGCACGAGGCGTGCGGCCAGCGAGTTCAGGACTGTCGCGTTCTCAGCTCGGATGCTGAGCAGGAACGATGTGTACTGCGCTGCTGTGGGCGGCAGCAGTCCCTGAGGACGCGACTGTCCAGTCAGGGTTCTGCCCACGAGCCAGTTGACGCAGCGGCGACGTATGGACGCGCCGCGGGGCCAGCCGAGAAGGTCGGCGAGGGCGTCCCACGTGGGATCTGGTAGCGCGTTCGAGAGGTCGAGTTGCCGACGTTGGTTGTAATCGATGGCTTGCACGTCCGGATTCATGCTCCCGCGAAGTTCGCACAGCCACCGGATCGTGGCTTCAACGCGCGTGGCATCCCCGAGGACTGCAGCGCGGAATCGCGGCGCAATGTCGTCGCCCCATCCGAGCGACGCTTGGACGGTCGGGACGCTTCGTTGGGTGCGTCCGATCAGCGCGTACGCGGTGCTCAGTGTTGAGCGATAGGTGTCTGCGTCGCCGTCCGCTGCATGCGCGAGTTGGTAGGTCAGTTCCGGCCAGAACAGCTGGGGCGTGTAGCGAGCGGCATGCTCGGCGGCTTGCTGGCTCCCATTGTCGGGTTGCAGCGGCGCATAGGTTGGGGAACGGTAGCGGAGCCGGTCGACGGTGCTGAGTTCACCATCGAGGGCGTGTATCGCAAGAGTCGCGAACCGGTGTGAGAACGGGCGGTACGCCCGAAGTTGCGCGAAGGGGGTGCGGTCCGCGGAGCGCGCGGCGGAATCGGAGAGGAGTGGTCGGATGAGCGCTGACCGGGCCTGCTTGTCGGGGTTGTGCAGTATCTGGTCAGCTGCTGCGAGCAGAGCTGCCGTGAAGAGCGTCTCGGCTGGTGGAGCGGCGCCGACGCGGGCGCCGCGAGACCAAAGCCCGCTGAGGTCGGTTGCGTCGAGGTGCGCACGGTGCTGCAGCTCGCGTTCGTCACAGGCGTTCAGGAGCCCCACTGCGACGGCGCGGTAGTCGTTGAGTTCATCGCGGACTCGCTCGTTGCGGGGTTCGCGAGCGATGAGGATCCGCAGACGAGTCGCCATCGTCGAGATCGGGTGAGCCGGGTCGAGAGTCTCCCCGCTGGTCAGGCGAAGGTCGAACTTGCAGCGGTCGCCCGCTGACCCCGCGCCGCAGGTGTCAGGGTGAGTCGCGTGGGTGGTGCTGAAGACCGGGATGCGGCGTTGGCAGTAGGGACAGGTGTCGATGAGTAGCCGTTGGTGGCGGTCGCATACCGTCGTCCACGCCAGGCGCCACAGCAACTGACGGCCGCTGCCTTCGCGCAGACAGTCGGGGCAGACCGCACCGCGGTCGGGTTCGGACCACAGCGTGAAGTGCGCAACTCGACGCTTGCCGGTGGAGAGCATCAGCGCTCGACCTTCGAAGTGCTCCACGGTGCCGGCTGCGATGCGCTGAACGGGCAAGTGCAGGGCGGTGGCGAGTGCCGCCTGCTCAGCTGGCGTGAGTGCTTCCCGCTCGATGTGGGTGATCCGTTCTCGTTTCGAACCGGAGGCGGCCCCAATCATCCGTATCAGCTCGTCAAGCGTCACGTCGAGCAGGTGCGCTGCGCGGTTGAGCATGCTGAGCAGCGATTCCCCATCGGTCACCCGCAACGTCAGCGGCAATCGATACGTCATCGGTGGTCCCCGTTCCGGCGCGGCGGCCGGCCGGATCGAAGCCACTCGGCGAGTTCAACCTTGGTCGTGACAACTTCCAGGTCGGCGTTGCGATTGCGCTGGGCATCGTTGGGAAGCGTGACGCCTTCGAGGTCGGCGAACAGCAGATACTCGCGGCCAGCGGAGAGCGCTTGGTCGGCGGCCTCCACAACGATCTCGACGAGCAGCCCCGTGCGCCCTCCGCTTCGGCCGAGCAGCCACACCGCCCACTCGTGCTGGAGCTGGCCGCGGGGCTGCTCCGCGAGCAGCAGCTTGGCGCTCAGGCCCCCGATGAACTGAAGATACTGCTTGCGGAGGTCGTGAGTGCTGGTATCGAAGCCACCGAAACGGAACGGAGGGTAGGAGCGGAACGACAGCTGTGATCGCGTCCCAAGCCCGGACGTGTCCTGCGCGATGAGCGCGTCGATTCCGACGCCCACCAGCACCAGCGTGACGTGCATGTGGTCCTGCACTGACTTGAAGAAGTTCGTCAGCTCCTCTTTGGCCTTGGTTGATCGTCCGAAGTAGTGCAGTTCGTCGACGACGATGGCCATCGTTTCGTGTCGCTCCGCGGCGGCTTGAATCGCTCGAAGTAGGAAGTGCATCGTCTTCCTGTCTGCGTCCGGGATGCCGTAGTACTCGGCGATGGCCACGGCTACGTTCTTGGATCGTGGGTTGTCGATGCCCCACATGCTGATGGATGCGACGCTCAACCGTCTGAGCCCTCGGGAGGTATCGGGCCCGTACTTGCGGATCTGGTCGAGGTCGAACTGCTGCAAGATCCGCTCGACGGAACGAGACTTGCCTTGGAACGGCTCTCCGATGACGAAGCAGACGCGCTTGTTCATCGCGAGCCGACCGTTCTTGCGCAGTCGCCCGTGCAGCCAGTCTCGGAGCTGCTCGTACTGCGGAGTGAGGATCACTGGGATGTTGGCGTGGGCGGTTCGGCGGACATCGTCGTACCGATCGCGTTCGGAGGCGTTCAGTCCGTCGAGGAACTCCCGCGTCGGCCGTTCGACCGGAGCGCGTGCCTTGAGCGATTCCAACCAACTCGTGAACCCCGGAGCGGGCTCGTACGAGGTCGGTTCTGTCATCACGTTCCGGCCCATCAGGCGTCCTCGGCGTCGATGAGGCTCAGCAGATCGAGTTCGGCGTCGAATTCGATGTCGGGCTCGTCATCGTCATCGTCGTCGGACTCGTACGTCGCTTCAACGAGTGGCAGCGGGTCTGCTGCGTCCTCTTCCGTTTCGGGACCCTCGGAGTAGATCGTCGGGTCGCGCAGCACCTGCGTGCTCTCGCGCATCATCGATTGAATGGGGTCGTCGAAGCGGTCCGCTCGCTGCGCGATGCGGCGTTCCACTGCAGTTGGTTCGTAGCCGTGCTCTTCCACACGGTCGAAGAACATGCGCAGCATGACGTACTTGGGCAGGGGCTGGTTTTCGTCCGCGAACATCTCTTCAGCCCGACGCCACTGCTCGATCGAGAAGGAACGGCCCACGAAGTCGCTGTACCGCCAGGGGATCTCGTGGATGTCGTGCGTGATGGGGTCCTCGAAGTACAGCACTGAGATGTCGCCGGGGTGTACCCGCATGACATAGCCGAAGGGCTTATCAGTGTTGCCCGCCGGGTTCGGCTTGTTGCGGTACGGGGCGAAGGCGTCACTGTTGTACCGGAAGCCGTTGACGTCGACGCCCTCGGCGCGGATTGCCCTTACGAAAATCGGGAGGAACGCGTAGGCGAGGCGTTCGTCGGTGGGGAGGACGGGTTGCCCCCATAGTTCGAGACCGACTTCGAGTGAACGCCGTGGTGTCCATTTCGTCTTCGACGCGTCGGGGATGGTGATCCCTTCATGCCAGGACTCGTTGTAGACCTCACGAGCCCATCCGCGCAGCCGGTTCTCTGCCTCGCGGACGTCGAGGACGGCTGACTTGTCCGGGTTCTCTCCGCGGCCCTTGATGTCCGAGCCCTTGTAGCCGGGCATCTTCTCGAGGAACGGCTCGAGCGTGCCGAACGACCGCTCGACCTGCCCCTTCTGGTTGGGCATCCGGATGTTCGCCGGCTCGATGGTCATCCCAAGGCTTTGCGCGATGCTGAAGATATGGTGCGAAACGAAAATCGACCCGTGATCGACGACGAGCGTGTCCGGTACCAGCCCAGTTCCGAGTGCGTTGCGGGGCAGCTGATGCGTGGGGTCTCGTTCCGGTTGTTCCCGAAGGCCGCCGTAGCGTGCTTCGGGGATGAGCAGCGCATGCGGGACTCCAACGTAGGGCAACTCCCCGGGCAGCCCCTCGTAGGGTCGGATCACTTCCCAGAGGACCGCGCCGACGTCGACTGAGCGAGCTGTCGGGACGAGGGTCAGACCGAGGATCGCGCGGGAGAACAGGTCGATGGCGAGGATCAACTCGCAACCCCCGATGGTGTTCGTGTTTGGGTCGAACACGCGAACGTTCAGGGGGGTGGCGTCGAGGACGACGATGTGTCCCGGGTATGCCGCCATGCGGAGCCCGTGCACTCCCTTCCCGGTGGCTTTGTTGGACCGGTCTCTGGCGCGATCGCCGTGCAGGTCTTTGTCCTTCCCCACGATCGCTTCGAGGGCCGTCATCGCCGCGTCGATGGGTGGGCGGAAGATGGCGGAGTCTCGGAGTTCGCGGTCAAGCTGCTCGGCGATGTTGCGCACGCTCATCTTCGAGTCATCCTCGCGCAGCTTCAGGAACCGCTGTGCGGCGGCCACCCATTGTGGGTCAATGGTGGCCAGAGGGCCGCGCTGATTTGACCGACCGTCGAGGAGCGCCGGTGCCCCTCCGTCGCGTTCCCAGCTCACCCAATTGCGAAGCGTCTGCACTGACACCTCGAGCTGCTCCGCCTTGGCCTGCAGTCGTCGCGCCCACGGCAGCGAAGGGTCGTACTTCGCCTTCGGGACTGACGATGCCTTCGGGGCGTAGCCCATCTTGAAGCCGGTCTTCAGCTCAAAGACATGCTTCTGTTTCCACAGAGCCCGCTGCTTAGCCGCCTTGGATGCCATCGCCCACTTCGCGGACAACGTCTCGTGCAGCTCCTCACGATGCACCGAAGCGAGCGGCCCTCGTGCTCCCTGCGCAACCTGCTTTGCGGTCAGGCCCATGGTGGTGCCGTCGCTCAACGCGACGATGACGCCGCAGTTGGGCGTCAGCTTGACGACGCGGCCGACATCGTCACCGACCTTGATCTGCATGTTGAGTTGCAGCGCGAACGTGTCTCGGTCGGTCATGCTGCACGCCCAAGCGGCATATCGCTGTGCATCGCGACGCTCAGGTCCGTGCAGAACGCGCCCGTCCAAAGCAGGTGCAACACGGCGGCTCGCACCATCCGTCGTTGCGCCTCAGGGAAGTTGACGATGACATCTCGCATGGTCGCTCCAGGCGCACGCCTAACCGCCTGCACCAGCGCTGAGTCGAACTTCGCTGGGTTGGAGTAGCCGTGAAGGGCTTGCACGTTCAGCACGAACTGGCCAGGTTCGTGCTCGCCGGTCCAGTACTCGTATCCCCAACCTCGATCCCGTGCGATGTGCGCCGCCCAGGCCGAGCTGCGGAGCGCCTTCTCCGTGCTCGCGAACATCGGGTGCTTGACGTTGACGAGGAGATATCGACCTCCGCGAAGCTCGAAGAGGAAGTCGGGCACGTGAGTGATCGACTTGCCGCGGTACGTCCCGGTGGCTGAGAGCGGCTGAGCCTTGGCATTGATGACGTCCTGATCGAAATCAGCGAGGTCGAGGCGGCTGGCTTCGAGGTGGGACTCGCACAGGATGAGGCGGCGTGTGGTTGCGAACCATCTCCAGACCGGCTTGTGCCGCTGCCCCCGATAGGCCCGAATGAGACGGGCAGCGCTGCTCTGGAGCACGTCGGCACCGGTGACTTCCGACAGCGGACGAGGCGGGCTGCCCTGACCGATGACGACACGGATGTTGTCGGTGCGTGCGAGACGCGACATGGGATCTCCCAGAGCCGGGTGCTCATCCGTCGCGGTTGCCGCGAGCCGCTCTGCGCTCCTACACTGAGCGCACGCGTGTGCGAGCACGCCAAACGTGGCCTCACGGGCCACGGGCTGTAGAGCGCTTCGACCCCCGCCAAGGAATTTCGCGCTGCTCCAGCGGAGCCTCAATTGAAGAGCCACCGGTTACTGGCATTCTGCCAGGCCGGCCACAGCCATGCAACGATGCGGCCGGTTCCATCGATCCGGAGGACGCTCCCATGGAACCTCGACACCGTCCGCAGCCGTACCGCGTCGTCGACGCAAACAAGCTCATCGAGGTTGCTCGCACCTACTTCGCTGAGGCGCAGGCGAAGGAACGGGCCGCCCAAGACCTCGCCGCGGACCTCAACGACGTCGGCGTTCCGATCCGGACCATAGCGGAGGGCATCGGAGTCAGCCGTTCCACTGCCTACGAATGGATCCGCCAGGGGCGTGCACGACAGGACGGAGCCGCACGAAATTCCGTCGAGGAGCGAGTCGCGGACGCCTGAACCCGTCCCGCCTAGACCGCTACCTGCCAGGCCAAGCCATCGGGACCCACGAGCGCCATCGTTGCGAGTCGTGTCCTTCGCGCTTCCACGGACGTAAGCGCTGCAGCAGATCAGGTGATGGCGCAGCGAGATCTATAAAACGTCCGCATCTATAATCTCTATAGTCCGCAGGGTCTCCGCACCCCGCCGACTCCGTTCCGTTTCCCTCTCCGCGGCGCGAACAAGCAGAAGGTGCTGGCGCTCCCGAAGGACGACTCGCGTGATGACGCCGTTGAACAGACGCTGGCGGCCGCTTCCTCGCAAGCGCCATCAGCATCCGGTTGCACGCCGCTGTGCGCCGGCTGCAGCGTGACCAGGAACTCCCCGGTCAGACGTGCTTTCGCCGATTACCCGCACAGTCCTGTTTGCCAAATCTGAGAGCCTAACGTCCTGCTCGAGAGCCGAGTTGCGCCGTCCTAGCTGCCGTCGAAGGGGCGGCGAACACAAATTTGCTGCCCTCCGCCACATGTGTCGTCCGCCAGCTAACTTGTCCGACTGCCACCCAACGAGTCTGAAATCCGGACATGGACTCGATGTTTGGCAGTACAGACGGGCCACGTTGACCAGGGGCCGGCTCAGTCTTCGTGCGTCCCGAGGCGTGCGTATGGCGTGCGGGAAGTGAGATAGTTCGCGGACCATTTATGTGAGACGGGTTCGCCCCGGAGCAGGGCGGTAGGAGTCCGGGGTAGCCCGCAAGCACCCGTGGTCCGCTGGAGGACCGGCTTTGAGACAGGCCATCTGAGGATTCTCACGAGTGGCCTTGCCAGCGCACAGCGCTACCGGACAGCAGCCTCACCCAACACACCTGACCCTGACTCTGTCTGATAACCATGGGATCGTCAGTAGCGGCGCTGCAAGGCGCGCTCGGCTTCTCGGTCAGTAGGCGCGGTCTCGGTCAGAGATGGCGATTTGCTCGTTCGATGAGGTCGATGACTGCCTGGACGTCTCGCTTGAGCCGGAACGGCCAGAGTTCAACCGGTACTTCGCCGACGACTTTCGCGATGGCGACTTTGCTTGGGCTCTGGATTCCGATGCGCTTTGAAGCTAAGGGGTTCTCATATCGGTCCTGCGGCGTCATCGTCGCTGTGCTCTTCGGGTGAGCGGTCCGGATGGCCGCCGTGAGCGCCTCTTCTGGGACGTAGTTCTCAACCGTGTACCCGCCGGTCACCCATGCGAGCCCGGTTGCCGGATCGGACTCAAGTTCGCTGATGACGCGACGCTTGCTGTAGTTGAGCTTGGCACGGGCAGTCTTTTTGTCAGAGTCGATCAAGACCACCATGTAGCGGTTGAGTGCGCGGAGGGAGATGAAGTCCTCGACCTCTTCAGCATCGAGTGGCGACAGGTCCTTCAGCAACGAGCCGCCGTAGAACATGGTCGAGTAGTGGGTACCCTCGACGAACCGCCCGGGGGCGAGTTGCTCGATCCACCGATGGAGGTAGATGCGATCAGAAGGCCCTTCCACCCAGATGACCGCGTTGGTTTGAACGAGGTCGGAGGGCCGGTAGCCGAGGTCCGCGCAGATGGACGACCGGTCTCGCGCCGAACCGGCATACCGCACGCTCGACGTCGCTCCGTCGTGCGTGACGTGAAAGATCGATCCGAGCTGCGAATCGAGCATGTGGGCAGAGTGGGTAGCGATGAGGTACTGGTTTGTGGTCGCGTCGAACAAGTACCGCAGGAGCTTCCGCTGGAGAATCGGGTGCAGATGCACCTCTGGTTCCTCGATACATACCATCGAGTCAGACGTGACCGTTGCCGCTGCGGCGATGATGACGACCTCGTGCACGCCCGTGCCGATGTTCTCGACGGGCAGTGTCCGACCGTCCTGGGTAACGTGGATGGTCGAGAGGTCGTACGGGATGTCGATCGTCAGAGTCGGATCCTCGAGGACGGTCCGCACGAATTGCTGGAACTGTTCGAACTTCTCGCGGTCCGCCAGCCGATCCGTGGCAGGGCTCTGCAACTGCTGCAACCGGCTCTTGATACTGCGACCATTGAGATCGGGTGCATCCGAATCTTCGGCGGAGATGGACCTATTGCCGCCGACCACGACTGCTCCCGGCACGGCCGGCCTGCCGGTAATGAGCCAGTTGAGCACGCGGTACGTGTCATCGCCAGGTGATCCCCCGCCCGTGCTCGTTACGTCGAGCGACAGCCTCTCCGCGACTGCAGGCGAACCGACCTGGGCTGCAAGCGCCTTCAGTCCGTCCGCGTCGGTTTTTCCCGCGTCGCCGACAGGCCAATAGATTCCGCCAGGAGTGCTGGCGGCTCCACTGACAAGTTCGAGAAAAGCACGGAGTTGCGACGCACGGTTCGCGTCATGGGAAGCGCGCCAGGACAGGATCGTCTCCAGCGGGTAGAAGATCGTCCGGGAGTACTGATGCTCGGCATCGCCAACGGGACGATCCCATGGCGACGGCTCGGTTCGCTCAGTACCGAAGGTCGCAGCAATCACCCGCAGGATGTTGGACTTCCCGGAGTTGTTCTGCCCAGCGATCAGGTTGATCTTGCTCAGCGGGTAGAGCTCAGCGGGTTTGCCACTCGGGAAGCTCCTGTATCCCCGGAGGGTGAAGCCGTCAATGAAGTCCACTTCGCCATCTTTAGGCCTTGGTGCCCAAATCACCGGCCGACACACAGTGCCGGACCTTTCGTGCTTGTCTTGGCCGGGCTCGCCACACACGAGGCCGCGCTCTTGCATCGCCGAGGCGGACAGATCTCTCCGCCGGCCGCGGACCGCCCGCATAGCAGATGCCGTTCGCCGTTCGTCGGTGAATAGCCTATGGTGACCGGATGTCACCTACCAGCTTGGACCTCATCGGGTCGGAGGTCCAGCGCCGTGCAGACTGGGCGGCCCGCCATGTAGAAGCCCTGACCAACTCCGTGGCGGCATGGGGGAGAGAGTCGCATGTGGCGCGGCTTGGCGGTGCGTTGAGTCCGGACAGGCGAAGCATTGACCTGCGCCTCGAAGGCATTCCGCCTGCTCCGGTCGAGGAGTGGGGTTTTCTCATCGGAGACGCTTTGCACAACATGCGGAGCCTGCTGAACAATCTTCTGCACTCAATTGCCGTTGCGAGCGCAGGCCCCGGAGGCGATGTTGGCCGACTGCAGTTCCCGATTTCGGAGACGGAACGCGACTGGACCAGAGCAAATGGCGGGGGCCGCAAACAGATCAAGGGGTTGCCTGAGAGCGTCGTCCGGAGCGTCGAGTCGCTGCAACCGTTCAACCGCGGCGGCTCGGACAGCGTCACGCACGTCCTATGGCTCCTAAACGACTTGAGCAATGCTGATAAGCATCGCGTGGCCACTCTCCCGGCCCACTCGACCAATAGGCTCGATCTACGGTGTCCGCGGAGCTACTTGAACCAGGGTTAGCACCCATTGACGGGGAAGTTGTATTCGCGAATAGTTCGGACGTTCTCGCGCACGTTGAGTTCGGCCAGCCGGTTCGCTCCGTCAAAATCGACGCAAGAGTGACGTTCGCAGTGTTCATCTTCGACAGTCGCGGCCGGCACTTCGAGGCTGGCCCATTAACGGAGAAACTGCTGCAAGAAGTTGTCGGCGTCGCCAATACGGTCCTGACGGATTGGAACGAGCCCACATCGGTGGTCCCGTAACTCGCGACGACCCGGTCGTCCCGCTGCCGCACGGAGAGCAGCGTGATGCCGGGAACCGTCCGATACTCCATCGCCAAGCGGTTCACCGTAGGGACGAATGCGCTGAGGAGTGACGCCGCGTCTCGTCCACGAGGTGCCGAGACAAATCGTTCTCCTGCGTAACTTGCGGCAGCACCGCCGAACTCGACCGGCCCTCGTAGGAACTACTCAAACTCAACCGGCCCGACCCCTCGCTTGTTCCGCGTGTGGCCAAGGAGGCAGAGTGCCGGTCTTCGGGTGAATATCCGACCCGTCCCACTCAATGGACTGACTCAGGTCGATGTGGCCTCCAATGGCCATCTGAAGTCGACTGATGAGGTTAGACAATACCCACGCCTCGTATGCGTACCCGTTAATCTCCTCAGGCGTATGTCTCGTTGTCGACAGCTTCGAGTTGCTGCCGACGCGTTCCGTAAAGCGGGTGGCATCCATCTGATCTGCGCCGTTTCCGAACCCAACGAACCAGATATCATGAGCGAAGCGGTTACGAACAGAGATGAGGTCTCGGATGCGCTTTTCGAGCACTTTCATGGCTTCTCGAATATCGGACACCTGCTCCTCGGGGCAAGTCGGCGCGTCGAGCCATAAGTCCTTTGAATTGAAGAATACATCCGTGAGTGAACCCAGGGTCATCTCACTCAGAATGCGACTGTAGACGTAGGCCGGCCCACTCAAGGGCTGAGTTAGCTGGTCGATACTCGTGCGGATACTGAGTTGCATCCAGGCCACGTTCACGAAAAAGCGACCAATTGCAGCGAAGGTGCGCTCCTGCTCGTACGCAGCGACTTTAGGTGGTTCTCCCATAATGCGCCCGTTTCTCCGTTTCGACACTGCGCCTTACGCCAGCCACATCGAAGCCGCCACGTGGCGTGCTTCCCGCCTGCCAGCTGAAGACCGACCCCGCAGCGTTGCAGATCTGTACTCGACGAGCGCCTCTCGCCAGCTGAACTGCCGGACGATTGAGTCGGCGAGCGCAAGTGTGATCGAAGCGGGAGCCGGGCGCAATGGTGAAGCTGATTGCTCTGAACACCTCGTGCACCTCACCCAATCAAGTCGACTTGATGCCAGTGAGACTCGGCTAATCCCGCTGCCCCCGCTGCTCCCGCTGTCCGATGGTCGATCCTGGTCCGGTCCGGTCCGGTCCGTGCGCGGCGCCCGATAGGCAGAGCGTGACTCGTTTGATCGCTTAGTTCGACGGCATGGCTCTCAGCGCTTTGGCCGCGGCGGTAGTGGGTAGCGCCATCGTCCTTTGCTGCCACTCTCGTCAACCCAGGTCACAGTAATTGTCGAGTCGGAGGTTCCCATCGTCCTCACCGCCATGAAGGTAACCCCTTCACCAGGCCCCACCATCTCGCCGTCCGGAAGCGGGCGCGGCGCGAGAAGCGTCTCGTGGGTGTGCACCTTTACGTCGTCAGCAGGTCCGCGGCCGATGTTGGTGAGCTGGTAGGTGTCTCCATTGAAGTGGGTCAGACGCCACGCGACCGTCGGGCCGAGTGCGCGCACTCCTTGGCGGCCCTCGCGCAACTGCTCGAGAGCATCAGCCATCCGAGTGAGAGCGTCGATCGTGAGGCTTGATGCGGCTTCCGATCGCTCCGCGCTTGCCTCACCAGCGCGTTGAGCACGCTCCGCCCGGTCCGCTTCCTCTCGTGCCAACACAAGGTCCTGCTTCTGCCCTCTTCGTGTCACCGAGAAAGTCACAGCCACACCCACGAGGGCAACCACCGTGGCCAACGAGTCGATGAAGGCGCCGAGATCCAAGTGCACGAGCTGAGCTTCGCAGGATCGACCGACATCGGAAGTGTGCGGTGGCCGGTTCTCCATCGGTCGAGCGCGGACGCATCTGCCCGTCGCTTACAACATCGCCGCTGCTATGGCCAGGCCAACCGCCACGAGCGCCAGGACGATGACGATCCAAATGGGAAACGGCATGCTCCCGCCAGGGGTCATCACTGCCAGGTAGTGAGAGGTAGGGGTGAACACGACGCTCCGATCGATCGGAACCCGAGGTTATCCCTCGTCCAGCCGCCTTCTCAGGCTAGTTCTTCCGCTCCCGCGCCGCCCGGTAGTCGAGCGGCGTGCGGGATCGCTCGGGCCAAGCCCGCCCGAGAACCGACGGCGACGAAGCCCGGCCACCCACGGTGGCCGAGCCTTGGCACGGAAGGTGCCCGGGTGAGCCTTCGCCTTCAGGATCGCAAAAGCTGGTTGGACGTATCGGTCCTCTGATCGAATGATGACGACAGCTGAGACCGGTCCGGCCCGTGATCACCCGCGGTCCACACGAGCGCGCGCGACCGCCAAGCCTTGCTCTGCCGACGCGAGGAGCACCGGGTCGGCTGTCCGTCGGAGTTCGACCGCACGCTGGAAGTCCTCGACTGCACGTTCCGTTTCACCGTTAGCGAGGAGGGCCTTGCCGCGGTGCTGTCGGATCACGGCCTCGCGTGCCGTACCCACGCACTCTGCGACGAGCACGTCGTACTGGCTCACGGCATGAGCGGTGTCCCCGAGGTCGCGATGGCAATCGGCAGCAAGCGCCCGTACTCGCGGAGTCTGCTGGAGCACCTCGAGCATCTGAAGAGCAGCGCCGGCGTTCCCGGTCCACAGCAATTCGATCGGCTCGGCGAGGGGATTCTCAGTGAGGCTGGCTCGGAAGGTCTCCAGGTCGGTGACGACGGGGCGGAGGTCAGCAGCTCTGATGATCCAACCTGGTCCGCCAGCGACATCGTCCTCCACGTGTTCAGGGTAGGTGCACGTTGCTCCCGCCCACTCGACACGTCGACGTGTTAGGTTGTGCACAACCTAATGGAGCACAACGTGAAACTGACCAGCTGGATCGACCTCGTCACCGGTGGCCTGCTCGCCGGGCACGGCATCGTCACGGTTCGCAGCACCCCGCTGCGCGCACGAGCCCAGCAGATGCAGCGCCGGGGCTTCGGGCCGGGCGTCCCGCACGCACTCGGCATCCCGGCTCTGGAACTCCTGTCCGGGTTCGGACTCGCCGCTGCAGTGGTCCGCCGTGCCCCCGGGAGCGACCTCGTCGGCACCGGCTCCACCATCGCGGCGACCGCCCTCGGCGGGACCCGGCTCGTGATCGACCTCGAAGACCGGCAGGTGACGACCACGACCGGTGCTGCCGGGGCACTCGCACTCGTCGGTGGGCTGCGAGTAATCACTTCGACCCGCGGCCGTCCCGTCGCCCGGATCCTCACGCTCGGTGCCGCCGCTGCCGCGATCACGTTCGAGGCCGCACGCCGACGCCGAGTCCTCCGCAGCCGCTGACCTCGGCTCCCCCACTCCACCGAACCCCACCACGACCGTGAAAGGCACCACCCCGATGGCAACCCGCACCC
>Ga0308167_1001041_pt1 | contig 37242 bp, 35 predicted proteins | sample PhyCR1_2_FD_202138 | JGI IMG/M metagenome (GOLD analysis project Ga0308167, IMG submission 202138) | Phyllosphere microbial communities from UC Gill Tract Community Farm, Albany, California, United States - DLSLRC.R1 | ecosystem: Host-associated > Plants > Phyllosphere > Unclassified | place... | reverse complement strand
CTGAATAACTATCGGCAAATGATTGGCTGCGTGATGCAAGATGACAAACTGTTTTCAGGCTCGATTAGGGAAAATATCTGCGGCTTTGTGGATGAATGTGACGAAGCGTGGATGCTAGCCTGCGCCCAAGCCAGTTTTATTCATGACACCATTCTCACCATGCCAATGGGCTATGAGACATTAATTGGTGAACTGGGGGAAGGACTATCCGGAGGACAAAAGCAACGGCTCTTTATTGCTCGGGCACTGTATCGAAAACCCGGGATCTTGTTTATGGATGAGGCAACCAGTGCATTAGATAAAGACAGTGAACTGGCGGTTAATCAGGCCATACAGCAGCTCAATATAACCCGAGTCATCATTGCACATCGTGAGTCAACAATCGCGATGGCGGAACGCGTCATCGTACTGGGTGATAATATTGGAGGTAAGCCAACATGAACAAAGTTCACTACAGTGAGGAATATATCAACAAAACCAAAGCGGTGGCTGGATGCTTTTCGATGTTTTTGTTAATGGTGTCCATCACCTTTATTCCGGCGTTATTGAGCAACCGCGTAGATTTAATAAATAGGGGGCTACTCTTTCCCTTGCTCTATGGCATGGAATTTATCATCATTGTGCCCCTGTATTATTTATTTTTCAGAAATAGAGAGGGATTGGGCAAAGGACATTTTTTCCCTAAGGCGTTTTTTATCTTATTGGGGATCATTCTACTATTGCAGTTTGTTGCACCATATCTACTCGGCATACGAAAAGCAGAAAGCTGGACAGTTGAGCAGGTGTCATTAAATCATTATGCTTTCTGGCTGGCTAATCTTCCGCTCATTTTTATCGTACCTATTTACGAGGAGATAATATTTCGAGGGTGTTTATTTAACGCGTTTAAATACTGGTTTAATGAGAATATTTATGGCTCGGCGGTTGCCGTTTCGGTGTTGTTTTCGGTATTACACACACAGTATTCGGATGTGAGGTCATTATTTATTTTATTTTTAGTTTCATTAACGCTCGTAGCAGCACGAGTGAAATCAAAAGGGCTTTTGATGCCGATAGTCTTACATATGGTGATGAATGGCATAGTTATAGGTACGCAATACCTGATATATAGCTTTTGATATAAAGTCTGAAATACCCCTCTAAAAGTGGCGCTATAGAATATCTAGAGTCCGTAACATACAGGTTAGTAAAAAGGGACAATCTCTACGAAAAAATATTGAGTCGGATTAGTATGAACGTTTTTTTTTCGGAGGGTAATTTGCAATTGAATCTTATCTTTTACCAGCAATACCAATAGTTAATTAAACCATAGAAAACGTCATTATAGTATTATGTTGTTTGAATTAACATATTACCGCCAATAGTTCCTCTAGGCAACGACCGCTTCTCGATCAACTCCGCCAGAAACCTTTTTCAATTCATTATCATTGAGTTGTTTAATAATATATTAATTTTAGCAATACATCGCACCAATACAATAAAATGTAAGCAAGCAAATGTCTAACCAAATGAGCATAGGAACACTTTAAACGTCAATCATGCTATAAGGTATCAATTGAATAATTACAGATAGGATAAACGTTTTTATAAGAAAAAGAGTATTTAGCATCCCTATGCTCATTTTGCTTATCTTTTCTTAAATGTTAATTACACGCTGAACGGCCAGAATTTCCCATCATACACCATGGTAAGGTTACTCCTGAAGGTGGTCGCCCAGAACCGCCTCCAAAGACTGGTCCTTTAGAATTAATCATTCCGATAGCAGCGAGTGAACCTGCAACAACAGCCCCCCCAAGCATGCCTCCTGGACCACCAGGTATACCGCTAATTGCGCCCACAATCATTGAGGTGCCAATAGTATTCGCAGGTGTTGCTGGTGCGCCTCCTGCCCCCGATATTGCTGTCAAAAGTTGTTCATCAATAATTTTCATAACATCTCCTTTTAAGGATATAACGGATATATGACACTTCTTTATGTCTAAAAAAACTTATTCATCTTTGACGAAAAAACCAATAATTATTAAACAGATATATTTGAACCCAAAAAATAACACTATTGATGAGATAACATCATAATATTGGTAATTATGGCCATCTGATAAAAAATGAAGTGAGGAAAAGCTGGTAAAAAAAATAGCTAATCCGAGCCCTACTATATTGGATAAGTAAAATTTTTTAAGTCTATTCACTTTTTACCTTCATTAATCAAAGTGAAAAATTCTGCTGATTATAGCGGCCCCATTAGAGATGAAAATTCTCATAGACCAACATGAGCGATACATTCTTATATCTTCGCCCCTAACAATCACCCGCACTGATAATGAGTCTCATTTAATCATGTTTTGTAAAAAAAACACACAGATTTATCGAATTTGAGATATTCATCACAAAATCATACATAGATGAGAATCATCAATAACGTCTTTTTTTAGTCAATTCATTTACATGAATGTGAAATTTCCGACTTTGCCAGAAATCGGATCTGCGTGATGAGAAAGAAGTATATTTGTTGATGAGTGGCACCAAAACCCGGCATAGCCGGTTGATAGATAGAAAATCGCTATTACTCATTCATCCCTGCAAAACAAAAACCACAAAAAGAGATTTAAAAGCTCCTTTATGAGATCGGAGTAACCATGACAAGGCTTAGCCGCTGTCGGGGTTTATTCCGCGTTAACGGGTTTTAGAGGAGTTGTCGCTGTCTCTACAAGAACCATTAATACCTGCTTTGACATGGCGTCAAGGCTCTATAGTACAATAAGTTGCGATATCTAAACTGATCCCTTAGAGTGGATTTTGACTAAAATAAATTAACATTGATAGGTTACCATCATTCTAATTTAGTTCACGTACATTCCATAATAGTTACAATTAATATAAACTAAAGCGCGGAATGGTTATGTTAAAAAATTGAAATTTTTCAACAATTATTCTTATACAGGAAAGTGATATTCATATTTAAATAGAGGTTGTAATGGAAAAATTTATTAAAAACATGGACTCAACAACTATTGGCGCACTAGTTGGTTCTATTGGGTCATTGTCTGCAGCTATAATTGGTGTTATCGGAACGTTAATAGTTATTTACTTTACAAAAAGACAACGTTTAGGTATTGAAGTTAAATCTAAACATAGACAAGACTGGATTAATTCATTACGAAAAGATATTTCTTTGATATGCGAAAAATCTAACTTCATAGTTTATGACCTCCGTACTATTCTTAAAATAGAGCATATCCAAAACGTAGGCAAAAACAACTCACTAAGTGCCTATATTATCGAATATGGTCGGGTGCAATCTGCGTATTTTAATGTAAAGCTTTTCTTGAATCCAGTTGAAAACAATCATATTGATTTAGATGCAGAAATTAATAATCTAACAAAAAACTTAATGATCTTTATCAATATTAATCTGGTGCCAGATAATGAGATTAACCCGGACACTAATAAAGAATTTCGCGATAAAATTGCTAACAATATAGTTAAAATAACTGAGCTTTCGCAAAAAATATTTAAAAGTGAATGGATTAAAATTAAGAAAGGAAAATAATTGAATTTACCCGATATTCGTGATGAAGCTGAACTACTTTGATAGATGTAATTATCAAAATAGTTCAGGCTCCATTATATATCTATTTTATCTAATTGATTCCACTTTTAATCACATAAATTTTATAAATCGACGATTTAAGTAAAAAATGAATATATAGCCGTCACCATTAGTGTTAACACCATATTAGCTATTACTAAAACGGTGTTTTTTATTTCTAACTGAATACCACGTCCTATGGACGTTGTATTCGGCATTTTGGTTCTGCCAGTAATGCTACTCATGGGAAGTATCCCCATAGCCAGCCAGCAATCACTCAGATTGAGCAACGCGGCAACGACGTTGCTATCAATGCTAAAGCGTTATATAGAAGCTGTGGGGGGGTAAACAGAGCTTAACGGATGAAATGCCAGAAGGTAAAGAGCCAATTTTTCCATATCTAATTTTATAGTGATTAATTATCATTGAAAACCTTATGAATACACCGTCGAGGCAAAAGTGTTTTTCAATACAAAAAATTTCATACTTATATTCATGATTTTCACAATTGTAGGTTGTGCAAATGTTAGATTGAAGCACCCTGCGCCCTCCAAAGAAATGGTAATTACCGCGCTAAAGGAATCTCAGGAATTACTAGACATTAATGAAAATAAAATAGATCTCCAAAAAATAAAAAATATTGAAAAACTTCCTGTAAACGAATTACCAGCTGATTTTTTTCTGGCTAAAATTTATCCTGATTTAACCATACATACTATGGGATTTACCAGTAATGAACTTCTTGTAGGATTGCGCTCTGGGCAAGATTTGAAAAATGCAGGAATTATAATAAAACCTATCAAAGGTTTTGTTTATGATTACACAGGAAAGATAGAACGTGTTTTATATGCTACACCACACATGGTTGATTCTGAAAATTCACGTAAAGATATGGTTCTGTACACTAAGCCAATGTCACCATTTAGTGTTACAGTTTTATATCAGGATGGTACAAAAGGTCAATTCAATATCGAATCTAAACAAACAGCCGCTATATTTGGTGGTATTTACTCAACGAAGTTAGATAAATTTGATGGTAAACTTTGGATTAATAACAAACTTTATTCAGACCGTTATTATGTAGGCATGCCATATAGTCAATAAGGGAAAGCAGTTGGTGGTTTACCCCAACTGTTGAAGCTGGCATATCTATGCCAGCTTTAAATTTCGAAGTTCATTAAGCAAAATTTATTCTTCAATTCTTTTATAAAGGTTGTCCGGAATATCAAGATATTGCAACGTATTTTTATCAATCACTTTTATGTAATAAGGGTTTTCTTCATTCTCGATCCAATCACCATGACGTTTAAGATGATTGGTATCTATTGAAAAATCATAATTATTGTCTGAGTAAAAATAATTTTTCAGATTGTACTCATCACGGCTTTTATCATAGCTTAGAACCCATACATTCTGTTTCTTAACGCCTACGAAAGTCCCAGCCAATGCATCTCCCTTATCTCCACATGCAGCTAACAGGCATGCAGAAATAAAAATATATCCTACTACCCATATTTTTTTCATTTTAATCCCTTTTATCGTAATAATTTGGGTAACTCCCCCCGATAACGCCCGTTAATCAAGGGGGAGTTATTTCCATAGGTATGCAAGCTATGAAAACTAATGAATTATACCTATGCAGCGGGTTTCACCGATCATGTTTTTGCCAATCCGCCACTAAGCTTTTAAACGACTAGCGCTCGCTAGTCGTTCTCTTTCTCCAGTGGGGGTACCACCACAAACGGCTGGCCTTTAGCTTGGCGTATTGCTTCTTTCATCACCCGCAGTAGCAGTGCATCATTCCAGTTTACATCAATGTGGATCACCGGCTTGCCCACGGCAAAACGGGCAGCGATTAACTCACGCAGCGTATCTTCCGCCATGAGCTGCGCGGACGTTTTGGCCGGCTTTAGCTTTTCCGAACGTACCGCCGGCAGCTGCGATAAACGTAAACCACGACGCGACATTGATACGTCCTCCACGTTGATACCATTTCCTATGGGTGATAATGCTTACTTCACGCCATTATAGCCGTCCATGTAGGCACCTGCGGCCTCCTGAGACATCAACATACGCCATTTCTGCGTTTGTAATTGACTATAAGATTTACCGGCAAAGTCTTCCTTCCGTTGAATGCCATCCAAAAACTCATCCCCATAGAAATACTCAGCCCGCTTCTTCGCTTGATCGTGATTGATGCCCGCCGCGTTGTCTTTCTGTCCTAGCTGATAAATCTGCTCAAAGAATGGGACAGACGTCCTGATACTCTCCTGCATCCGAGTACGAAAGTTAGGGTCAGAATCACTATTTGACGCATACACAAAATGTTTAGCATGTCGTTCGGGGCTCGTAAGTGTAGAGGTACACCCACCAAGCACTAACATGAGGGTTAGGAAGCCACCTGCGAGAATAAAAAAGTTACTTTTCAAATTAACTCCTTGATATTGAATTATTTTATTATTCGTTTGCACTGTATATAAAATTACCACACAAATTGTATTGACGACACCTCCTGCTTACAATATGCTCGATAACTGTATATATAACAATGTGTTTATATACAGTTATTTTAATTAAATTCAGTCAAAGAGGAAAAACTATGAGCGGTGGAGACGGTAAAGATCACAACAGTGGAGCACATGATTCCGGCGGCAGCATTAATGGAACGTCTGGAAAAGGTGGGCCATCAAGTGGAGGAGCATCCGATAATTCCGGATGGAGTTCGGAAAATAACCCTTGGGGGGGAGGTAATTCGGGAACCATTGGTGGCGATCAGCATGGCAACGGGGGCGGTCAAACCGGCAAGCCTACGGGTTGGGGGTGGGGCATGACTCAGAACCCTGATATCCCTCCCTATACCAACGAAAAAGGCGAAGTTGTGATTACTATCGTCAATGGCCTGGCTAAAACCCCCGTATATGGAACTCCTCTTCCAAATGGGAAAAGCGATGTTCAAGGTGGATACCTTCCTGGTTCCCCAAAAGATGAATCTGCCCGAAAATGGGATAAAGGCAACTTACCACGGGAGTTTGATGCGTCAGTTGAAGGGTTTAAATATCATGTCACGCTAAATGATAGGGGGATTGCGACTGGCATTAAGCGAACGGCGATGCGAGCGTTAACAAAGGAAGAAAATCTCCAAAATGTCAAAGCAAAAATGTATCCGGGAGACCCACGATTCCCGCCCGTGGATTTAGAAAAAAATGAACCAGCCCGACAAGCTGCTGCTAAACAACAAGCAGAGACAGCGTGGAAAAATCTGCCACCTAATGTGAGAAGTTTTAATGTTGATGTTGATGGTTTTAAATACGGCATCACCGTTGATGACTATGGCAGTATTACTGCATTTAAAAAAATTGCAGACCGACCTCTGACCAAGATAGAGGCAGCTCAGAAAAAAATCGCTGAAAACGCACACAAGGTGCCTTCGCAGATGTATCCAGGCCTGGATTTTACAAAAGGGGAGCCTGAACGGCAGACAAAGGCCCAAAAAGGTGCGCAGGACGTTTTTAACTCATTCAGTATGAATCGCGATAGAATTCAGAGTGATGTATTGAATAAAACGGCTGATATCATCTCAGATACAGGAGAAAAACTCAGCGAATTTCTTGGTAAACAATACAAAGCAGTCGCAGATACATTGGCGAACGATATTAAAAACTACCAAGGTAAAACGATACGTAGCTTCAACGATGCGATGAAGTCCCTGAATAAAATCACCTCTAATCCCGGCATGAAAATTAATAAAGGCGATAAGGACGCACTGATTAATGCTTGGAAGCAGGTTAATACTCAGAAGGTGGCGGATAATTTAGGGACGCTCAGCAAGGCATTTAACGTTGTTGATAAAGCTTTAAAGGCTGAGAAAATTAGAGAGAAGAGCATCGAGGGCTATGACACGGGTAACTGGGGGCCACTGATGCTTGAAGTGGAATCTTGGGTACTCAGCGGAGTGGCTGCATCTGTCGCTATAGGGATATTTGCAGCAGTCCTTAGTGCTCTACCTATTACTGGACTCGCATTAACAACCATCACTATTGCTGGAATTATAACTATCAGTTTTTTAGCAGCTAAGATAGATGATAAGGTGGCTGAAATGATCAATAAAGAGTTAATTAAATCAGCTAATTAGTATAGTAGAGAGAGACAGTTTTACTGTCTCTCTTTAAATGCTCGGAAAGTACCAACGCAAAACCATAGATAGAGGTATGAAAAAATATAAATTCCTGCATATAAGCTTATATAGAAAAATAACAGAAACAAATTATTTTCAGACATTAACCTAAATAACTTCGATGAAGTTGTAAGCTCTGTATTTGTGAATAAAAAAACATAAATGATAATTATTTCGATAATAGTAAATAATAAAAATAGAAATGTTATTTTTAAAAACGAAACATCATTTCTTAAACACAATTTTTTATAAGTTAATAGAAAAACAAAAAAAGCCATTAAAGGAGCCGTTTTTGTATATATATCCATAGACTTACTTAATAATAAATTATTTTGAGACAAAATTGCTGGTAAGTTTTTAGTACTATCATATATAGCATAAAAAACATAAGAGCTAGGATTTATTATATAAAGGCCCGAGAGTATTAGTATTGGTACAATTAATATTAATAAAGCATAAAGCATTTTTTTAGCTGCTCGGTTACCCTCTTCAAATTTTTCATTCACTTTCATAATATCAGCACCTCATCAACCAAAGGGAGCAATGACGCTATTTTGACTATTAACTATTCAACTTACCACTCTTTTTATGCCCATCGGGCATGGAGGCGCCAGCCGTTGTTGAATATGACATTAACGTGAAATGGCGCCGGTGGCGCGGCGTAGCCGCTCTGTTCTGATAGGTATCCCCAATCCCCATCCCATCCCTGCTAAGCCAAACCCGCTCAAAGCGATGTAGAAGCGTCATTATGCTGTCGGAGTGACCACGACAAGGCTATGCCGCAGTCGGGGTGTATCTCCGCGTTAGCGGGTCGTAGAGCCGCTTACGTGCATGGATTCAAATCTTCCCGCCACCTAGCCAAAATTTTGTATGTGTTTAGGTTGTCTCTAATGGGGCCCGCCGCTTGCGGTGGGAGGTACTTTATCCACTGGATAGATTAATAATAAGGATCAAATAAAGATCATTATCAGATCAATAAAGAATAACGATCTTCTCAGCCCTGTAGTGATGCGGCTCTCAGCGGTGTCAAATACACTGTAACGGGTATTTAATCCATTATAGCGGGTAAGGCATCCACTATAGCGGGTGATATATCCACTGTACAGGGTGGATATCATCCATTGTACCGGGTAGCATTACCTCATTAACCCTTCAGAGCCTTTAGCTAAATGTCAAACAATAACAATGAATTAGCTTTAATTATTGAAGAAGCGAGTAAAGAAACTGGCGAGGTTATCCACCTTCTCCCCACACTACGCCAGACGATTCAGCCGAAGGTATTACTACGTCTTGGTGTGTTCGTTCCGACGTTAAAATCCACTGAAAAGGGGGGGAGAAAGAATCACAGTATTGATGCGACCGAGTCGCTGTCGCGTTTATCCATTGTAGAGGGTGAAGGTTATAACCAGATCCAAATTTATGGTCCGCGTCTCGATATGGACACGGACTTTAAAGTTTGGGTGGGGATTGTTTATGCCCTGTCTAACAAAAAACTAAGCCATGACGGTCAGCTGGAGCTCAATTTCCCCGAGTTTGCTAAAAGCTGTGGCATCGACAGCAAACGCATCGATCGCCAACTTAAAGAACGATTTGATGCATCATTGACCCGTATTGCACGCACCAATATTAGCTTTATCAAAAAAATACCCGGTACAGACGATCAGATAACGATTAACATGCATCTTGTTGAATCCACGTATTATGACAGCGCAACAGGGAAGATTGTCATCAGGCCTAACGCAAAACTGAATACACTATACCGGGTAGATGGTAAAACACGGTTATATCTCAAATCGCTTCAAAAACTAGCTCGAAAAGAATCTGCTCAGGCACTGTATCTTTATCTGGCAGAACTCCCTGCCACCTTTTATCGCATTGGTTTTGACCGATTACGTGAACGACTCCAGCTGACCTCTCATTTGGGCAACCAGAACGCCACAGTAAAGAAAGCGCTTCAACAGCTGAAAGACATTGGCTTTCTAGAATATTCGGTTGAAAAAGAAAACGGAGATTACATCCTGAACATATTAAAACGAAATCCAAAACTTTAAATCACCCGTTATAGTGGATTTTGAGCTGCTGTGTTTTTCAATTCAGCGCTAATGGAGATAAAAATGCAAAGCGGGAAACGGAATATATATGTGCTGTTGTTGGCAATTTTAGTAGGAAGCCTGAGTGGGTGTGTCGCCAATCCCTATGGCTATGGGGTTTCATTTATAAATCCATTCACTGTCCTGACGGAGCCTAAGCAGTTTGACACTATCATTCGCAATTTCGATCTTCAGGAGTTGCAATCAAGAAAACCAACGCTTGGAAATATCCGTGTATCACTTGACCTATCCTCTCCCCTAGAGAAGGCCACGACGGCAAAGGCGAGATTCCGCTATACCCGCCATGAGGGTGGCTTCGGTGCCATGACTTATCGCGTGCCCATGTTAAAATCTGATAAGGGCACTTATGTATTACCTATCCCAGCCCCTGAAGGTAGCCACTACAACCTCGATAGCATCTCCATCTTTATCAATGGTAAAGGTGAGGAGAGGGGGTATATCATCAGTCTATTCCCGACAGAGGCCGGCGATATTAGTAAAGGTTATAGTGTGTCAAATGCACATGGTTTTCATTTCTCAAAAGCTTATCGGCCAGACTCCCTTCCTGAATCAGCTACTGAGAGAGACACCCTGCAAATCGACGTTGAATACAATGGATATCTAACCTATAGGATAGGTCAGGAAAGCGAGAGAGGTCAGGATGGCTGGTAAAATGAAGAAGAAAAACAATACACCCACGCCCCATGACGCCGCGTTTCGTCAATTTCTGGCCAACCCTGATGTCGCCAGAGATTTTATGCAAATTCATCTCCCCGCCGAACTGTGTGCGCTTTGCGATCTGTCGACGTTAAAACTGGAGTCGGGCACCTTTGTTGAAGAGGATTTGCGTCAGTACGCCAGCGACATTCTCTGGAGCATGAAAACCACAACAGGGGATGATGGGTACATTCATCTACTTCTAGAACACCAAAGTACGGCGGATAAAAATATGGCCTTTCGGCAGATGCGGTACGCTATCGCTGCGATGCAACGCCACCTGGAAGCCGGTCATAAGACACTACCGCTAGTGATACCGGTGCTGTTCTATCACGGGAAACAAAGCCCCTATCCCTGCTCCACCCAATGGCTAGACGGCTTCAGCAATCCGGAACTGGCCAAAAAGGTGTATTCGAATGCATTCCCACTGGTTGACGTGACCGTCATTGACGACAATGACATCATGAATCACCGCCGTATGGCCGCGCTTACGCTGCTGATGAAACACATCCGTCAGCGAGATATGATGGAGCTGCTGGACAGCCTGCCACGGGTCATGGTGGAGTGGATTTCCCCCGAACAGGTGCGTATTCTGATACACTACATGGTCAATGCAGGCGAAGCGCCTGCTCCTGAATTTATGCGGGCGCTGGCAGAGCGTCTGCCGCAACACGAGGACGAACTGATGACGATTGCACAACAGCTCGAACAGAAAGGCATTGAGAAAGGTATCCAGCTTGGTGAACAGCGTGGGATAGAGAAAGGTCGTCACGAAGGTAAGCTCGAAGGCAAACTCGAAGGCAAACTCGAAGTGGCCCGTACCATGCTACAAAACGGCCTCGACCGCACTACGGTCATGAAAATGACCGGCCTTTCCGAAGACGATTTGGCGCAAATCCGCCACTAATTGTCTCTTTTCTACACTCCCTGCCTAACCCTCAACACATACTGATGGGGCAGGGAAATATCACACACTGTTTCCGCCTGCCAACCACAACGATTTAGCAGTCCTTCAAGGTCAACCACACGACCACTTAGACGTGCCATCAGTGGATTAACCTGCCAACCATCATCATCAAATGCTAAATCGAGGTTACTATGCGAGAGATGGATCGAATTGTCTTCCGTATTTAGAGACACGGCATATCGGCCGGACCATTCTCGGTCGCTCAACAGGCGGTAATTCCAATGCATATCCTTCGCCGTTTCTAGGACATACGTCAGCCGGAACAGATCATTCTGATTAGACAACTCGCCGGTACAGGAACGCCAAAGATAATTCAATTTAGTGGACAGTTTTGCTCTTACACCCAGTTGGCGCCCTTGTTGCAGAAGCCACTCGATGTCGCGAGCGACATCACGCGAAAATCGCCGTTGCTTTAGTGCAGTCGCCAGCCAGCGGGTGAGAAAAATATTTTCCTGTGCTGGAGAGAGAACGCCACTATCCTGCCTGGCCAGCGCAAGTGCTACCAGTGCACACCATGCCAAATGGCCCGATTTTTCTGTCAATGTCATTGTTTACTCTGTTCCTTATATTCTGCCGGCAATATTTTGGCAGCTTCTCCCTTATCTCCTAATTGCGGAGCATCTTACGGAGGTCATCCACAGGCAAAGGTCTAGCCTCATTGCCTCGATGAATCATGGCATGGCAGTTCGGACACAACGGGACCAGATCAGTGACAGGATTTATGCAGTATCCTTCACCTAACGTTCTCAGTGGGCGGATATGATGCACGTGAATAAAATTCTTTCCTAGTTCGCCATAGGTTTTTTCAAAATCAAATCCACAGCACTGACACACGAAGCCATAATGCCTGATACATGCGCGACGCGCTTCAGGATCTCGCTCGTAGGCATTGACGGTAATCGTCTTTTTTGCACCTTCGATGTAATCCCCAACAGTAGGGAGTTCTTCAGGAAAAGGATTTGCGGCAAAATCGGCATACCAAACTGTGCCTTCTTTTCTCAAAAAGCGGTGATTAAGATGACGTTCGAAGTCTTTAATGACAGCTATGTCAGGGTTATCGGGGTTTGGGGCATGGATCATGTTAAATGTGAATAGCTCATATCCTTCAAGAATGTAGCTAATATGCTCAATAGCTTGGGTATAACCAGGTTGCTTTTTGTTTCTATGATTGTACGCCCACTCTTCACGTAGAATAACTGCCCGTTCCTTTTCTCGCTCTGTATCCCACGCTCCAAAAATGACGCGTTGCTCATCGTGATTGATGAACGACCAACTCCACGTCCAATTCCGGCAGGTGGCTCCGCAATGTTGAATGAATTGTTTTCTGTTCAAAATAAGCCTCTTGATTATCACTATTCAAAATCAACTGCTGCCTGTTAGATTCTGAAAGTTCAGCTATTTTATCGCGCAGTTCGGATAATAAAAAACTATACCGACTGGCGAGCAGTGCGCAGCCAGTCTTTGAATGCCGCTTTGCGGCATGGAGGCGCCTGCCGTTGTTGAATATGACACTAACGTAAAATGGCGCCGGTAACGCGGCGAAGCCGCTCTGTTTTGATAGATTTCACCAATCCCCATCCCATCCCTGCTAAGCCAAACCCACTAAAAGCGGCGTAGAAGTACCATTATGCGGTCGGAGTGGTCACGACAAGGGTTTACCCGCAGTCGGGGTGTATCTCCGCGTTAGCGGGTCGTAGAGCCGCTTACGAGCATGTATCTGAAACAACCCGCGACATCATTTACAGCAACACAAATCCTCTAGTTACAACATCCACTTATAAAGCGACTCATTTCCGGCCCTTTGGGCCGGGGGCGAGGGGCTTTGCAGTGGGATAGGTTTCGCTCTGTGGTTGCCGATGTGCACGGTGACTAATGCGGATGTCTTGTGTGTTGTAACTAAATGGGTTCTGTATGGGGCCCGTCGCATGGCGATGGGAGGAACTTAAGGTTATCTCGAACCGGCGCGGACTTTAGTCCGCTGCAAGGGCGAACATTATTAGGAGCCTGTCCAGAGGTCAGGTGACGAATAGGTTATTTCTTTATAAGAAGAGTAAAGAAGATATTTAAAAGAAGTATTGAGTAGCTGTTTAAAGGAAACCACGCACTTTGAAAAGCCTTCGGCTAGCGCTCTATAAACATATCGGTTGTAACCTTATGGAAAAGTCCCTTGCACTTAATGGTGGATAACGTAATTAGGCGAACTTCGGTGGCAGCGATAAGGTGTTTTTGGGAAAGTTTGACGAAGATTCAGGGGGAATATCAAAAAATAAGACGCTGCTTTGGTCGAATAATCATCAGCAGCAGGTTGTAGACGTGCGAAATCCTCCGGCGTCGACCGGATTTTTGGAAAATCAGGGGTTAGGTGGGGAGAGTGGCCAACCGCGTGTAGTTGTTACCGCGCGACATCAGCATGCGCTCTTTCACTCGACGCACCAGTTCCCGTTTCAAAGCATCAAGGCCGCCGACAAAGCGCCCACTGGCGTATTCACGCGTCAGCTGTTGTTTCACCAAGGTCTCAATATCCTTTCGGGTTCTGTCCGCGTCACGTCGAGCGCGTGCGCGTTTTAGTCCGTGCCGTTTACGCTCAGACTGATAGCTGCGGAAGCGCTCGCGCACAAACCGCCAAGCCTTCGCTATTAGCTCGTCCATCTCCAGCGGCTTCAGTTTCTGCTTCTGACGCTGCTGGTTTTCCCATTCAACACGACTGCGCCGCGCGGCCACCACTGCCACCTCAGAGACGTCGAGCGTGGAGAACAGTGCAGGTGTGAAGGTGATATCAGTCGGAATATTGCAGCCAATCGTTGGGTCATACTCGGTCTGGTAAGTAATCAGACCCAATTCCGCCATAAATTTCAGCGCTCGCGTGGCACGGGTAATAGAGAGATTGCCACTCTTTGACTCTGTGGCCAGACCGCATTCGATGGCCAAATTGGTAATCGAACGCTGTACACGGTTAGCCAGTGGATCATAGTGGAAGCACAGCCCCTGAAGTAGCGTATCGATGGCGCGACGTCGCAGCAAAGGAGGCATGCGGTGACGCGTCCCCATAGAACGAGCAAAGGCGACATGCATGGAAAAATCAAAACGGGACGTAAAGCCTTTGGCTTTTGCCATTAGCTTACGGCAGAACGGCAGGGTCTTTTTACCCTCACGCGGAGTGAACTCCGGATTCGGATTTTTGACCTGTCGGTAATGGGTGAACAGGGACTGAGTGTCAGCCACACCTTCCTGCGCTTATGTTGCACAGAAGGAGTAAACACGAGAGGTCTTGAAATTCTCGAGGCATAAAACTATACTCCCTGCATAGAGCAACGCTTCTATGCAGTTTAAGTGGGCCCCGTTAATCTTTCGTCTCCGCCAAGAAATGAGAAGATTATCGGGGTTTTTGCTTTTAGATTCAGTCAAGCATGCTCAACTAAACCTATTCCCTGCCACCTTGCGGCGTGGCCGACCAGAATTCGTAAACGATCAGTAATCTAGCACTCAATCATAAAACAAGCAACAATTGTGACATGTCACAACTATTTCCTGCGTTCCTCTTCGCGTTCTATCAGAACTTCAATCATTTCTGCCTGCGTCAGGCCATACTCATCACAAAACTCATCCAGCTTGTCTTTGTGAGCGTTACGGATAAAAATACTGACGGATTTGTGTGTTTCTTTTTTGCGAGATACAGAACGCAACTTACGTTCTCCAACCGATAAAGGATGACCTTTTCGATATGAACGCTTCGTTTTCGATGAGGAAGTTTCCGCATTTGTGGATTGTGACATCTCTGCCTCCTCAAGGATCTAAAAAGGATCGTTGGAAACAAGAATACTACAAGTGTCACAAATACTGCAAATCAATAGCTTAGGTTGCTTTTTGCAATGAAAGATTGCATCCGTGTTGGCGCACGGATCTTTAAGGTTTGCGGGAACTTACAGGGTGGTGAGTTGGATAGTGAAACAACCCACCTGAGGATGAGGCTATAGATTGGTTTTTACTGTGCGGCCTAACCGCTCAATGGCGTACTGCTGTTCACATTCTTCGACTGCGGCGACCACGTTACCCTTGATGTCATAACGCGGCGCACCGACAACGGTTTGACTGAGGTAAATTTCCGAACGGGTGATACTTTTCAAACAACGTTTGATCTGTTTATTGGATATCGGATAGTGGTTAAGCTGCTTGTCCGCGACTAAATTTTCGAAAGTTCCAATCGAGATCAGCCTAGGGACATCGCCATCAAATAACCCCGGCCAATGCGTCCTCATCTCGTTGATAGCCTCATCCAAGGGGATGATTTTTACACCCTTGGATACTTTCACTTGACGAGGAGCCACTTCTTTTAGGGGCTTTTCGACGCTTTTTGGCGGCGACGCGGGCAGGGTTTCACTCTTAGGCGGCACTTTTGCCGCCAGTGCCTGCTTCTTCACTTTCCACACCGGCGGCGTAGTGACAGTGACGACTTTCTTACGCCCCAATACGCGAGTTCCCTGCAGCGTCGAGGAGGGGTTGGTATCATTTGGGCTATCGGCTCTGCCCTCTGTTGTCTCAGGTGGTTTACGTTTTAACGTTAAGGTTTTCCGTTTTTCATCACTCATTGTTTGGATATTCCCTCATTGAATTAATAGCGGGACTGCCAGACTTGCCCCTGTGCCCAGCGGCTTTGCCAGTGTTCAAGATAAACCTGTGCCACCTCGGGCATCTGCCACATCACCACCACGTTTTCGGAGTTCGACCGCTGCGCTGCGCGCGTATAGTTAAAAGAGCCGGTTTGTACTGTGACGTCATCGATAATGGCCACTTTATCATGCATTATCCTGTAGTTATCGACTGTTCTTACCTCAATCTCCGCATTCACCAGCAGGTTGATAGCAGCCACGCTCGCTCTGCCCTGATTGCCTTTGCTATCGAGCACCACACGCACATCCACGCCCCGCCGTTTTGCGGCAATAAGCGCTTTCACGACTTCCGGTGACGTGAAGGAATATCCCATCAGGTTGATAGACTGGTGAGCACTGTTGAGCGTGTTCATCACCAGCTGCTGGCACTGCCCTCGGGCGAAAACCCCACCAACACATCAGCATGGCACCCGACGGTATACAGCAGGCTAGCGAGGAAGATCATTGTACGCATATTCATAAAATAACCTCAGCAAGCACACCCAATAGCACCAGATGCCCCACGTAAAACAGCACGAAAAAATCGCGGGGCCAGAATCGCTGCACGCCTGCACTAATAGCGCGAACCGATACGAACGCCACACCTGAAAGTATTAAGCCTGCGATAGCCGCTATGGGTGAAACCTCGATATTGAGCATCAGCACCATGCTGCACCATAAGATAAAGCACGCGGCCCGATCAGCGGATGATGCCCCCGCAAATAGATACCGCGCACTGACGAGCATCATTATTCCTGCCAGCCCGTAGCTGGTTTGGGCAAAGGGAAGCCACAGAGCAACCAGCAATAACCCGAGCGATACCGATAGACGAGATTTCATTTCACACCAGCGGATAGCCTGACCGGCGACCGCGAAAGCAAACAAGATATTGCCCTGCCACCACGGGAACCCGGCAAGCGCATACCCCAACTGTGCAAACAGCGCCCACACCCATAGATGGTTGAGGGATGCCTGTCGAAGGGTAGGGTGCCGCATCAGGTTATACGCCCATACCACGCCAAACAACGGAAAGGCGCCGCGCCCCAGCCACATCATCCACGGGTGATCGAGCCCCAAAATGCTGTTGGCATGGTCGATAACCATCAGCAGCATAGCCACGGTTTTTATCACATCGAGCTGCCCCGATGTCCATGTGACGTAGGGTGCTAGCCCTTGCCCCATAAAGTTTAAGATGTCCAGATTCTCAGTACGTTTTGAATTCAATTTATGCATGGTGTTATTCCCTTTATCCCAGCCCCGGCGGTTGTCACGATGTTTCATCGTGGGAAATGCCGGGGCCGACAAGCCATCGGCGCGTCAGTCGCCACCCAACGTTTTCTCACGCTGCAGGTCGCGCACCACCTCATTGTCTAACTGCTGCAGGCGTTCGCGTTGTTGGTTTTCCGCCACCACTTTATTCACCGCCTCCGTTTGCACCCGCACGTCAGGTAATTCAGGCAGTGGTGATTTATCGTCGCGGCTACCCGCTAATCCTTTGATAACATCGCCAATCAACGCTTTCACTTTCTCATCAGGCAAGGTCACATCCTGCTCAGGCTTGTCTGTCCCCAACATCTCTTGGGCTGTTCTTTCTGCCTGTTTCTCCAACGCCTCACGCGCGATGTCTTCCGCATGGCGACTGTCGCCCACATCAGCCGGTGTGATATTCACTGCTGTATCCGTTGCTGTCCCCGCTGTTACCTCAGCCACCTTATCGACCCACAGCTTGCCACCGGTCATCGCAGCAGGATTCCACGGTCGACCGTCGCCGGACAGTCTCACCACCACGCCGCTTTCAGGGTGACTGGCGGCCAACGCCACACCCTCGCGCATCGTGGTGGCCAGCTGGTTCTCGCCGTTGCGACTGGCTTGGAGGGCGACAAACTGCGCCTCCTCGCTACCAAAGACACGCCCTTCGGTGCTCAGAGCATTGACGTCCAGAGACTCTCCCTGTGTCATTGGCGCAAGCCAGACGCCGGCAGACTTTCCGTTTTGATCAAAGGCGGGCAGGGTCACATGAGGCTGCGGATATTTACGGCCGGGGGCGATAAAGCGCGCCAGTGATTGCCCCTCCTGCAGACCCGACTGCTTGAGGAGTGCTCGACCCACTGCCACCTCGGGCAACGGGGTAGCCTGACGCATCAACCGCACGGCGTTTTTGACCGTGCGCTCATCGCGCGGTGCCAGCACATCGTGTGCGGTACTGCGTGCCTGGGTTTTACCCATCGCACTCACCCATCCCTCGCGGTTATCGGTGTACACTTGCACATGCTGCTTAGAACGCGATAGGGCAACGTACACTGACTCAAAACTCACCATCTGCTTGCGGCCACCGTCGGTCCCTTCGAGTGCAATGGCAAAGGACTCACTGGCCCCCTGCGCACCGTGTGCGGTGACCGCATAGGCTAAATCAATATGGCTCTGCGCTTCATCACGATAGGGTTTCACCGTGCGCTGCTGTTGACCGTCTGTTAGCGTGACACTGTCACCCGCTATATCCGAGACCGTCCACACGCTGTTGGCAATATAGCCCCGCTCATTGTCACTTTTTGAAAAGCGCATTTTGTCGCCCACACCGACCGTTATCACGTCTTGCTTATACAGCGTTACCCCTTCACTGGCGGCTTCGCGGGGGGAGAGTAGCCGCGTATTGCCGGCGTTATCGCGCAGCGTGATTAGCTCAGCCTGCTTATCAATATCGGCTATCTGATGGTAGATATTGTCCATGAGCACGCGGTCACAACGGTGTTCTTCCCACGTACTCAGTCGCCTGAGTTCACCGTCGCGTACGTTCGCCGTGACTAAAATCGGAATAGAGGTCTTACCGCCAAGTTCGCCGGCATTCTCACGGGCGTTATGTATCATCGCATTCACTACGCGACGGTCGTCGTTCAAGTGCGTCACAATCAGCGTTTGCGCGCGGGCGTCAGGCGTGCGCCCCATATAATCTGCGACGATGCTCTCGTAAAGAGTCGTAGGCTTACTCTCATCAATATTCACACCTTTACCCGCTTCTTGGATGGCTTCTCGTATCGCATTTTCTTGCTCGCGGGTAAACTCCATTACCGAACTGTCAGGGACCCACGCGCCGGGTTGGCGCGGCACCTGTACCGGTGCGACACTCTCCACCGTGGCCAACGCGCCGCTGATATCACGCTCAATCATGCGATACACCGCAGGCCGGAGCGCGGGGGTCTGGCGCACGATTTCCTGCATAATGGCCACATCGGCAGCACTGCGCCTTTGCTGCAGCTTAAACGGTTGGCCCGGTGCAATCGGCTGCAGCTGGTCACTGTCTCCGCTAAAGACCGCCCGTCCACCGCCTGCCGCAATCAGCGCATAAGTTTTGGCCATGTCGGTATTGCCCAGCATCGAGCTTTCATCCACCACAAAAACCGTATTACGATAATCCGGTGTTTCCCCCTGCCGCTGCTGCTGTGCGGTGTCATAGAGAAAAGAGGCCAGCGTTTGGGCATCAAGCCCCGCACCACGCATCTCTCCCACCGCGCGATGAGTAGGACCTAGCCCGATGACGCGAGGACGATATTCTTCAGGCAAGGTATTAATGGCCTGCATCACCGCACGGAACTGGGTAGTTTTGCCCACGCCGGCATAACCTTGTACCGTCACAAAACGGTCGGGCGTTTCGAGTATCATGCGCGTCGCCGCCTGTTGACCCGTCGTCAACCCTGCTAAGAGGCTCTCGGGGACGTCATTCATCAGAGGTGCGACCGCCTCTTTCCCCTTGGCGATATGGCGAATAATGCTTTTTTCTGCCTCAAAGGACACCCGAGAGACCAGCAAATCATTGCCGTGCCCTTGAGCGACATCGACCGCGATTAATGCCCCCTCTTTGACCTGCTGCTGAACCTCTTGCTCAATCGCCGGCAGCGAGAGCTTACCGTTACCGAACTCCTGCGCCGCCGCCAGAAGAGAGACGTGCGAAAACGCCAGTTTTTGGTTTTCAAGCGTGGGGATAGCCAAATGCATCGCCTGCTGTACCGGCGTATTGAGCGCTGTTTTCTGGTGCTGTAGCGCCTCATCGAGAACCGACTCGCCCGCCACGGCTTTTATCTGCTGCGTCACAACCTTAAACGCCGGATGACGTGTGAGTTTTTCAGCCGTTTTTTCGGGGCTTTGCGCCGAATACATCTGTATCTGTGCGCCGCTGCGCGACAGTTGGTTCAAGGTCATCTTGTCGAGGTCGCGGTTGCTTGCGGCCACAAAGACCGTAGCGTCATCACTGACCGAGCGCCCTAATCCCTCCACCCACGCATGCCCCACCTTTATCGCAGAGAACGGTGAATTGCCCACGGGTAGCGGCTGAGCGACTCCTTTCCCATTACGTACCACGGCTATCTTGCCCTCGGCATGACTGACCACGTTGAGATCATCACCGGCGCGCAGTTTGTGCTCTGGCATTTTCCCCAGCACGTTCAGTTTTTCCCCCACGGCAACCGGCAGCTGCTCTGAGCGATACAACGACCACTGGCTATTTAACGCCGACAGTTTTATCTGTTGGCTTTCCCCTGCCTCATTGCGCAGCGTCAGCGAGTGCGTTTTTCCCGTGACGCGTTCAATCACAAAACGCTCATGGGTTTTGGTTTCACCGTCCCACTTCTCCATCACCATCCCCTCACGGTAATGGTCGCGTACAGTGCGACTCTTACTGTCGACCCATACAGGTACCAATGTCGGCACGGTGATGTCCTGCTGTGACAACACGCCCTGAGTCTTCAGCTCGGCACGCACGGTATCCGTCAGAATGTCTTGCTCGCGCACGCCCGACGTTTGCACCACGCCTTTTCCCCCCGCTTGAAGGTGCGCCACGTAGTCGTGGGCCAACTGGGCATAGCGCTGGTTTTTATCCGCCTCATTCACAACCACCGCGTCTATCTGCTTTCCGCCCTGATAGCGGTAGTCGTTCACGCCAGCATCACGTAAAACATTGAGCGCACTGCCGGTCCCGCTGCGCTGTTGCGAGTCCATCACGAGCAGCTGCACGTTGTTACGCACGGCGCCATCAAGCAGCGATACCGTCTCTCTAAGTGTCAGCTTTTCTCCTTGCTCAACAATCAGGGTGCTGTTGGGCACAAACGCCGTGCCATCCAGCATACTGCGCTTAGGTAACACAGCTTCCTTGCCCAACTGTTCATCCTGCTGTAAATAGGCCCGCGCTTTGGTATCACCCGCTAAGATTTGCACCTCACGCCCCTGCTCATGCGCCAGATGCACCAACTCTGCCACGCGGTTGCGTTGCACCAACGCACCACCGGCCCCGGACAAAATGGCCATCGGCGGTTTGTCTTGGGCCAGTACGCTGACCGCGTCGCTGTAGGGCGCGGGCCTGTCTATTTTGCTGTTCGGACTCACGTGAACATGACCTTGACGCATCACTTCCTTGCTCAAGGCATCGATAGACAGCTCATCGAGAACATGGACATCGGAGGTGAAAATCCCCTTTTCCTTATCCAGCGGAATCAACTGCTGGCGCGCAATCGCGTTATCGATCCCTTCACGCGCCTGTTGAATCACCCCATCGAGTGCCGGCAGCTGGCCGACCGTCTTAGCCAACACATCGGCATAGGTAAACTGGGTTTTGCGCTCACTGAGCAATGAAATCGCCTGTGTCACCGCCAGCCCGACATCAGCAGGCTCCTGCGCCGGTGGCGTAGGCGTCAAACCGTCTTGAACACGCGTATCCGCAAGCTTACGATACGCTTCCATATCAAAATCGGTCGTTTTCAGCGTGGTCAGCCACTCGGCCATCTTCTGTGTAGGTTCAAGGACTTCTTTCGACTTACGAGTATCGAGTGCGGCAACATCGCGCGAACGTCGTGAAGCATCTGCACCCACAGTTTCGACAATGGTGTTTCGCCGTGACGAAAAAGGGGCAACGGGCACATCGCGCATCTCCCATAAACCATGCTTACCGACGACATCCACTTCATAGCCCATCGCTTCGACTTCTCGTCGCAGCGACTGGTTGTAGATTTTGCCAAGGGCGATTTGATTGGCCAGCACGTTCTCTGAGAAGCCGGTTTTACCCACCGTATCGCTGCTCAGTGCCTGCCACTTATCCTCATTGCGTGTGGCATTAAGCACCACGCTGTGGGTGTGTAATTGGGGGTCTTGGTCACGCGAGGTATCGTGGTTAAAGCGGGCAATCACCAGATTACCGGTAAGCACCGTTTCTGAGACGCCGTCACGCATCGTACGGGTCGATGCTAATGCTTCCACCTGCTTGAGCGCGACATCAACGGCGCGGTTATGGGCTTCAATCAGGCGTTTATCACCGCCCAGCATCGCCATCACCGAAACACTCTTGGGTGCAGAGAAAGTCAGGTCATAGCCCGGACGGTGCTTATTACTGCCACCCTGCAGACGGGACAAATCGGAACCGTCAGGCAGTAATCCCTTAAGCGCACGGGTGAAGGTGTCTTTATCGATGCAGCCCTCTAAACCCAACAGCTTGGCGCCCTCGCCATGCCAACGGTCATCCATACTGCCCAAGACGTAATAATTGTCTTTGTCGGTGTAGTAGCCTGCTGCTCCGCCTGCCGACTTCACCTGGCTAAAACTCATCATCGCAGATAACCTTTTGTTTGTTGTATCTTAAATAGAAGAGGGATATCCCATTGACATATCCAACAAGTAAACTACACTGGATATACATCTCGTATATCCAAAGGAGACACACATGGAAACTAGCGTATTCCTCAGCAATCGCAGTCAGGCTGTTCGTTTACCCAAAGCCGTGGCACTACCCGAAGATGTCAAACGTGTAGAGATCATTGCTATAGGTCGAACTCGCTTAATTACGCCAGCCGGAGAATCATGGGATAGTTGGTTTGAGGGAAATTCGGTTACAGATGACTTTATGTCTGAGCGCGAACAACCTGAAATGCAAGAGCGTGAGGCCCTGTAATGCTCAAATACATGCTTGATACCAACATTTGTATTTTCACCATTAAAAATAAACCGGAGTCTGTACGCGAAAAATTCAATTGCCACAGTCATCAACTTTGTATTAGTTCAGTGACTTTAATGGAGCTCATTTATGGTGCGGAAAAAAGCACCGCACCTGAGCGTAACTTAGCCATCATTGAAGGTTTTACGGCACGTTTATCCGTACTTAATTACGACTGCTATGCAGCCGCACATTCTGGTCAAATTAGGGCTGAGCTAGCGCGCTTTGGTAAACCTATTGGCCCCTATGACCTGATGATTGCTGGTCATGCTCGGAGTTGTGGACTTATCGTTGTCACTAACAATACACGTGAGTTTGAGCGTGTTTCTGGTCTGCGGCTGGAAGATTGGATCTAGTTACCCTCAAAATGTATCTCCTACTTCAACGTCATCGAGAGACGACTGACCGTGATTGATATTGACCTCTTCACGGCGTTGCATCGTGCGCTGGCCGTTAGCCTCATGCTCAGCTTGCCAACGCTCGTAAGCATCCGGATCAACCAGTTCGCCTTGGCTATCAATACCCGGCGGTAACGCCTCTTCATGTTCCTCGAGTTCTTGCTCTACGCCGCCGACCGGTGCAACCACCGCCGCTGCGGTGGCGCTGGCCGCCGTTGTCGATGCGGCAGCTGCCTTAGGTGACGTTTTGGGTGCTGGCTTCGGTGCGCTCTCTTCGCGAAGAGGCGTAACAGGCGGTGTCGTTTGAGTTTGAGTCGCTGTCTCAGCAACGGGCTCATTTTCCGTCGAGGCGGGTTCGGCTGTCTCAGCATCAGGGGTAAAGAGCTCGGCAATCCCACGTCCTTCTTCCTCACGAGCGGCCAGTACGGCACTCAGGTGCGTCTCGGCGTCGGTATCGATAGTGCGGGCGATAAATTCCGGTGCGACCTTGGGACGCGTCTGGTACTTCAGCGGCAGTTTCACCGCCGGGTACGGCCCCGGCAGCGTGATATAGCAGGTTAAATCGGGCAGGGTTTGAATGTCGCTGTAGCTCACCAGCGTCACACGCTCCATGTCTTTGCCCACCGAGGTGCCATCACGCACAGGGTCGACACCGTAAGAATATTGCTCGGAAGCTTTGAGCTGCTCTTTTTCACCGATTTCACCGGCGGCAAAATCCGCAATCTGCTTACTCGGCGAGCGGAAGAAGGCGCGGGTATTAAGCACATCGAACAGCGTGGCAGCGCCTTTGGCGCCATAGATATCTTCCAACTGGGCGTAGGACTGGAAGCCCAACACGTAGCAACCACCGAACTTTCGCGCCTCGGGCACGATTTCTACCAAATCCGGCAGTTTATGCAGGGTTGGTATCTCATCGGCAAAAAACCAAACGCGGCGCTGACGATTCTCCCCCATCGCCAATAGGCCGCGAATGGCCAACGACAGCCACATCGATATCACCGGCTTAAGGGACGCGTGAGTATCGGCATTCGATGAGATAAACAACCAACCGTTATTGCCATCTTCACGTACCCCGCGCATCCAGTCACGGATGGTGAAGGGTTCGCCGTTACGCTCTATGCCGTGCAGGTAGCGGATAGCTTTGACGTAGTTGGTGAGCACGGCACGGATAGAAATCGCCGTTTTCTCGATTTTCTCGTCCACCAAGTTCGCGGCAGGCGTGGATTTTAAATAGGCGCGCAGCTTATCGATTTTGATGGATAAGAGCGTATCAACCAACTTGGCATAGCTGCGGTCATCATCCTTACGCATCCGGAAGCCAGCCTCAGCAAAGATGGTGCGGCCCGAACCTTGCCAAAAGGGGTCTTCGCTCGAGCCCATCGGGATAAGCGTATTCGCGACGTTATCAAAATCCGGCTGGGTCAGGCATTCCCGCCACAAATCCCAATTGGCACAGCGCGCATCGAGCGGGTTAAGTATTTTATCTTTGGCGGGGTCGTAATAGCTTTTCACAAACTCACAGGAGCGGTCATAGACAATCACCATGTCGCCACGCTTGCGCGCATGATTCATTAGGCGGCGAATAAACTCTGATTTACCAGAACCGACCGTACCATGCAGACAGAAGTTTTGGATTTCGCTGTTTTTAATCAGAGGTAATTTTTCAATTTTAATATCAGAGGCATTGCCGTCTCTTTTGAGCATCGCCGCGACTTCTTTTGGGTCATCGGTCAGTTTACGACCACCGGTAATTTCATCTTCGCTTTGTTTCTTCCCTTGATGACCTAATATCCATGAGGCAACAAAGAACGTCACCGTACAGACAACGCCCCCGACCACGGCGGCAATCACAAAGCTGGTCCAGAGTTGCTCACCGCACCACAGCGTATATTTGTCATTGAGTATTTGCTGGGCGTTATAGGGGAATTTTTTGCCGTAATACTCAATCTGATAGACCGGCTGTGAGCGCATCAGTTCACGCATCGGCCCCAGCGTCCGGCACCACCAATAAATAATGCCGTTAATAAAGGTTTGCCATGACAGACGAAACATTAAGGTCAGCGTCGTTATGGCCAAAAATAGAAGAAATAAACAATAGAATATAATATTGGCAATTTGCCCAAACATACGAAAACGCATCGCGGCGATTTGACCGCCCTGCGTCATATCTTTTGCATTAAAGCTCATCTGCATTCTCCTGAGCACAGGAAATTAAATACCCATAACAAACAGGTATTTTTTCTTTATAAGACAGAGATAACGCTCTCAGCTAGCGAGGAGGCTAACTGAGAGATTAAAGAGAAGATAAAAGGTAAAGAATAAAATAAGAGGGTTATATCACTTTTCCGCTATCATTTTTTATCACCTTTGAACGTTTCTATAGTGGAAGTCAGTAAAGATAACTGATAACGACTAAAGTCCACACTCATAATCATTCCAATAAAAACGACTATAACAAGCAGAGATATAGGGAATCCGTCACCAAAACCTAATATTCCAAAAAAAACTGATGAAGATAGAACCAGAAAAAGAAAAAAAATCCCATACGCTTTTAATTTCGTACTAAAGAAAGAGTAAACTTTGGAGTTACATCTAAATGAATGAGGAACAGAAAGAAATGTAGCCCTACCATTAGCCAAGCCCACACCAAGAATCACTCCCATCACAAAACAAAAAGCAAATGAAAACCCAGCCTCAACATTAAAATATCGTCCCTTACCACTTATAAAATAACTAATAAAAGCACACATCTCACACCAAATAACTAACAGTCCACCTGGCCATATACAAGTCCACATCGAAGGAATATCAAAGTCACCTTGCTTCAGTGTATGCTTAAGTTCATCCATTTCCTGCTGGATGATTTTATTGGTTATCATTTCCCCCTCCCCTTATTAAAATCCTTCTCTAGGCTCCTAGTTTGCTCTAAGAGTTCTTCTTTTGATTTAGCACCAGATACTGAATCTGCCTTTTCCTTGGCATTATTATACTGTTTATTTTGTGTGCTTTGTTCTGTTTTATGATGATTATCCAGATCGGTATACTGACCTTTCACCTCATGGGATTGTTGTTCAATATTATGTTGGGTAGTGGTTTGTTTGGCCTGATTTTCGTTAATCATCCCCTGCACCGAATTCCCCACATCGTCTTTAATACCGGCCTGCTGCGTACGCGCGTCAATATGTCCGTTATTACGCGCATAGTCGGCTTGCACGCTCTCGTTTGAACCGCCTTGTGGAATAGCGGTCATACCGCTGCCAAGACGTTCTTTGCCGGTGGCGTGATCCGCGTCCACCTTCGGAGTGACCTGTGCACGCACAAACTCCCGTGCTAGTTCCTCACGTTTCGCGGCCACATCCGGTGATCCCGCATCGGTCAGCAGGTTATCGGCCTCCTGCGGCACACGTTCACGCACAAAGTTGGCAAACTGCTGTGTTAGGTTTTGGCTCATCTGACCGCTCATTGACTCGGTGCGTGAGGCCATTTCTGCATACTCATGGCTGCGGGTTTGGGCATTGGTGTACTGGTCGTAGCTGTTTTTCGCCGTACTGAGTGACGCGGCAAGCTGGTCGGTGCGTGAAGCGGCATTGTTATCGGTCAGGCTGCCCGACTGGCTGGTACGATGACTGGTCAGATAATCACTGCTTTCTTTAAAGTCCTTCGCCGCCTGCGCGCTGGTATCGTGGCGGCTATCATTGGTTTGACGATGCCCGTCAGTCACGTTGTCAGTATCACCTTTACTCCATGAGTGCCCAATGTCAGCTTTTCCGCCACCATTTATACTTACTCCGGTTGCCCATGAGCCTAATTTGGTCGCGAGCATATCACCAGAGTCATATTTTGCCCCGATATAGGCAGACAATGACCCCGTCGTACGAGACGTCTTATCCATCAGATTCTGGAACGACTCTTCATTGCTGATATTGTTAGCTTTGGCGTTGCTGGTCACCGCATTCCACATCTTGCTGCGCATCATCGACTCTTGCGAGTTCTGTGCATTGTCAGCGCCGCTTACCATCGAGGCGCTGTTACCCCGATTGCTGGCAAACTGGCTCAGTGAGTTCCAAGCACTGGTGACGCTGCTGTTGTAGCCGTGCATCGCCGTTTGCGCCTGCGATTCTGACTCACGGGCCATTTGTTGTTGGGCGCTGGCAACCGATCGGGTGATCATGATGTCTACCGGCGTTTTCGACGTGCTGCCGCTCGAGTCCACCACAAAGCCCCCGTCGCGCGTCTGCGTCGAACTGGCCCCGTTAGCCAGCTGCTGGCTCATCTGACCAAACGACGTTGAACTGTTGGTATTCCAGCTGTAGCCGTTCACGTTCTCGGTTTGCATATTGGCATAGGAATAATTGCCGTCCACCGCACTAGAGGAAGCCGCCGATGTTGAACTGAGCGACGCGGAGCCGAGCGAGGAACTGATGCTGGAGAACACTTGGCCTAACCCCATCACCATCTTCCATGACAAGAAGGGGATCATCATCGAGATATAGCCCGCCGTGGTCGCAATATCGGAATACTTCACCTGCACCCGCGAGAGTTCGGATAACACCACAGGAACGCCGTTTTGCTTAGCGTAATAGGTCATGGCGTTGTTGAGCACCGCATAGAGCAGTGGCCAGGTTTGCAGCCACATAAAGGTGAACACATACCCTTTCACTACCGGCATCGTCACCGCGTTGAACATGCCCGCCAATACCATTATTGGGAACAACCCAATCAGAATACCCATCAACACAGTCTGCATAATCGGCAGTGACCGCAAGGCCACTTGCCCCACTGAGGCATGGGCAAGACGCTGCTTTTCAAGGGACGAGGTCGTGGCGATATTGAGCAGGCTTGAGGTGTCCCCGTTACGTGAGGCATAGCTCATAATGCCCCCACGCAGCGCATTTAAGGTCACATTCTGGCGGATAATTTGGCTGGCGCTTTGCCCTGAGTTATAGAAATATCCGTAGCTATCCCCCACCAGTTGGCTGAGCAACACGTCAGGATTGGGTTTCCCTCCAAACAGTTGGCGTGCGTAGTAATGCCATGTTTTCCCCCCGGTCGTGGTATCGAGCGCCAGCTTGTTTTTTAACTCCACCGACGCTTCGGCACAGGTTTTGAAGGTATTATTCTGGTCGAATACGCCGCGAAGCGGACTGGGCTTTGAGAAAATCAACGTATAGGGATCTGCTGAATTCATCAGGTCTTCAAAGCTGTATTTACGATTGAGGAAAATATCCCCCATCACGCAGTTCTGCACATAGTCAGAAAAGAGCGTCGTAATTTCCGGATTTTGCGAGAGGAAATCAGTACTTTGCGCAACCAGATTCGCACCAAATAACATCCCCGTTTTACTGTAGGTGACACTGTCCGGCTGTGAAAAGACCATCTCATAGCTTTGCACCAACGCATTGCCGATGCGGGTGGTAAGCGACGCGGGCAAAGCCAGCCCCACAGGAACATTATCGACCTGATAGACTTTGGTCACATCGCTGTTATCAATGATTTGGATGGGGGTGCGGATAACAACCAGCATGGAGACAAAGACCAGCACAAAGCTCCATCCCAACAAATCCATGACGTTGTGCTTTCGTATCCAGTTAAATGACACAATCAGGACTGAAAATAGGATGGCCATACGCTCAATCGTTTTCCACGTATCGGTACCCATAAAGGCCGCAATAGCGTTAAAGGTGCCCCGTAGCCACTCGCCGCCGGCGATGGTATATATCTCAAGCATCACTGCACCCCGCTAAAATGATAGTTGTTTTGATAGCGCGTCATCATGCGTGCCGACACCTGCTGGCGCATGTAGCTCATCTGACGGTCGACGACCAGCAATGCATCCTGCTGCACCTGAACTCGCGCCTGAAACGCGGCAATTTGTTGGGTGGCTTGATTAAGGTTCTCCATCACTACGTTCATCGAGGCTTCGGGATAGTTGCCGACAGACAACGTGGCACGCGCCTGTTGAATCAGCTCCTGGATGTATTGGAGCAAAATGTCGTAACCGATATAGTCCGTCAGCTGATAGACCAGACTGTTGGAGATACCCAACATCTGTGGGTCGACCAGATATTTGAAGACGGGAATGGAGGTACTGGAGATAAACCCCTTTTCCTGCTCGGTCATGGCCGTATCCGTTATCGCCTTGTTCTGGATACTGGTGAGCAGCGATGAGATTTGAGCCTTTAGCGCCTTATCTTTACTGATGGTCACATTGGTGTTTGAGACCACCTTTAAACACTTATCCGCATCATTGCAGTGGTAGATTTGCGCGGTGCCACCGTCCATCATGGCCTTCACCAAGTCACGGTCGGTAGTTCTGGCCGGGAGCGGCGTAATCTCCCCGTTAGCCCCAAAAACCAGTGATCCGGTCAGGGTCATGATGAATTCTTTCAGCTCTTTGTTGCCATCAAACAGACGATTTTTAGACAGGGCATTCCACATTAGATTGATGTTTTTCATCACCCGTTCTTTGTCTTTAGCCCCCGCCTTATCCTGCACACTGTCGAGTTTGCCCCCGACCGTACAGCCCTGACGTGACGCAGCCCAGTCAGAGAAGATATTGCTCTCGCCTGAGATGTCCTGACAGACCTTTTGCTGTGAGACCTGAGTACGCGGGAAGAGCCCGCCCACAATACCCTGCGCAGCCTGACAAGAGCTGAGGTTGGTACTGTTAATGTCGGTTGCCAGCTTCTGCAAAAAGTCTTTGGCCTGTTTGATTTCGGGTACCGTGGTTTGCAGCGCCAAATCAAAGAAATAGCCTGCCGCGTTAGACATGATTTGTTTCGCAAAGCGCTGCAGCTGTTCGCCGTTGATAAAGCTGAAGGCCCCCAAATAGGCATCGATACCGCCACAGCCCGCGTTGATGTCTGGCAATGTCATGGAGACCAGCTGGATTTGCTTAACCTGCGTGCGCGCATAGATAGAGCCGCCCGACGCATAGCCCGCCGCCTGCCCCTGCCACACCTGCGGCTGACTGGTATTGGAGGCAAATCCCAGCTTGTTAAAGAAGTTATTCATATCGCTATTAACATCAGCCGACACGGTGCTCGACAGGCCGATAAAAATGCCCAACAGCAATGAAAGGGGTTTAGCGACGGGCATGGGCGCCCTCCTTCATCATCGACGCTTCTTGAAATACGGTATCTAGACGGTTCAAAAATCCCCGCTCATCGCTGGCGCCTTGCATAATCGGCCATGCATCCAACGTGTTCACATTGACTAAAAACGTAGTGGGGGTCGCAATCGGCATAGGGGCGGGGAAAAAGGTTTGCATCACCTCAGCCGGCGCGGGCAACGCATCGGGGTAAGCCTGATCGCCCTGCCCGTCAATCGTGTAGGCGAATACCGACAACCCCGTTTGCTCACTGACGTTCTTAAGCAGTGGGTCAAACTGGTGACAATACGGACAGTGGCCTTGCATAAACAGCACCACTTTCCACTGCGACAAATCCACGCGCTGACCGGTACTTAACGTGTACCAACGGGCAGCAGACGCGGTCTTTGGCGGTGTGTGTATTGCAGACTCTGGTGTAGCTGGTGCAGCTAATGCCGCAATACCCTGTGGGTTATACAGTGCGGCCACTTCATCGCGTACCGAGGCATGTGCCGTGCCCAGTCCCATTATCAGTACATACGCGAGCTTAATCATGAGATTGGGTTTCATCTTTCGCACACTCCTCTTTATCTATTTCAACCAGCAGCCTATTTAGGATTTTGTATCCGCCGACTATCACCATCACCACACCCACCACTTCACCCAGCTGTACCGCCATGTCAGGCTGTTTTCTCACTAGGCGTGCCACGATATGGAACCAGACGCCCACCGCCACAACCCACATGCCGGTGACATCAAATTCCGGTAAGCGAAATTTACGCATGCCGCGCTCCTGTCAAAAATTCGGTTTAAAATCGGTGGAAACGTTTAAGAACTGCTTCGCCAAATCGTCCTGACTGATAAACCCGTAGGACAAGGGCTTCACGCTGCCGCGTTTGGGGTCAACCAGCATCATGGCGGGGAAATATTTGATGCCCATCTGCTCCGCCTGCCCTTGGTTATAACGACTGTCGGCCAATAGCGGGCTAATCACGCCGTCGACGGTGACGGGAATAACGCTCAGCTTGTAGGTATCGCGGAAGTTTTTAATCACCTGTGCCAGTTGGCCATCGATAGGCTCTTTTCCCCGATAAAAGAACATCACGCCGTAGTGCTGGCTGAGCGTTTCAATCGCTTTACGTTGCTCGGCGTAATCGGCAGACAGTTGATTTTTTACGGTGCCGTTGTAATGGCTGTATTGCAGGTTGTAATCGAGCTCAGGATGTTCAAGCATGGCTTTTTTCGCACTCATCGAAAATAAACCTGCCTGCTGCGTCCAATAATTTTGCATTTGAAAATACTTCACAAAATGCGGCACGCTCGGATACATAATGGCTTCGGCCCTTGCGCGTTTTGTTTGCTCCTGCAGCGTGGCTAATTTCTCCATAATATCCATCGGCGGTGAGGGTGCGGGGGCTATCGTTTTTTCCTCTGGGGGTAATTCTTTAATCGGGTCGTTATACCACTGCCATCCTGCGTCATTGGCAAATACCACGCAGGAAGAAAGCAGCATAACCATCATGAATACAGGTGCACGAATAGGCATGGCGATATTCCACAGAGTAAATAAGAAAGACTGACGCACTGCGTTTGTCCAATTGCCGTAGGATGAATAATGAATGATTCATCCCACGCCAATTCGAGTTTGAAATAATGACGGTTTGATTACGGCTTGAGCTGGTTGTTTATTTGCTCTTTCACTTTATTGAGCAACGCATCATTGGTGGGGACTTTTTGGTTATTCATTAAATCATCGAAGAAATTACTGAAGTCCAACTTATCAAAATTAACCCGCTGTAATTCTTCCACGGTGATACCCCGACAGTCAGGACTTTTGGCTTTACCAAACCCAATCCCTAATTGCCACGCACGACCTTGTTGCTGAACAATTTGCGCCAATTTGGAATCAAACTGACAATAGCTACGCTTCTTCTCAAGGCAAATACCCAGCACTTTTTTCGAACAGAACTCGCCAATACTGACCGTGAGCTTCTTCTCTTTGGCTTTGCCTAAAGCTTTTTCCTCGCTGCTGCAGCTGGCCAATCCAAGGTCGTTACCCCAGCCGGAGTCTTTACAACAGTTGCTAAACCCGACTGCGAACTTCTTGCAGTACTTGGCCTTACCGGTGAATGCCCTGACGTCGATACCATTAAGCGCTGCGACATCTTTCCCCGCCGCAGCCACGGCGGCTAATTGCGACACGGCATGGGCAAAGTCATTATTTTTTCCGTTTTGGGCTTTGTCACATTCCCCGTCAAGGCAAAAGACATCCCCGCCACAGATCATCACTTTCCCCGAGGTTTTGGTTTCACAGGAATAGGTGGCATTTTCATGCAGACACGTCCCTTCTTCAGATTTAAAGGCGCACTGACGTGTGGCCAGCGTACAAGCGGGGTTTTCCATATACGCCTTACAAGTTCCCGCATCGGCGGCCTGTGTCATATAGGTATCTTTATAGGCCCAACACGACTGGGTTATCGGGTAAGGTTTCCCGTTGTCATAGAGCGTTTTCGTGCTCCCCGGTTCGATGCACTCGGTTTTTTGGATTGCGCCCTCTGATTTACTGAAAGGGCAGTTCTCGACCCAGTTGACCGAGGGAGAGCACACCCGCGTATCTTGTTTTAAAACAATCGTGAACGTCACTGGCTGGAAGTTCAGCTTCATGTTATTGCCGGGTTTTCGGGTATGCCAAACTCGGATAGGCACCCCTGCGGTCAGCGTTTTATTAAAGCCAGAGAGGTTACCCGACTCACCGCTGCGAAAATGGTGGGTATAAGACGTACCAAAGGCATAAACGGTTAAAGCGACGTTTTTACCCACGCCTGCACCAGGCGAATTGAAATGAATGCTCTGGATCTCCCCCGACTCGGTAGGGGTCCATGTTTGCACCATATTGCCGTTTTCTTCGCGAGCCCCCACGTAGTTGTAGAAGGCCGTCAGTGTCTTCGTGGTCGAATCCCCACGGCAATTCAATACGGGGGTGGCCGTGCGTGTGCAATACTGCTCGACCTTTAAATCTCGCTCGCAGGTGTAATTGGTGTATTCAGTACGATTAACAGTCTGTGCCTGACATTGGCCATCGGTGTTCCCCACGATTTTGTCGGCATTCTCCTCGGTGTCTTTACCCGCGGTGATAAACGGAGCGTCAGGAGAAATCGGCTCTTTCGGGTTATTTAACACCGAGTCATTCACCGCTTTACCGACATCGCTATTCGCCCAATTATTGACGCCGTCGCTGGTCAGCCCCTTATCGCCGCTGGAAGAAACACCGCCGTAATATTTCGACTCGTTAGGATTCGCACTGTAGTTGGGCAATTCACTTTCGGGTTTAAAATTCTTCAAGGTACTTTCGCCTTGACCTTTTATTTGCTTAGCAAAATCAGAACCGGCCTTGTAGTCACTGTTGGCATCAGCGCGGGCATAGTTTGCAAAAGCTAAAAAGACAGCCAGCAAAACGAGATGAAAGATGGCCCATTGAGAGAGGATTTTTTTAGCCATGCTGACCTCCTCTGTCTAGCAGCTGCTGCGCCACATCGCCGCAGTCACCGTCACTCACCATCTTCTGCAGAGCCTGCTCCAGTTTTAGGTTGCCTCGAATAACATCAAAACCTTTGTCACAACGTACAACCAGTGCCGGTACACTGGTGATGCCGTGTTGGCTGTAGAGCGTGGGATCTATTTGAACGCCCTCCGTTGCACCGTTTTGTACCAGCTGTGACACGGCGTCTACGGTTTGCTTCATGTCGTTATTGACTAATCCCCGCAGCGTCGCCGGTATCCCGTAGCGTCGGGTTTCAGCCAACATACGTTGTAGCCCCGCTTCGGGAATGGAGAACGAGACAAAGTAAATGGCACCCGTATCAGGCTTATTCTGGCCAGCCTGCTGTTGTTGCTGGGCCAGTTTATGAATAAAGCTGCGGTCTTGGTTGTTGAGCTGGTTATTTTGCATCTGTTGCTTCAGCCAGTTTTCCATCTCAGGCTGTGGTTTATTCCTTAGCTGCTCGCTGATGTTTTCCTGCTGCTTAAGCCATTCTCTGTCCGTTGTTATTTGCTGCTGTAGGCGGGTGTTTATTTGGCGCGTATTTAATTGGCTGTCAGCATTGGGTGATGCCAATACTGGCAAACACAGCCCCATCATGACTATTCCGATTATTTTCATAGTGACCTCTAAAAATCGTGAGAAGGATGACGTTACAAGAACACGCAGTTACGTTTACGCCACATCAGATAGCCAAAATTCTTACGGCTATTCGGCGCGTTATGTCCCGCTTCCCATCGCATGACACTGCGCCCCATCGGGTGGCAACGCGAACTGTCGGGATACATATTGACCATCTGATAGCGCCAGCGCTCTTTGGGGATAATGGGTGACGGATACTCGTAGCAAACCGCCGTATCCTTGCCGATGGTCTCCATGATTTGGCCTTGACGATGGAGCTTGTAGGCCATGCGTTCGCTGAGTAATACCGAGGACTGCAGGGGGCTAAACTCGTTACTCACCCACCCATTAAAGGGATACATCGACCCTTGTGAACCAGCACACCAGAACAGGGCGTCGATAGGCAGATGAAAGCCACTGGCGACCGCATCAGCGGCGCACGCGGCCTGCGCTATCGGATTGGCAAACACCACCGCTTCCGGGTTTATAATCGTGGTCAGACTGCTGTCGACCCAAGTGGGATCAATCTCGGAGAGATAGGCGATATCCATATCCCCGCCCTCTAAGCATCCCAATGAGGTAATGATGTTCAACCAGTAGGTCAGCGGGTATTTGTACCAGTGAACATGGTAGAACGCGCCCGCCGCCTCTTTATCACTCTGCCCTGCCGTGCCAGTACCGGTTTTACCCAGATTGATGCTAAAGCCGCCTAAGTTGACCATACAGCCCGGCGAGCGGGTTACATCGGTGAGCGCCATCGGCTCCCAATATCCCATCGCCATCCCAATACGCTTAAAAATCGGCGGCGGCGCAGGACACAGCTGGATAGGCATGCTGGGGTTACTCGTATCCGGCTGGTCGCCACCGCTCACTTGCATGCTGCCAATCGACAGCGGGAAAATGCACTTCCAGCAGATATCGGTGATCGGATTAACAAAGCGGCCCTGACACGACGGGTCAGCCAAGACCGGTGCACTCGGTATCAAACAAAACATCAGCAGCGTTATCAGCAAAGGACGTTTCATGGCATCCCCTCCACCGGCAGGGTTTCGATATGCAGCCGTTCACCGCTGGGCGCTGGCGTAATACGCGTCGGTACGTGTTTAATACCAAAGCGCTCACACAGCACGCCGTTTTGGTCAAAATAAATCCGGCTATCGAGTGCGGCAGACGTTTTGGGGATATCCCCCTTCACAAGGATGATTTTGACCTGCAGCGTGTCGGACTTTTGACGTTTCATCCACGCAATCTGCTCGGGGTCATCGCCGTTGATGAAATACAAGGTCTGCATAAAAGGCACAAACTTCAGAGGGTTCATCACCTCGCCCTTGTGCGCAAATACCCGCCCCTTGTCGTCTTTCAGGTCTTGGGCAACCTGTACGCTGGGGTCAAAATAGCGCGAGACATATTTTTCTGCGCGGGTGATACCGGCCACCGGCGCGGGGCGTTGGCTGTTGGCGATGACGCGGGATTTAAACCCGTCCATCTGCTTATCCCACTCACCGGAGCGCTGCAGCTGTTCAAGACGCGATGTGATTAAACTCAGCATATCTTTTTCCGCTACAGGATAAAGGTCGCCCCACGTGCCTAAATCCGCCGCCGTCGCCACCTGTGTCAAAAAACACAGAGCTATCCCTCCCCAACGTATTTTCATGGCTTATTCCTCCCGCATACGACGGGCAATATCTTGCTGAATATCGCGCGTGACATCCGGTGCCCCAAGAACTACTGCAGGCGAGACCAGGATCAACACATGGTGACGCTGTTGATAGGTGAGTAAACTGCCCTCCAACGCTGTATTAAAGCGGTTGGATAAGGCTTTGGTTTGTTCTTCGCTGAGCTTTTTCTGGCTGGCGCTGTCAAAGAACGCATCGACCGTGCGCTTCATATCAAACGCCACCGCGCGCGGGGCCGTAACGCGTGTTATGCCATAACTTATTAGCCCATTGGCCAGCAAAAGGCCCACCACGCCAGCCGCAATAAGCAACATTCGTTGGCGAGAACGGGGGTTTTTAGGGGTGATAATCGTCGGCGTCGTAGTCATTATTTGATACTCCCGTTGTCATGTTCATCCACCCATGCCTCAAGCGTGGTCATTTCTTGGGGGAAGTTACGGCACGCCAATGCGTAGACCGCATCGTGGATACCAATACCTGCCTGCCGTTGTGTCTGAATAAACTCGAAGTCCGCTCCTTTGGAGGAGTACATGGCACGACTGAGCGGGTCGACGAACAGGCGATGCCACGATGAATGCGCCTCCACCGACAGCATAAAGGAGCTAAACCACTGGTCTTTGGCGGAGCCGAATTTGGCGATCATGTCGCGTTCAAAGGGCTTAAACTGGTCGGGATAAAGTTGGTTATATTTGGCGAACTCTTTGGCACTCTGCTTGAGGATGGCCTTGTAAGACGAGTTCCCCCACGCGGCGCGGGCGGCACTGGA
>Ga0308167_1001037_pt1 | contig 37437 bp, 26 predicted proteins | sample PhyCR1_2_FD_202138 | JGI IMG/M metagenome (GOLD analysis project Ga0308167, IMG submission 202138) | Phyllosphere microbial communities from UC Gill Tract Community Farm, Albany, California, United States - DLSLRC.R1 | ecosystem: Host-associated > Plants > Phyllosphere > Unclassified | place... | reverse complement strand
GGAAAGAACGGGATGCGACAGGGCTCTATTATTATGGATGGCGGTACTATCAAACCGCGGAGGGAAGATGGCTTAGTGCTGATCCGGGCGGGATGATTGACGGTATAAATTTGTTCCGCTTTTGTCGAAACAATCCCATAAATGGTATTGATCCAGATGGTCGGGAACCTACTTTTTCAGAATTATTCAAAGCCGAAAGAGGTGACTTGTTTTTTGGCCTGGGAAATGTGATCAGTGGATATCGCACATGGTGGGGAATGATTTCATTTCGCCTGGATTATATGAATCTGATGATTACACCTCAGCAGGCAGGGCTGGCCGCCCAGGGCATATATGAAAATTTAGAAGGATTATACTCAGGAAGCGAGCGGCAAAAGAGCGGTATTATTAATGATATTAAAACCAGGGTGCATGATAGCATTGCAGGGAATGAAAGCTCCAGGCCGTGGTGGGTTTTTATTAACTTTCCTGAATCAAGAAAAAACGCTGTGCTTCGCGATAAATTCATCAAACATATTAACCGGGATGACTATAAATATGCATTAAGTCGAACGCTTTTAGAGTCAGTAGAGGGTTTAATTGAGCGTTCTAATAACCTGCATTCTGATGATGAATATGAAATAAAAAATGCCGAAAATCAATGGGCACTTGATACCGGGAAGAAAGTCATTACCAGGATGAGCAAGGCAGCTTTGGATATGATGATTAAATCGACAAGCGGTGAGAAAGTGCATTTTATTCTTGATGGGCTTGATATAGATAAAGTCATAAAAAAGCAAGAAATGGGAAGTGCGTATTCAGAAAGGTCAACGACGGCTGCCGAACTCAGGTTTTTATATAGAAACAGGGATCAAATAAAGGGAAGAGTTTTTTTTTACAAGAATAGGGTGAAGGTTCAAAGCCCATGGGATAGTGCTTCCGATCGTTGGTTGGATTATAATCCTAAGTCATTACTCAAAAAAGTATCAGCAGGAAAACATGGTATAATTTAATGAGGGTGTTAATTTCATTGTGGTAGATAATGTACATAAGACAAAGACTGTAATGATGATTTTATTATATTTCTGGCAGTAGTGCTCTTTTAATAATATTAAATTGCTTCCTTTTAATTTAGTGTCTATAAGGATGTAAAAACAACCGTTACCAACACAAATCAGTTAATAGCGCACTTAGGGCTGAATCTACAAGGCGATCCAGAAGTCCTGCCACTATCTTCTGCAAAGATAAAATAGCGTTTACCTGATTATCTATCTAGCATAAACTGAAAGTTTTGTCGTTTATAACAGACGCAGCCGCCTGTGTGGACGTACTTAGCCTATTTGCAAAATAAATAAACTGCATCTACCCGCAAATAGTAGTTAAGTTATTTGCTTTTTTTGTATATGGAATTCCACTTTTTAGTATAAATCACAATGCCAGGAGTAATAAATTAATTGTTTGCGATAACAATTATTTTATAGGTTTGCAATAAAAGAGAGCAAAATTCAATAGAGATTTCCTCCATTAGGGCGACACCTAATTTAATTGTCATGACCAGGATGCCGGGCTTCGCGGGGACGGGTTTATCATTAATCCATACCAGGGTTAAAAATCAGCATGACGTTCCCATGCCAGCGACTGCTCAACGTGTAAAGCATAGTGTTTACTCCTATGTGGAAGTCTAGCACAGGGCGAGGCCTGGAAACTAATTTGTCCGGGTAATCAGGCTGATTGCTGGCTGGTCTATTTGTCAGTGGCAGACTGCGCACCTGTTTGTCGTGCCATGTTGCCAACAGGCGTTACAAGGTTATCGCTTTAAACTGCTAGCTTCAAACACTGAACGTTGGTTCAGTAGATCCTTAACCTGTTACCTGGCAGAACAAAGCGGAATATAGCGCACCTTTCAACAGCAGTCGCACTTTGACCCGCCTGATTACTCAGGAACAGGCTCCGTCATCATTCCTGCTTTGCGTTTTTGCTTAAGTCGATAGCTTTCTCCTTTTTTGAAAAATATGAATATCCATAACAGCCTTGAAAGTAACCATACGCTCTCCCTTTCAGAGAGAGCAACTTAACCCCAAGGTCAAAATCCAGCTGCTGGGGTAAGTCGCTGTTTCATTGTTGCTGACAGGACAAGAATAATGAAGGAGTAGTACCTTATGAAAAGCCTGAACGACACTGTCGCTTCTCTGCACGCAGATACACCTGAAGTTATCGTACACGGAAGTGCCGGCACATCTGTTCTTTCCCTGCGTTTCCTTCGTCATCCGGATGCACCTACTGCGCCTGCACGCATTCTGAAAAGCCGCATTATGGCAAGCGTGCCGGAGCGGACAAGCAGACAGTATGGAAGCCGTCCTCTCAAGGATGATGCTGGGCACCTGCAACCTGACGCCGTGACAGTCAAGGCTATCAGTGGACAGAGCATTATGCTTCACACTGCCGACGGCGATGCAGTATATGCACTCGCCGACGCCGCCGGACGTCCGCTATGGAGCCGCAGCGCGCAAGGCACGGTGAACACATTCAACTACGAAGGTGCCGTAAACGGCGGCCGCCCGCTGACGGTTAGCGAGCAGCCCGAAGGTGGTCATGCCCGTGTGCGCGAGCAGTTCACCTGGGGGCCGGTAGACGAAGATCATCAAGCCCGCAACTTGGCCGGGGCACTAATTACGCATTATGATAATGCTGGCTACAGCAACACCCTTAGCCTGGCGCTGACCGGGCAGCCGCGAGAAACGCGGCTGCGCCTTCTTTCGCACAGGGTGGATCTGCCGGACTGGGGAGCTGACGTGCCGCCGGATATTGAGGTTCCACTGGCGGTGAGTGACACGTATGACGCTACCGGGGCGCCGCTAACTCAGGCGAATGCTGCGGGGGGCATCCTTTTTACTACGTACGACGTCAGCGGCGCGGTCGGCGAAACTCGCGCGCGGTACATGGAAAAAAATGCTGTTAAGGAAGTCGTCGTGTTCAGTAACATCGTCCGCGATGCGGCAGGTATCGTGCTGTCGCAGATTGCTGGCAGTGGCGTGCTGGAAACGTACGAGTATGACCCGCAGACCCGCTACCTGACCCGGCACGCCGTCACTCGTGAGAAACTCATCATCAGCGACCTGCACTATGCGTACGACCCGTCAGGCAACATCCTTAGCCTGAACGAGGTGGCCACGGACGTGCGGTGGCACCGTAATCGGATCACAGACGGCGAACGCCTCTACGCGTATGACACCCTCTACCGGCTGGCTTCAGCCACTGGGCGCGAGCGACTGGCCGACACGGCACGTGGCCCGCAGACCCGGCTGAAGGCAGACGGCACCGGCCATGGCGGCGCGTGGTTTCCGTACGCCGAAAGCTATGCGTATGACGATGGCGACAATCTGATCCAAATCATCCATACCGGCAACACCCCGTGGACGCGGACGCTAGCAGTGTCCGCCTCTTCCAACCGGGCGCTACTGAATGATCATGCGCTGACGCCGGACACGGGCTTCCTGCCGGGCGGGCTACAGACACATTTGGCAGACGGGCGTAAGCTTGAATGGTACGCCGACGGTCAACTTCGTCAGGTCACGCCGGTGAACCGAAAGGATGATGTCAACGACGTAGAGACCTATTGCTATGCCGGGGGCGGCACGCGCGTGCGCAAGGTCAGGTTAACAAAGGCCGCGGGCGGGATACAGACATCCGTGACAACGTACGCCGGCGGGTGCGAGACGCGGCGGCGCACGCTGGATAACAGCGTGCAGATGGACGTCTGTGTGACAGAGGCGGGTGGGGTCAGAGTCATTCACAACGTGCTGAAGAATGAGATACACCTGCGCTACGGCTTTTCTGACCACTTGGGGAGCGTGAGCGGAGAAACGGACGAGGCAGGAAATATCACCTCGCGTGAAGAGTACTATCCATACGGGGGAAGTGCGGGGGCAGACGAAGAGGCAGCGGAGATCAAGGATCGTACCCGACGCTATTCGGGCAAGGAGCGTGATGCTACGGGAATAATGTATTACGGATGGCGTTACTATCAGCCAGAAACGGGTCGGTGGCTCAGCGCTGACCCCGGCGGACTGATTGATGGGGTGAATTTGTTCCGGTTCTGCAGGAATAATCCGGCAAACATTATTGATACTGATGGGCGCGGATGCAATTCATCAAAAGCTGTCGCTAAGGCGGATGCACGTGATGAAATGGAGGCAAAAAAAGCTGAGGTTGCCGTTTCGACTGAAATCTCTTTGGAAGATAGAAAAAAAGAGGCAGTGAAACAATTATCAGCAATTTTTACAGCTCATGCATATTACGACGATGATTCAAACGATCTTCAGTGGATAGATAATATGGATATGAACAGTTTTAGTGCTGTTGCACTGAAGTCGCTTGGCAATTCAGGATTTAGCCCAGAGGACGCGAATGATATACTTAAAAAATCCGTCAGGCGTGGAAATAAAATTTTAAACAAAGAGTTAATAAGAGAGAAGCTTAAAGCACGACGGGAGCAAATAAGATTAGAAAAAAAAGAATTGGCTGACGTTACCAGGCTTGCTATGGAAACTAAACGGAAACAAGAATCACTCTTTGCTGTCTGGGCACATGATTCGCCAGGCATTCAAAAAGGCGGCGAGAGGCGTTTTGATGCGCGGAAAGTTAAAGACGCTCTGCGAGAAAAGATGGACGAAGGCGTTGTTGGCAAAAGAAGTTGGTCAGCAACAACGGGGGCAGACACCATATATGATATTAATAATCTTGATGGCTATAGCTACGCCGAGATTGCACAAAAACTGGATGTTGCTATAGATAAAAAGAGGAAAACAGAAACAAGCGTTCTTTATCGGGGTGTAGACATGTCTGAGTTCTCTCGCTGGAAAAATTCTGGACAAGGAAGCATATTTTCTCCGGGCCGTTTTACTTCATTTTCAGGTTCTGAGAATGTGGCGGAAACATTTGGTGGTGCAGGTATAGTTGAGCTTGAGGCTGGAGCATCTGGTGGTGCACGTGTTGGCCTATGGTATTCAGGTGTGCATGAAAATGAAATTCTTTTCAGGAGAGATGCACGCTTTCAGATCAAAAGTATCAGCGGCAATCGAATTAAAGCTCGTTTTCAATAGCAGGTGAATTTAAGGACGTAATGCAGCCCATGGAAGGGCGCATTATAGTTGGTAAGGTGTATTAGTCGCGACTCCTGAAAGCGCTGGAAGAGAAAGTGGCCCGTGATAGCATTGAACTGATCGACAGCCAAATATCACCTCTGTTCAAGTGGCCAAATTCAGTAAACCACTACAGTAATTCTGATGGGAATGTACTAATGGGTCTTGATGGAAATTATAAGGCTATCAAACATTAGACCATAATGTCGGCAGATGTTTCAGTAGTTGAACTTTCGCATATATCTCAGCGAAGTATTAACATATTTTCATTTCCTCTGAAATCCAGTAAGGGTATTATGAGTATGGGTTACTTGTCATTTTTTACAAGCATATATATATGAATATGGCTCGCATAAATTACTTAAGAGAACCGTTCTTAAGCAGGGTTAACGTAATAAAAAACAGCACTCTATTGCATTACAGGTCAGTCATACATGATGAAAAATATTCCCTTGAAAGAATGTTTCGCTGAGTGGTTTCGATGATTATTTCAAAAATTATACACTACTAAAACTCGGTTATTGACCTACCCAAGATTAAATAAAACCGTCATTTAGTTTTCCGTTCCGCCATACTGCTGCAAATTCAGCAGGTACCAGAGAATTGTAAGTATTATATACAGACCAAATTAACACTTATGTTAAAATCATGTATTACGTTGAGGGCGCGCAATTGCCTTTCACAGGTCAATGTATTTTGCATAAAACTTATCGATAAGCTCTGATTCAGCAATGTGAACGAAGCAAGTAGTAACGAATTACGGGCCGGTAGCCGCTGTTCCCTTACGATTATCGACCCAATCGACAGTCATGAGACCGGTTGTTCGAACTTTGGTGGCACCTGTACCAAAGCATATCCGGCGGTAGAGCTGAAGAAAGGCGTGTCTGGCACTACTGCCATGCCGGTAATGCTATGGGCCTTAGCGGCTGCAAAACTTACCCTTAATGATGGGTGGTGAAGCAGGACGCGGCATCAACAAATCACAATGTCGCTATACCACTGAATAATGTCATTAGACTCAGCCCGACCGGTATTTTTTCGGGGGCCGTTGTATTTCAACTCATGGCCTCACAGTATGTTCTTAATAAAATGGCGATGAGTTGGCGTTGCCGTTATTGAAAACAGCAACGAACCCTAAAATTTTACTGCTATCTGCCGCTCATTACTTTCTCATCAGCCCTTAAGAATTGCCAGGATCCCAAGGCATAAAATCAACAGGCCAATGAAAAATAAAATTATTACAGCGTAATCGTTTCCTTTTTTCATTATCCACTCCTTTTAACAGTAAAATCTGAATTGTGCCAGTAGGTGCAAATTTTTGGGCGGGCTGATTTGATACGCCCTGATTAAAAAACCCCATTTAACTACCATTAAAATTATTTCCGCCCGGCCCTGAGCTTCATTGTGGTATCTGAGAGCAGGTAAATGGTTATCCCTGCAAACGTTACCTGCTTTTCCAGGCGCATTCTCTGTTAAGAAGGCAGAAAACGCTCGCCGGGTAAATTAACAGTAATAATAACGTGAATAAATATTAGTGCTATTTTTAAAATGCAACTGTGGTTAACTTTATTGAGGTTTTTCATTATTTTTCCCGACGCAATAGATTATAACGCGGGCGCAGCAATGACACGCCAGTGTACAGCACTGACGCTTTTTTCCAGGCTGATTCGGCAAACCACATTTTCCAGTTGACGCTGAGCGGCAGGAACAGCCAGCACATCAGCGCAAACCTCAAGTTGTCCCGGCCTGGCAATATCAGCGCTACACAACGATTGCAAACGCAGCGTCATGCCGTTCAAAGCTTGTAATATTAACGTGCGTACCAGTATTTCATCTTCCGTGCCGCAGGTTATTTGAATGCGATAACACTGCTCAACATCAGGTTCCGGCATTTTGGGCTGTAGATTGATACGCTGGGCTGCCTCACGTAGCAAAATATTAGCGCACAGCAATATCAGTGTGGCAACGATGGCGTTAGCGAACTGGCCCAATCCGCAAAGTACACCTACGGCAGCAGAGCACCATAAAGTTGCAGCACTGTTCAGGCCGCTAATGTTCAGACCCTGACGCATAATCACGCCTGCGCCTAAAAAGCCGATGCCTGAGACCACCTGGGCAGCAATACGCCCCGGGCTGTCGGGAGAGGTGGCGGCAGAGCTTAGAATAAAAATGGCTGCGCCAGTCGCGACTAATGCATTAGTACGCAGCCCGGCCATTCGCTGACGCCACTGGCGCTCCGCACCAATCACGGCGCCGAGCAAAACCGCCAGCGCCAAATGTACGATAAAAGGGGTCCATGCCATAACAACTTCTCCGCTTTGCTTCATCAATGAAGCAGGGTTACTACCTTATGTGCGAAATAATCAGCGCCTGAAGTCACTGACAATTCGGCTTTTTTTCAACGGTATTACGCTGCAGGAAACAGGCTGGAAGAAAAATGACGCACAGTTGCAACGCAACGGGCTTTTTAACAAATGTTATAAGCATAATGCCTCCTTGTCAGACCAAAGCAGGTCAACAAGCTTTCAAATTAAAGAAGGTAAGCATCAGCGTTAAATTTGAGGACGATGACGTCACCTGCCGGAGTAATTACGGCAAGCAACGTATCTAAAGGGACAGGTTAACTTGCCGTGGATAAGTGACTGCTCTGACTTTCCAATGAGGTTCTCCACGAAAATTTTGCCAGAGTATAAATGAAATAGTACCTGCTGTAAACTATATTGTCCCCTTTCCTCTGAGCCTGCTGGAAATCAGCGATATCCTGACATTCGGAGCAGTTGACAAGGCCGCGTGTAAAAACGCTTTCCAGGAAAGCCGGGCGGACTCGTTGATAGATATAAAGTTCGCTGAAAATCATTACATATGTCAGCAACGCAGGCGTTTTCCGGACATGCTGGCGTTAAGTGCTGTTGATTTACAGATCCAAATATAAAGCTGAGCGATCTACAGAACATCCGGTCCCTTTAAAACACCCTCACTTTTCATAGGTCTAGAACATACAGGAAGATTTTCATGAGCGCATTTATCCCTCTCTTGCATCATCGCACCCCTGAAGCAGCCGTTAGCAATAGTCGGGGTCAAGTCGTCCGCACCTTGCACTACCTGCGCCATCCGCATGAGGTAAAGCGTGCAGCCTCCGCCCGACTTTTGGTATCCCGTACCGTCTTCGATATTTCCGCCCGTGCCTTTCAGCTATTTGGGGCACGCAGACTGGCCAACGACGCTCCGGATGCACGCAAGGTGTTAAACCTCGCCAACCAGTCTCTGTTTACCCGCACCGCTGACGGCGACAGTAGTATGTTCCTTACTGACGCTGCTGGACGCCCGTTCTGGAGTCGTAACCCACAAAGCACGATTATCACCTTTATCTACGAGCCAGCCATGCTGCCTGGCCGTCTTTTGAGTAAAAGTGAACAGCCAGCTGGTGGGATCAGCCGGGTTCGTGAACAATATCAGTACGGCGGAATGGATGAGACGTCCTGCGCGCGCAATCTTGCCGGGGCGGTTATTCTGCACCAGGATAACGCCGGAACCCGCGAGCTACTAAGTGTCTCCCTTAGCGGCCAGCCCCTTCACATGCAGCGCCGCTTGCTCAGTATACAGGCTGACTTACCTGACTGGAGAAATGCCATGCCGCCACAATTAGAGAACCCGCTCAAGGTGACGTTTGTCAGAGATGCGACCGGGGCGTTGCTGACGCAGACAAATGCCGCCGGGGTGAGCACCCTGATGACGTATGACATAACCGGAGCGGTAAAAGAGACTCGCCTGCGCTGGCAGCAGGAAGGTATGGAGCAGGCGGCGCTCATTCTAAGCCAGATAGTTCGCACTGCCGACATGCGGGTACTGTCACAGCGCCATGGCAATGGTGTGATGGAAAGCTTTAAGTATGAGGTGCAGACTCTGCGCCTGGCCCGCCATACGGTAGCGCGACCGGCCTGCCACCTACAAGGGCCTTTGCGAATCAGCGACCTGCACTACGATTATGATCCAGCAGGGAATATTCTTAACCTGAACGATATGGCAGTGACCACAGGATGGTACCGTAATCGCAAAGTAACTGGCACACGCAAATATGCGTATGACACTCTCTATCGTTTGACATCAGCCACCGGACGTGAACGGCGGACGGCGGACGGCTTGTGGCATCCTTATAGCGAACGCTACTGCTATGACGACGGAGACAACCTGATAAAGACCATGCACAGTGGACAGCAGGCGTGGACACATGAGATGGCGGTATCTGGCGGCAGTAACCGTGCGGTAATGGTACCATTGGGGAAAACGCCGCCGCGGATAAAGCCGGAAGAGCACTTCCTGGCTGGCGGCCTGCAAAAAACGCTGCCAAATGGGCGGGCGCTGCGCTGGCAGCCGGACGGTCAGTTGACAGAAGTAAGTCTAATGGTGAGGGGCGACGGGGCGCACGACACTGAAACCTATCGCTACAGCGACGGCGGTACGCGAGTAAGGAAGGTGCGTAGCACAGCGGTGCGTGGGGGACGGCAGATTACGACGGTGACGTATGTGCGCGGGAGTGAAAGCCGGCAACGACGCAACGCATCGGGCCGCCTGACGCAGGATATTTTTATCTCCGAGGCAGGAAGTGTGCGTCTGGTTGAGGATCGAATAAAGAATGAAGCGCACTGGCGCTATGGTTTTACAGACCATCTAAGCAGCGTAAGTAGCGAGACCGATGAAAAGGGAAACCTGACAGCACGGGAGGAGTTCAGTCCTTACGGCGAGAGCACAGGGAGCGATAATGAGGCCGTAGAAGTGGCAGAAAGAACTCGGCGTTATGCGGGTAAAGAACGTGATGCGACAGGGCTGTATTACTACGGATGGCGGTACTATCAGCCACAGGCAGGCCGGTGGCTGAGTGCAGACCCGGGTGGGGTGATTGATGGCGTTAATCTGTTTCGGTTTTGTCGTAGTAATCCTGTTTCTTTAACTGATAAAAATGGCTTAATGTGGCAGGGAACAACAGAGGGCGATTTCCCGAATATCGTGGATCTGAATGATGTAAATCATACTGATGACATTTTTTCTGTCTCGTCAGCTTCTCTTTTGCAAGTATCCCCACCGCCTACTGTTCAACCGGGGGACATTGAGGCTATAATAGAGTTCGAAAGAACGCTTGCAGCAGTACAAAAAGATTATAAAAAAAGAAATAAAAGGGATTTTTCTGAAAAAGGGATCCCAGAGAATTTCCGGTCAGATCTCAATGAGAAACTTAATATTGATAAATATGCAAACAGCAGGGCCGCATATTTTCTCAAAAATGCAAAGCATGAATATCATGATGATAATACAATAGAATCAACATTAAATAACGATCTGTTTATTAACGCTTTTTACCCCAATACTTGGGTGTTTTCAATGAACTCGCGCTCTAAACACCACAATTATTATGCTAATGAGGTCGCACGAGTACAATATGAGCTGGTGTCCAGTAAAAATAATTTTTACGGACAGCTACCATCACATATTATTCGCTCTAGTGTGGTCAATTCGGATACTATCAAAGTAATAACTGAGTTCGACCGTGAAAACCTTCCTTTGCGCCAGCCTTTTCTCTGGCTTACACCAAACGGTTCTAGCACGCGACGTATTGCCGATACCTTCGGGCTTGAAGTCACCCGTGTCATCGTTGATCAGAAAGCAGGCTTTAACATTCAAGTTGATGTCAAAGTCGCCTGCACTAAGCCATGGCGGCCCTGGGAAAGGTAGATTCACATAGTGGCTTTTGCTGACGGGTATATTACAAATTAATGGTTGCCTGTTAGCCTGATCCGGGCTGAAAAAGTCAGCAGAACCATTGACAGGCAGGACACCATCGTAAAAGCGCTGATCAGGGAGTAAAAAGAGCAAATGTTTGAGCAAGGTAGTCGCTCAGACGCGATCCTGGTAGGTTTATCTGCTCCTTTGCCTGATTTTGCTTACTGATGACACCCTGTTTCCACAGGTTTTTATCAAAAAGAATATTCTGCGGACTGTTATTTTCCTTGTAATGTCGCTGGCGGAAATTAATAAAAATTTCAACAAACACACCAAAATCGTTAAAAATGCTTTGCTTATCTTTATAATTTCTCAGTGCAAACAACTGTTCTGTTATGGATTCCGATAACGAAATTTCCTTTTCCATCAGATCATCAAATACTCTTTATATTACTCTTAAGCTGTTCGAGCGAGTCCATCTGGATATAATCTACATTTTCCCGTAGAAGGAAATACTCATAAAAATCAGGCAGTTTAGCTTCAATTTGCTTGATAATATAGCTGCCCAGACTGGCATTAATGGAGGTGTTGTCAGCCGGATCGGGGTAAGTAAAAGAAGCATCTGCACTTGTAGATTCCAGGGCATTAACCGCAGTTCGTCAGCCTGTCACGTCATGACAGCTATCATCAGCTGCTGTATGCACTGTTTCCTGACGGCGTTTAGTGCTGGAGACACATAGTGCTGCGTTGCCACTTAATACAACCCGGCAGACTATACGGAGAGTTAGAACGTTGAATCCACTGGTAACGACAGCGAAGATAAAAACGACATTAACAGGAGAACGCTATGAGCGCACGCATCTTCAGCAGCACTCCCACTGTCAGCGTGACCTGCAGCCGTGGCCTCGTCGTGCGCGATTTCGCGTATCATCGGCATCCCGACGCGCCGGACGCCACGGACGTGCGCATCACCCGCGATCAGTATCATGCCCGCGGCTTTCTGGCACAAAGCGCTATGTCGGTCAGGAACTTTCGCACCGCTGTTGGCAGCACTGACGACAGTAGCTGGGTCGTCACCTGCACTTGGCAGTATGAAGAGGCTCCACTGTCCGGGCGCCTTCTGCGCATAACGGAACGGGTAACCACCTCCAGACTGCATCTTCGGCCTGTAATCATCTCAGATGCAGATGACCTTTTCAGAATTTATGGTGACCCTGCCACAAATACATCTAATCCCGCAGACCCATATCCTGATATGATTATGCCCATGATGTTCTGGCTCGCTGGCTTAAACACTGGGAGGATTACGGTTTCGGAAACCGCGCCATCTCGCTGAAAGATAATCCCGAAAAGATCATCGGTTTGTAGTGGTTTACTGAATTTTGCCACCTGAACAGAGGTGATATGCTCACCTCAGAACAACACAGATGTCCTAATGAAAAGAAGAAGTTCTAGTGCAGAGTTCAAACGTGAATCTACTCAGATTATAGTCGACCAGTGCTACACCGTGGCTGAAGCCGCTAAAGCCATGGATATCGGCCTTTCCACGATGATGCGTTGGGTAAAGCAGCGTCGTGAAGGAGGCTGGCTTGGTCAGTTGCCAGCACCCAAAGCACAGATATAAGCGAGGAGGCCAGGAACATGTTGCCATCCCAAACGTGCTTGATCGCCAGTTTACTGTGGCGGAACCCAACAAAATCTGGTGTGGCGATGTTACTTATATCTGGAGCGGCAAACGCTGGGCTTATCTTGCCGCTGTTCTCGACTTGTTTTCCCGAAAACCAATCGGCCGGGCAATGTCATTCTTGCCACAGCAAACTGACCATGAAAGCGCTGATAATGGCATGGGGAACGCGAGGAAGGCCATCTGGTGTGATGTTCCACAGTGGCAGCCATTATACAAGCACGGAGTTCCGCCAGTTACTGTGGAGATGCCAGTTAAAACAGAATATGAACCGTCGTGGAAACGGCCGGGATAACAGTCCAATGGCGCGTTTTTTCAGAAGCCTGAAAAATGAGTGGGTGCCGGTGACTGGTTATATTAACCTCAGCGAAGCAGCTCGTGTGATCACCGATTATATTATCGAGTATTACAGCTTATTCAGGCCGCATGAATATAACGGTAGATTACCACCGAACCAATCGGAATACCGACACTGAAAAAACTCTAAAGCGGTGGCCAGTTTTAATCGACTACTACGAGTTGATAACTGACGTAGGATGGTTAAAGTTGGAAAAATAAATCTTTTCGCCGCTGTTATGGTCGCAGGCTCCTACCAGTGCGCTACCGCTGTCTCCAAACATGATTCATGTTGCCGGACTCGATGCTAATATCAGCACCGCCATTGCCGGCAGCAAGAATTACGACCACACCATTTTTTTCTTAATGCGCGGATTTTGTTCCATCAGCCGCGGTTATCAATCACCGGTAATATTTTGTGGCCAACTATAAACTGAATATCCAGACTGACTATATCGCCCGGTATAGCATCATCTGATGATCAAATCCAAATTTCCGGTGTCATAGAAATAGAAATCATAACCATGTGCAATACCCGTTACGCCCAAGCGATTTGCACTTGCACTAATACAGCCTATAAAAGCCGTAGCGTGATTACAGTCCTGCGTTTATGTCCTGCTATTAAGGACGGTAATATTATCGATAAGATCTTCATGATTACGGTAAACACCGAAATAAAGATGGCGTACGGATGCCACATGGCCAACTTTTTCCGCCGCCATGCTGATAAAACGGTCATCCCTTTGATAGTACTTGACGTGGGTTTGAAGTGAAAGGAAATCGGATGTTTTATCAGCAGCAGCTGTTTCGTTTTCAGGCTGACACTCGGCTTTAAAGGGAGGTAAAAGTGGTGGGAATATTTCAATAGTATTGGAAACCACACAGCAAGAGACAACATAATATAACTTTTACAACTAGTTAGCCAACTTATTAAACACATCAAAACCTTCATCAATGTAAATATTAAAGACATCTGGCAGAATATCACCAAGTAAATGGTTGCTTAAGGATTTCTCAAAAGTATATTTTCCTGCTATTTTATTTAAAATAAGGGATCGCCGCCAGAGTTTCCTGCTTTAGTGAGCGCATTGACTAGCCAGGTTCAAGTTAAATTTACAGAAAATACTTATCAACCCCATTATAAAATTCATTTACGCAGTCTTTGTTTTTGCTAGATTCTATAGATTTTATAATATTCTTTTTTGTTGGTATAAGTATATTTATTTCTTTAGGTTTTAACGTGAAGGTTGTTCAATTGTCTTCTGTTACGTTAACAACAGCATGATAGCTACTTGCGTCTTTATTGTGAAAAGCGGCGACTTTTCCAGTTGCGGACTGTATTGCTATGCTGTCCTTGAATAAGGTTATTTCATACTGTGCTGATGGCGAGGGGTGCGCTACTTTTACATAAATTTCCCCATCAAAAGCTGTACTGCGGTAAGCATAGATCGTTGTATTTTTCATGTTGAACCTAATTTTTTAAATATAGTGCTGTTTGAATGTTAATAAATATATAAAACCATGAAGTTAAAAAATAAAGATAGATTCGTCAATTCCGGGTTGATTTTTAATATTATGATTTCTTTAGTGATTTTTCGATGATGGTGAAAAACTATTCTTTGCTATTTTTAGTCTTGCTCACACTTCTGTTACACAACAATTTTAATTAAAATTTGGCCAAAAAACTGCCTGCCTGTTTTCAGTCATGATGGTGTTTAAGCTGCGTGATGGAACTGCCTGAAAGAAGGTCTTGCCATGAAGTGAAAGGGCCGCCCTTAGGGAAGGCGGCACAGTGTTAAGGGTATTGTCTTGCTAAGTATCCGTCGAAGAAACATAACCATTTCTTCAATGGGCATTTATCTTAGCGTGTATTGAATGTGTAAAATAATATCGCTGAGGCTTTCCAGCAACGCTTTCTGGTTTTTCAGCGCATCAGCAAAACTTAGCACCATTAGATTCGCATTTTCCGTGGTTCCGTTGGTCAGTATCATCCCTTCAAACGGCATCCAGCGTGGCAGCCAGCGCGGATGATCTGACTGCTCCGGGCTGAACTGCCCGTTGTCCATCATCGCATGCGAGATAGCGCAGATGTTCCCACCCGCTGGCAGACCCTCTGTGCTGGCGCTGAGCACGCCACGAATGTTCTGATACGGTCCCAGCAAAGCGGGCAGGGTAACGGCAATGCTGCGTACGCGGCGAACGGTATGACTGCCATTTCCCGCATAGCCGTCTTTCAGGAGCGTCAAGCCAGCAAGGTCAAATTTTATGTCCAGCGTGTCGCCAGCACCCTTGACCACACCATAACCTTTGGCCTCTGCACCCACGCCGCCCGCCAGCACACCGGCAATGGCCCTGACCAGATCGGCGCTGTCGCCAGTGGCTTTTTCCTTAAACAGTTCGGCTAACGATACGGTACGGGTGATTTCCATCTCGCGTTGCTGCCAGTTCATCCAGGCGTTTTCCATCTTCGCCAGGGATAAGGCCAGCCCTTCACCGCTCATTAGCCCCGCCCAGGCGCCGCTCCAGGTACCAGTGCGCAGATAGTTTAGGGTGAAGTCGTTTTTTTCCCACTGCAACGCCTTCTGTGTCATCAGGCAGCGCGAAACGGTCAAATCATAATACTGGTAGTAAATGCTGGCCAGCCGTGAGCGCAGCCAGTTGTACATCGCCTTACCGGTAAACTTGCCCTGGAACAGGGTCAGCAGTGCGTCAGCATTGACCTGCTGCGTTTCCATGTGGGTGACCTGCATTTTTGCTGATTGTTGTCGGACTTCCAGTGCAGCAATTTGCTTCTCCAGCATCGCAATCTCTTTTTCTGCACTCTTGTATTGAATTTCCCATTCCTGACGGCGTCGGCGCCAGGCCTCTTCCTGACTGATACGGCTTCCCGCTACCTCCATGCTGCCTGAGGCCAGCAATAGCCCGCGCCCTGCGGCGTCAGGGATGCCGCTGATATCATGTCCACCGTTAGCAAAGCCGAAGATGTTAGGCACGGCACGCGCAATCCCTGCTGCTATAAAGACTCCCTCAGCCGCCGTGCGCAGAGTTCCGCTGGCGCTCAACAGATTCATGGCCTGATGTTCGCGGACGTTGACGTCTTCCCGGTAAAGCGCTTCATAGTGCTGGCGGCGCAGTTCGACGCTGGCGAGTGAGCTTTCCAGCGTGGCGCGCTCAGCGGCGAGTTCGTTTAGCGTCTGTCGTTGCAGCGCCGTACTGCTGGCGGCAATCGCTGCCCCCTGAGTATTGAGCATGTCTGCCAGCGCTTCGCCGTCCTGACGCTCCAGTATTCCTTGCAGCGTATTGCCGAACTGGATGAGCTGACTGACCATGCCACGCGCACTTTCCAGCAGTGGCGTGATACGTAAAGCGGGAATGGCGGTGATAACGGGCAGGCCACTGTCTGCGCCACCTTCGGCCGCCACCGCTGCCGACAGCAAGGCTTTAGGATCAGCTGGCGTGGCAAACAGTGGCAGATTGAGCGGATAACCATCCAACGTCAGATTATGCCGCAGGTTATACAGGCGGATACGCAGCGTCTGCCAGTATCCCAGCAGCATATCATTCGCTTCCGGGTAGAACAGGGTTTTGCCCATGATTGCACTATTGGTCTCACCGAATGTTCGCTGCTTACCCTGCATCATCATCATCAACGCATCCAGGCGATCATAGAGCGCCGTCACAGAGGCGGCGTCACTCAGGGATGGTGTCTGCCAGCTCGCGTTGGGTTCGATCCACGGCTGCTCGCCCAGTAGGTTAAGGGCCCGGCTGTACCAGACTTTCGCTTCTGCCAGTGTGTCGCGTTCCAGTTGACGATAGGCCGCATCCCCCCGACCAATAAAGAGATCCAGCAGGCGCATAAAGGCATTCAGCTTATAGTGCATCGGGTCATTTTGGGCGACGGCGTCCGGGTCGTAGGACACCAGCGGCTCGTCATTCCAGCTGGTATCTTCATTGAGCGGGCGCACGTTCCAGATACGTGGGTTACCATCATACCCTCCCAAGTAGTCGCCGCCAGCGGGATTGAACACGTACTGCAACCAAGTTTCAGCCAGATCGAAGCGCTGTTCCTGCAGGAAGCGCTGCATGACCATCATCGGGGTATAGTAGAATAGCTCCCAGAAATAGATGGCGTTAGCACCGCCAAAATCCATCATCTGCGAAGTGTCTGCGTCCGGCTCGCTTGCCTGAACATTCATAGCATTTGTCACAAGCAGTGCCCCTCCTTCAGAGGCAGCATCAGGGATAGGGGTGTAGCTTTTACTGTCTATCTTAATGTAATGGTTATTATTGCTGCGGTTCTCTACGCCAGCGCAACTCACTTCAAAGTTGAACGACTGTTTATCGAAGGTGTTATCCGGGCTGAACTTGACGTTGACAGGCGTCTCCTGACCATGAAGGAGTAAGCCCTGCCATAGCAGAATACGCGGCTCATCAGCGCCGCCAGCGATCTGGAACAGCTGTACGGCGCGGTCCGAACCATGTTTTTGTCGGTCGTATGCCGGTAACGTGAGGGCCAGGGTCGCGTCGCCCAGCGGCGGCTCGGGTAGCATCTGGGTGCCGTAATTCAGGATAGATTCAATGCCCAGGGCGGCACGCTCGGTCAGTTCACGGGCAAACAGAGTATTAAGACGCGTACGATAACTACCATGCTGCAGGAACTCGGCTATTTCACTGCTCCCGTTTGTCCCAATAAAGTCTGCGGTCAGGTTCCGGGGTTCAGTGGTGATTTCCAGCAAATAATCGCGCGTATAGCCCTGACCAAACTGGAACCTTAATCTTTGCCGGACTAACTTCGCACCCTTCCAGTCTTTTATACTGAATGTACCCAATGTGCGACGGAATTTGACGGTTTTAATGCCTGATGTGAAATCGATCTGATTTGGCCAGAAATCCACTGCTTTGTAGGTTGATGAATCAGGAGCATAAACATGGAGCCGAACATTTTGACCAGCAATAATACCCGTTTTAGGAAAAACATATTTTGACGGGGTAATATTGTCTATGACGGTATTCGCAAAAACCCGTGAAAAGGGTGCTTCACCTCCTGGAGGATACCAATAATTACCGGAAGAAATAAAACGCACTGTGTATGTTGAGGGAGAATAGTCGCCAGCATCAATACGATATTTGGCCATTATAATTCTACGCTCAGTGTCCCAGATAACATTGCCGGGTTGGTTATATAATGGCGGATCGAAGACCTGTTTTATAATGCTAATGTCATAAATGTAGGATACTTTTGATTTGAAGGTTTCTTCAGTCAGACGCAGATACCCCCACCAAAGCGATCCCTCCTTGCGAACCAGAAAGGCATCATCGCCGTTGCGCGCCAAAGCCCGCACCGTCGTGGTTTCACTGGCGAGTTCCGGGTATTGCTTCACCAGTGCTCTGACGCCTTCACATTCTACCTCCGGACGCAGAGCTTCTACGCTGAGATTCATATCCAACGACAGTTTATACAGGTCTGGATTCTGCGGCTCCATGGTAGCAGTGGCGCTAATTTTGGTGACGTCAAACTTTTTGAAACCTGCCGGCGTTCCTGTACTTACATATAAATTTAATGCATTAGGTTCATGAACAACTATTGAACATACTCCGACCCGGGTCGGTGTATCCAGCTGTAAACGTCTCCCTCTAATTACCTGCTCAATAATCGGCGTTCGGTCATGCATCATATTTTCGCGGATACGCATACCGTCATGGACTCTAAGCCCCTTCACCTTATCATCGGTTGTAGTCTCCTTGCGGTCATAAATGCCAACCGTCAGGCATTGTCGTGCTGGATCAGCGGCAAAAAACAGCGACATGTCTTCATAGATAATCTTATTTTTATCTTTTTCATGCTTATTCATGTCGGGCAGCGGATAGCTGGTTGCCACACGCCAGTTGCCATCGTAACGCAGCCAGGACAGTTTGAGAGTCCAGCTGTATTCCCAGGCAGTGGCTTCGCCCGTATTATTACGCGCCGTAATGTGCTCCTCACGCTCAACCCAAGCCAGATACAGTCGCCCTTTGTATACTGCCGGGCGGATAAGCCGACCGACCGGCTGCGGCGAGCAGGTGATTTTTGTCCAGCCTGTCCAGGCATTAGCTGGCACATGGCCGTCAGGCGCACGTTTTCCTTCGTCTACGGTGCGCCACCAGTATTCTCGCGGCGTGGCCTGATTGCGACCGATAAACCAGGTTTTGCCCTCCTCAATGTCGAGGCTGTCATGGTAACCACTTACGGTTTCCAGGTTCGCCACCTCTTCAAAACTGGTAAGGTAAGCCATAAAGGCATCACCTACAGTGTCAGCATTAATCTGCGCCTGTCCCAGCGTCTGCAACATATCATCCATCATTGCCGTCTGGCCGAAGCGGATGGTCGGATCAATATAATTTTCCGGGTAATATGACAATTTTTTACCCCCGGCCCAGGTGCTGTAGCGGGCGTTCCAGCGTACCCAATCGCAGAAGAACTGACGGTCTAGTTTTATGCGCACCAACGCCTTTTCATCTTCCGGGGCGGCCAGCGTGCGGTGCAGGAAGGTCTGCAGGGCAGCTATCGCTTCCGCAAGGCGGGAGGTTTTAATCTGCGGGCCGTTCAGGTTGTCTGCCAGCAGGTATTGATACAACGCCTCACGTGAATCTGCCATGCGCCCCGCATCCGACGAGAGCAAATAGCCACTGAGCGCTGCGCTGAGCATTGGAGCCGTGGCGGCGGTAACCGTCTGCATTTCAGCCAAGGTCAGGCCAGCGGTAAAGGCGCTCGCCACTTGTCGCCAGACAAACCAAGCCTCGACAGCGTTTTGGTTGCTGTAATCCAGCGTTAGCAGCAGCTTGATATCTGCCGGAGTGACGCTGAAGGCAGCGGCTAGTTCAAGCCATTGCTTTACCACACTGATTTCAGCCCAACAGCTCAGTAGCTTGTCATCCGCGACATCACCAACGGCTTTTGCAGAAGCCATCGCCTGTGCCATGATCGACTCGCCTTTTCCTGTGGCCTGCGCCAGCAGGGCAGGGTTAACTCCCTTGGCAGACAGCGCGGTCACCACTGCACTGCCCGCTCCAGCTATGTCGGGCAATGTTTTTAGCCAGTCGCTGAAATCGCCAAGCGCCATTACGGTATCTACACTGCGTAACGGAGTAACTGGCGTACCCGCGCCAGCCGATTTGCTCAATGCGCCAGGTTTGTTCACAAACAGTGCCAGAGCATCAGGCGTCAGGCGCGTACCGTGATAAATCAGCGCCACCTGTGCCAGGCCATATCCAAAGGCCACGACTTTAGCATCAGTGGTGCTGGCGTTCGCTGCCTGGAAATGTGTCCAGAAGCCGTCCACGTTCAAACCGCCTGGTTTGGCATTGTCCATCCAACGCAACAGCGCGGCTGCCGCAGTGGCACTATTTAACCCGAATGCGCCGGTTAGCAGTGGCATCAGCAGAGTGATATAGTCACTTTTTGAAGCGTCGGGATTGTCCTGCACTAACGCCTTTACCTGAGTGAGCAGGTTCTGTATTTCAGTACCGGAGGGAATTGTGCTGACATCCCGAGTCATCAATACCAGGTCATACACCGTCCAGCCGCGCGACTCAAGCCAGGTTACCGTAGTACGCAGACGCGACAGCATGGCGTTCCACTCGTTGGCGTTGTTTTTCCAGAATTCGCCCGGTAAACCCAGCATAGTCAGCAGCTGTTGCAGTATCTGCGGCGTCATGCCATGCAAACGCGCCCATTGACTCAGCGTGTACATGCCAGAAATGTCTTTATGATTAAGGTAAAGGTGGGTACTGGTAGTGGTTTTTGCATAAATTTTCCATAACGCCAATAGTCCCTCGTCGTCGGTCTGATATGCACGCTTCAGTGTTGCCTTGATTTCGACATCTTCGGTGGCCATTTTAAGGCTAAGGTCAATGCTTTGCTTTATGTCGGGGTAGAATCCGCCATCAATCAGCGGAGGAGCATTAAATATCCGGTTAAAATGGCTGTTTTCTCCGGCGCGAGCCATCATGGAAATCAGGCCTTTTGCCATTACTAATGCTTCTTCATGATCGAGACAGTAACGCTTCACGAGGTTAGCTGTCTGAAAAAGAACGGCGAGGGTCTCATCCGTTATCTGATTTGGATTAACGCTGTTGACAATATCTTCCAGCATGCGTGGAGAAAGGCCGGTGGCTTTGTACAGGCGAATGGCTTTATTCAGTTTGAGGAGGAAGATGTATGGAGGATGCTTCTGAATGGAGAACCGATTTGAAAATGTCCACCCTCCATTTTGAGAGGCATAAATTGCTGAAACGATATTAAATTCAGACGGAATGCTTGGCCCTGTCCATTGAAAATTATAGGTATAATGTTGACCTTTTACTAATCTCTCCACACCCAAATCTGCGGCGCGTAATGTAAATTTAAAGGGAGAAGTGAAACTGATACGATTGATTTGGCGATAATACTTTTCTGAAAAAGCGATCTGCCATTTATTTCCACCCAGTGGGTAAAGGCGGAGATAATTATAACCACCTGAGCCTGACATGATATTTATGCGGTATAATTCTCCTTCAACCGATTTAAGCAGTGTGTTGTCCACATACTCCGCATCGTTACCCTCTTCCGTCATGGTCAGAAATCCCGCCGCTTCTTGATCCGTCAGGTTAAAATACTTACGTAACTCCTGTGGTTGCAGCTGTGTTTCTGGTGACACAGAGCCAAAATATTTTGCATACATTGCCTCAATGGCTTCCTGCTCACGCGGAATTTCTTCTGTTAGCAGCTCGTACAGCGCCGGAGGAATATTGTAATAAATCGCCGCCAGACTGGCACCACTCAGATGGCCTGTCACTGCCGGTGCATTCAGCAATTGCTTAAAGTCTGGATCCTTCTGTTGCTGAATTTGGCGCAGGTAGGCGTGATAATGATGATAGGGCGTCCCGCTGCTGGTTAGATGGGTTGACAACTTTCTCATTGCCGCGTCATTAATATCCTCCTTCCCGACATGCAGCTCTCTGCTCTTATCATTCAAGGGAGAATCAACGCCTTGCCAGGATGGCAGGTTGCGGATACGGGCCAGCATGATTTCATTGGACAGGCTCAGCGCACTGACTTCGGTGTCCATATTTTCCTGGCTCAGCGTCAGGCTTGCCAGATCCGGGCGGCGGGTATCAATATGATAGTGATGATTTAGTGGATACAACCCCTGCGCCTCGCGGTATAGCTCCGTCAGATAAGCCGCCGGGGAAAACATGGAGGCCGCATCGCCGGGATTAGCAAACTGTCCGGCACGTTTGCCAAACCATTCTTCGTAATCCTGCAAGGACACATCCGGGTGCCGTAGCCCCATACGAACAGCCTGCGGCAGCAGCCTTGAGGCTCGGGCGAGAATACCTTTTTCCAGAATGCGCACATCCTGGTTGGCCTTCTGAGCCTGCTGCCAGATAACGTCGCTATCCTCGCTGAGGACCACATTCGCGTTCAGCTCATCAAATTCAGCCCTTGATAGTGTGCCGAGAGAAGCAAGGGTCTTCATTCCATGCTCTGAGGTGAGAGAAAGAAGGGTAGTATGATTTTCTGTCATAAGGAGTTCCTATTTAACGTATGGGGGCAGGGGAAAAACGAACGTGAAGAGGCCGCAGGCCGCTGAGACCTGCCGTGATAAAAAAAACGGTATACTGGATTAAAACGTGGCACAGCAGTAAGCGCAGCCGTGGGTGTTAATTCGCGTTACAGGCTGGCCGTAGTAAAAACGTCAAGGCAGATGATTATGGAGATCAGGAAATAGTGGCCAGGTTTTGGCGGCACGGTCAAAACATTAAGCAGCCCTGATGGGCCGAAAATATGCAGTATTGGCTAAGTAAACTTAATTACTGCGGCGCATTTTTTTTGGAGGGTGATATGCGCCTGGAGGACAGGTAGATCCTGTCATTTAATGATTTGTTGTTGCCGGTACGGGGGCTATAACAGCAAAGTCGGGAAGCCATCGGTATATCAAAGTGAAAGAGGAGTAAAATAAAAAAATCTTTGTCACAGCTTTTATTTTACCCATCTTGGAGTTATAAAAGCATATTTTTACGCCCTGATCAAGGGGCAGAGAACGGCTCTGCTCGCCTTTACTTATACGAAATAAAAAGGTTCTGGTGACAGACAGCTATTTACAGGGCGAAAATTCCTGATGTTATGATTGTGTGATATAGAAAATAACCGGCCTTGCCTGTGGAAGCGCTCAACATTTCGGACGTTAGCATTAATAAAATAATCGACTTGCAGAATGCCTTTATTGCCGCAAAAACGATTCTCATCAGACTGAAAAGAGAAAGTGTTCTGCCAGCCAGTAAAATTTCGCATCGAGTGAGCACGGAAACATTTCTGACTTGTGCAGAAAATCGGAAATAAAAACGGATCTGCAGCCGAACGGGTTATATCGCGTTATTCCGGTTTTACAGATCTTAATATTTGACATTAAACAAAGGAGAGCGCCATGCGCAGCACCTCAGCCGCCCTGCATCACAACACCCCGGCCGTCGCCGTACGCGACAACCGCGGCCTGACCGTGCGGACACTCGCCTGTCACCGCCACCCCCACGCCCCCGGCACCACCGATATCCGCCTCACCCGCCACCGCTTTGACCCCCGCGGCTTCCTCACCCGCAGCGCCGACCCCCGCCTGCACCACGCCGCCCGCCCGAACTTTACCTGCCGCTCCGCCCTCTCCGGCGCCGTCCTCCGCGCCGACGGCGCCGATAGCGGCACCTCCCTCGCCCTCCGCGACGCCGCCGGACGGCCCCTGATGGCCCTCAGCCACCTGCTGACCGCGGATGACGGCACCGACGACCACGCTCAGGCCGTCACCCGCACCTTTCACTATGAGGCGGCGCACCTGCCCGGCCGGCCGCTCACCGTTACCGAGACCACGGCGGACGGCCTGTCCCGCACCGCGGAGCGCTTCGTCTACGCGGGCGGCTCTGCGCCAGAGCAGGCCCGGAACCTGGCCGGCCGGTGCGTCAGCCACCACGACGCCGCCGGCCTGGTGCAGACGGACAGCGCGGCCCTGACCGGCGGCCCGCTGTCCGTCACCCGCCGCCTGCTGCGCGAGGCGGACAGCCCGGAGACCCCGGCCGACTGGCGGGAGACCGGGGCAGCCGCCCGGCATGCCCTGCTGGCCGACCCGCCCTACGTCACCCTGACCCGCGCGGACGCCACCGGGGCGGGGCTGACCACCACCGATGCGGCGGGCAACCGGCAGCGCGTGGCCTGCGACGTGGCGGGCCAGCCGTCGGGCTGCTGGCTGACTCTGAAGGGCGGCACGGAGCGGGCCGTCGTCAGGTCCCTGACCCGCAACGCCGCCGGACAGCCGCTGCGCGAGGAGCACGGCAACGGCGTGGTGACCACGTACCGCTATGCGCCGCAGACCCGCCGCCTCACCGGCATTACCGTCGCGCGGCCGGCCGGACACGCCTGCGGCGCGGGGGTGCTGCAGAACCTGCGCTATCAGTACGACCCGGTGGGCAACGTGCTCGGCGTGCGCAACGACGCGCAAGAGACCCGCTTCTGGCGTAACCGGAAAGTGGTGCCGGAAAGCCGGTATGTCTATGACAGCCTGTACCAGCTGGTGAGCGCCACCGGGCGCGAGATGGCGGATGCCGGTCGGCCGGGCGGCGGGCTGCCGGCGGTCGTCGCCTTCGACAGCGCCGCCTGCACCCCCTACGTCCGCACCTATGACTATGACCGCGGCGGCAACCTGACCCGGATACGGCACGACGCGCCGGCCACCGGCCACCGCCACACCACGGCCATCACGGTCAGCGACCGCAGCAACCGGGGCGTGCTGAGCACGCTGACGGACCGGCCGGAGGAGGTGGATGCCCTGTTCACGGCCAGTGGACAGCAGATGCAACTGCAGCCGGGTCAGAACTTGGCATGGACAGCGCGCAACGAGCTGCTGAGCGTGACGCCAGTGGTGCGTGACGGCAGCACGGATGACCGGGAGAGCTACCGTTATGATGGCGGCCGTCAGCGCATCCTGAAGGTGAACGTACAGAAAAAGAAGACCGGTACGGAGACGCGACGGACGCTGTACCTGCCAGGGCTGGAGCTGCGTACCGTAGTCAGCCACGGGAAGGAGACGGAAAGCCTGGAGGTGATTACCGTGCGTGAGGTGGCCGGGGCGCCGGTGCAGGTGCTTCACTGGACATCAGGCAAGCCGGAGGAGATCACCGGCGACCAGAAAAGATACAGGTATGACAATCTGACGGGCAGCTGCAGTCTGGAACTAGACGGTGACGGGAATGTCATCAGCACAGAGGAATACTATCCCTATGGAGGCACAGCGATATGGACAGCGCGCAGCGCGGTGGAAGCAAGTTACAAAACGGTGCGCTACTCACGCAGGGAGCGGGACGCGACGGGGCTGTACTACCACGGCTACCGGTACTATCAACCGTGGGCGGGCCGCTGGCTGAGCGCGGACCCGGCCGGCGCGGTGGACGGGCTTAACCTGTTCAGGATGTGCCGCAATAATCCCGCCACCTTCAGTGATTATGATGGATGCCAGCCAGTAGATGGATCCAATATTGTAGCGGATGATACTGATTTTCAGATAAGGCTTGCAGGGGGGGTGTTGACAGGACAGCAGGATAGTCTGATTCAAAATCAATATGAGCAATTTTTTGATAATGTGCGGTATAAGGTAAAAACTTTCGGTAATTATTTTAATGATTTACTTTCGATCAGTACATTTGATATGCATCCGCAACCTGAAACAAATAGGGTTCATTTTAAAGAGGTTTTTTCGTCACTAACTTCTGATGAAAAACATGCGGTCAGGAGCTGGACGGCACTGGAAGATGAGGGATCAGAGCACGAATTTAGTGATGCGCCAGGTGTTTACTATGAATCAGTCAACTATGAACTTAATCAGTATTTATATCGTGGAGAAGCTTTATCTGAAGAGCTTGAAAAAGCGCATACAAATTTATCGTCAGCGCTCAAAAAGTTACCAAAATTTAAAGGCCACCTGCTAAGGATTAATGGTTATCACAATAATGAATTCTTACCTTGGGGAGAAGTTATTTTCCCCGGAGATATTGTCACGAATTACCCGGCTTACATGAGCGCCTCTGATGCGAATAAATATGCAAAGCAGGTTTTCAATGACAGCGAATATGATAACTATGCAATGTATTATTTCTCAGACGCCCATTCTGCCACGCCTCTACTGAATGGTATCGCTTCCAGAGCTGATAATGAAAGAGAGTTTCTTTTTAGCCCTCTGTCTTTTTTTCAGGTCGAAAATATTGCTATTGCTAAGCCAGCGGAGAGGGCATCTGATTATGCACCTGGCAGGATAAGCGTATGCTTAAAAGAAATTCATTTTCGAAAAAATATCCTGGCAAGAAACATTCATACCGGCCAGTCGATGAGTTTCTGATCTGAAAAAGGCTTTTTTCACCTAAAGTGCCATAACGATAGCCAAATTGCATAGCCTTGTTCCGGTGACCGACTTAAGAGACATTTGCATTTCCTGTTTTCGCTTTCAGTTAAAAAACGTCTTTTATTGACCAATCTTTTGCTATAGGAGCGCTTAGTTAACTCACTGCCTATGAAAATGAGACAATTTTCATCATTATGGCATGTTGCGGCTATGTCCGCGCTTCAACCTGTGACCAGGATCTTATCCTGCGAACACAAATTCTCGGCGCTGCCGATGGTGAAATCATTTGTGCAGAAAAAGCCAGTGGCAGTAGCCGAACCGGAAAGAACGAGTTGCAGCTATTACTGGAGTTCCTGTGCCCCGTTGATACGTTGATGGTGACCGGCGTGGATCGCCTGGCCTGCAGCATTAAGGACCTGAAGGATATCGTGTATGCTCTGAATTAGCAGGGCATTACTCTCAAGGCAACAGAACAGCCTGTCGATACACGTACTGCTGTAGGTAAGGCAATTCTGGATATGCTGGGCGTTTTCGCTGAATTTGAAACTAACCTGCGGCGTGAATGCCAGCTGGAAGGTATCGCTGCCGCAAAAGCGCGCGGGGTTTACCAGGGGCGTAAACCGCGTATCGATCCCGTTGAGGTCCGTCGGTTGTACGTTGGGGCGCAACGGCAATTTCCCGACTGCTGGGGATTGGGCGGGCCTCTGTCTATCGAGTCCTGGATCGTGATGAGCAGCCGGCGTAAGGCCATTTCCACTGATTCTCTGTTACAATTTCGGCAACGGCTCGATCGCCTGCCACCCAAAAGCCCGGAGCGGGCGACCCAGTTCACCACAATGGCCTTGCTGTATGGCATTTCCGTCACCACCGTCTATCGCACACTCCGCGCCTTCCTGAAACCCCATACTGCACACCGGCGTGATCACGGGAAACTCCGGGTACTGCCGCCGTCTGAACTCGAACACTATTGTGAACTGGGATCGGCGACGAACGACAACAGGTAGCCGACCGCCAGCGCCAGCGTCAGGCGTTGCAGTTTGCCGATAGCGCCAGAAGAGCGGAAGGCGAATTCTGCATGTAGCAGGTTGCAACGGTTCTCGGCTGCGCCCTGTGCCAGTAACGCCAGAGGCGCCTGCAACGGCCCCTGGTGCCAGGCGTCGAGGCCGGACGGCTGCGGGCTATGACACGTCAGGTCAGGATATAATTGCAGCAGCGGCAGTTCGTCTGCGGCGGCGGTGAAACCCTCGTGCTCGCCGCTGCGCACCAGCCATTCGTCATCCAGTTCGATCGCGGAGGCACAGGGCAATGCCAGCACGTCCGGTAGCGCACGGCATGGTTGTAGGCCCCAGGCGTTCAATCGCGCCAACCCTTGCCGCAACACGCTCTTTTCCACCGCCGCCAGCCAGTGGCTGTCGCCCTCCTGATGCAGCAGCGTCACGTGCAACTGCTCGACGTCACTCAGGGTGAAATCTTCTAACTGCCACAGCAGCGCCTGTGGTGCAGGCCGAGCGCCAGCGTTATCTGGTTGACGAAGGCCTGATCCTGAATGTCAGCGGCGTGGCTGAGCATGCGGTCCAGTTCGCTGCTGCTTTCGCCGGAGGCGATCATGTGGCGCATCATCGGTGACAGCAGCTGGGTTTGTTCCAGCGCCGTCGTCAGCGAACAGCCTTCGCGCACCTTATCGGCGGCAGATTGCAGTTGCCGGCGTGCGTAATCGTTGGTCAGCACCGCAGCGCTGATATGCATGGCTTCCAGCAGCGGCACCGCGCTTGCGTTGAGAATGCTCAGGGTACGCGCGTAACGGGCAATGTTCAGCCCGAGCGCGAGGCGACCTATCGCCGGCAGCCGCAGTAAACGCCGGTGCCAACCCAGCCTATAGGCTGGGCGACGCAACAGCCGTTGTAGAATTAGCATTGCCAGCAAAATCAGCAACAGCGCCCAAAGGTCGTAGTGACGCACTGCATCGCTACCGCTCATCAGCAGGCGGGTGGAGAAGGGCAGCGTCTGCTGCATATGGGCGAATTGCTCGACCACCTTAGGGACCACCGCCGTCAGCAGAATGGCGATGACGCCGACCGCCACCAGCGTTAAGGTCAGTGGATAGATCAGCGCCTGCGTCAGCTTGCTTTTCAACCTTTGGGTCTGCTCGCTGTGGTCCGCCAGGCGAGCCAGCACCGGAGCCAGGTGGCCCGAGGCTTCGCCGGCCGCGATCATGGCGCGAAACAGCGGGCTGAAGGCGCGTGGATAGGCGCCGAGCGCTTCCGCAAGGGAAACCCCCTCCAGCACTTTTCCGCGCACCTGTTGTATCAGGCACGCCTGAGCAGGTTTTTCGCACTGTTGCGCCAGGGCGCGCAACGCTTCTTCCAACGGCAACGCCGCGCCGACCAGCGTTGCCAATTGGTGGGTTATCAGCACCAGATCGCGGCCGGGTATTGAGCCGCCAGCGTTGCGTTTCAGGCTGAACGTGTTATCGACCGCTGCAATGGCTTGCACCTGTAGCTGCCGCTCACGAAGCTGCCGACGTGCGGTGCGCGCGGAGTCGGCCTCAATTTCGCCGCGTTGCGTTTTGCCCTGGGTGTCCGTGGCGCGGTAACGGTATCGGTTCATGTTCAGTTTTCCCGGGTCACGCGCAGCACTTCTTCCAGTGTGGTTTGTCCGCTGAACACCTTTTCCAGCCCGTCGCGACGGATGCCGGGATGTTGGCGGCGAGCGATCTGTGCCAGCGCGGTTTCGCTATCGCCGCGTGCAATCGCCTGACGCAGTTCGTCGTCGAGCGGCAGCAGTTCATGAATACCGGTACGGCCACGATAGCCGCTGAAGTTGCATCGCTCGCAGCCGACGGCCTGATAGCAATGCCATGGCGGCGGTGGCAGCGGCGTCAACCTGGCCTGCTGCAACAGTTCACAGGTGGGGGCGACCGGTCGGCGGCAATGGCTGCACAGCGTGCGGACCAGACGTTGAGAAAGCACCCCGAGCAGCGAGCTTGCCAACAGGAAGGGCTCGACGCCCATGTCACGCAGGCGGCCGAGGGCGCCGATAGCGCTGTTGGTGTGCAGCGTGGAGAGCAACAGATGGCCGGTCAGTGAGGCCTGCACGGCGATTTGCGCGGTTTCGCCGTCGCGAATTTCGCCGATCATCAAAACGTCTGGGTCCTGCCGCAAAATGGCGCGCAGCCCGCGGGCGAAGGTCATCTCCACCTTTGGATTCACCTGGGTCTGGCCAATGCCTTCCAGTTCATACTCGACCGGATCTTCTACCGTCATAATGTTGCGATCCCGGCTGTTCAATTGGTTCAATGCGGCATAGAGCGTAGTGCTTTTCCCCGAACCGGTCGGGCCGGTCACCAGCAGAATGCCGTGTGGATTAGCGATTAACTGCTGCAGCGCCAGACGTTTGGCGTCGTTGAGGCCGAGATTGCCGAGATCCAACTTAACGGCGTTTTTATCCAACAGGCGCAGCACTACGCGCTCGCCGTAGCTGGTGGGTAACGTGGAAACGCGCACGTCGATGGCGCGGCCGCCGATCCGCAACGCGATACGCCCGTCCTGCGGCAGGCGTTTTTCCGCAATATCCAGCCTCGCCATCACCTTGATGCGCGATACCAGCACCGGTGCCAGCTGGCTCTGCGGGGTCAGGATTGGCCGCAGCACGCCGTCGATGCGAAAACGGATCGCCAGTCGGCGTTCAAACGGCTCGATATGAATATCCGACGCGCCTTCTTTGATCGCTTCGGCCAGCATGGCATTGATCATGCGGATGATCGGTGCGCCGTCGTCGCTGTCGAGTAAATCTTCATCCTGTGGCAGGGTGTCCACCAGTTGATAAAAGTCCACTTCGTTGCCCAGCTCTTCCATCATTTGCCGAGCCCGGTCAGAGCCCTGTTGGTATTCGCTCAGCAGCGCCTGTTCGAAAGCCGCAGCGTCCAGTTGCAGCAGCGTGCACGACGGCAGGACGCGGCGTGCTTCCAGCAGCGCCTGCACGCTGGCGCCGGTGCGGAACAGCAACTGATGCTGTTCCGCCTGGCGGCGATATAACACGCCCTGTTGTTGCGCCCAGGCGAAGGGCAGTCGGCCGTCTTCCATGATTATCCTTTACGGTAAAATGCGTCGATGTCGCGCTGGATCTCGGAAAGCGCACGGGTATTCTGCGGCAGCGCCAACTGCTCGGTTAGTGTCTGGCCCAGCCTGTCATTGGCGTCGCCTTCCGCCTGCTGTTGCTTGAATTTTGTCAGTCGGCTGTCGCTGACCTGGTTATACCCATCCTGTTCGCGAATGATAGTCGGGCGAATGAACAGCATCAGGTTGCGCTTGGCGGTTTTTTGCGAGGTGGCGCTAAACATATTGCCGATTAGCGGAATACGGCTCAGCACCGGCACGCCGCTGTCCTGATCGCTGTGGGTGGTGTCGAGCAGGCCGCCGACCACCACGGTATTATTGCTGCCGACCAGCACCGCATTGCGCACCGTACGGGTGTTGAAGGTAGGGCCGAGTGCGTTATTACCGGTCTGGGTGTCAACGCTCGACACTTCTTGCTCGATCTCCAGCAGCACGGAATCGCCTTGGTTGATCTGCGGCTTGACTTTCAGCTTGATGCCGACGCTTTTGCGTTCCACGGTGTTGAATACGTTGTCGCCGCTGGTGGTCTGGGAGCCGCTGAGGGCCGGCACGTCTTGGCCGACGTTGAATTCGGCTTCCATGTTATCGAGGGTGACAATGCTTGGCGTCGCCAGAATATTGTTGCGGCCGGTGGTTTGCAGCGCGGTGAACAGCCCGGCCCAGTTGCCGTGATAGAAACCGGCCGCCAGCCCGCTGACCTTGCCGAGCGCTTCGCCAATGCCGCCGGGCTGCATGTCCGCCACCGGCGCGCCGGTTTCCGGGAAGTTTGTACCGCCGACGTATTGGTTGAACCACTGCACGCCCAGGCTCATGCCGTCGGCGTCCTGTACTTCGACGATAATGGCCTCAACCAACACCTGCGCACGACGGATGTCCAATTGGGTTATCACCTGTTCCAGGTCACGCAGCAGGTCCGGCGCGGCATTGATGATTAACGCGTTAGTTTGCTGATTGGCCTTGATCACCACGTTCTTCATCATCGCCACGCTGGGCACCGCCCCGCCGGCTGCGGTCGCCGGTTGGCCGTCTGGCAACGAGCTGCTGACGCCGTTCAGCACTTCCAGCAGGCTCTGTGCCTTGGCGTACTTCAGGTAGATCACTAGGGAGTATATCGCCGGGCACAGGGGGGAAAGAGTCGGGCATCTCCGGTGGAAATGTAGGAATTTTCTGGAGCTGCTTAATAAGACCGGCGTTAATGGGAAATAAGGAAAATATTGTTGAAGTGCCGCGGGTATCAATGGCCGACAGGCCCGAAGGTTTCCCTTCAGGCCTGTTGGATAAAGCGCAACACATGGACGATTACAGCCACATTCTGCGCATGATGCGGTTACCGAACAGCTCGTGCTTAATCACCGCCAGAATATGCAACAGCACTAACCCGCCCAGGACGGCACAGGAGATAATATGAATGCGGTTAAACAATTGAGTCAGCGAGAGAGCCTCGATCGGCTGCGGAATAACGAACAGGTTGAAGACGTTGATCTCCCGCTCCATCATCAATACTCCACTAACCAGCACCAGCGAAATAGTAAGGTACAGCAGCATATGGGCAATCTCCGCCGCGTGGGTTGCCAGCGTCGCAGGCTTCTCCTGTTTAGGTTTGCCTAACCTGAACATAAACCACAGGCGCAGGATAAAGAGCGGAATAAATACCGTGGTCAGTGAAGCGTTGAAGAAACCCATCCAGTTTTTGAGTTGCGGCGATACGTCAAATAAAGCGACGTAAAAACCGGTGAGGGTCGCCCAGATGATAATGGCGGCGGACAGCCAATGGAGAATGACCTGCTGCCAGGCGTATTTAGATTTCATGGTGAATTATCCACATTATTATTCTTGCTGCAAAGTCCTTTGAGCAAGCGATTAAAAAATTCCCTGGTGTAACCGACGAAAATGTCGGTTAGAAAAAATACAGCTAACATGATGCATGGGTGCCCATTGCTGGGTATCGTCAATGGCAGAGTCAGTTTATGTGAGTATCGATAGGGGCTATCTCAGCCGATTCTGACGCCTGCGTAGGAAAGCTCTGATGTTTGGCGGTGCGAGAAGTGACTTCTCGATGGGGGGTTATTGCGTGGGGGCTGCGGCTGCGGTGCCCCGGAACGGCAGATTGAGCAAACTCTCAACTGGCTCAGCGAGTCGTGGCGCAGCGATCCGTTGCTCCAGTTGGATCCGCTGCGACATAGCCAGTTAATCGACCATCTGCGCGTGTTGCTTTCTACCGCGCAGATTGAAGAGGCTCAGTTGAATCAGGCGCTGATTCGACAGGCGAGAGAGCAACTGGCTCGGCAGCCGCAGCCGCAGCGGCTGCTGAACCGTTTACTGTCTGAGGTTGCCGGGCAGCCGAATGCGGCACTGGCGGTAGAAAGCGATATCGACCTGTATTTTCAACGCGCAGACGGCCTGGCTGTGACGCCGGGATTGACTGGGCGCTATAGCCATTTGGGGTATCGACAGTTAACGGATCTGTTCACCCGGGCGTTGTCGCCAGCCTTGGCGTATGACGATTGGCTGATGGACGATGCGCCCGACGGGGTAACGCCGGTGTTGACGGCGGCCATGTTGCAAACTTACTTCGCGGCTTATATCGATTATTGGGACGCCTTGCTGGCCGAGCTGAGATGGGTTTTACCCGCCGCCGACCGCCGGGGAGACTGGATGAAACGGCTGGCTCAGCCGGACTCCGCGCTGTTTCGACTGCTGGATACGGTGGCACGGGAAACTCAGCCGACGCGGGCGGATGAAAGCGGCGAACAAAGCCTGTCGGGAACTGACCCGGTCAGTCAGCACTTTGCCGCACTGCATTGCGCACTGGCGCAAGGGGCATTCAGCGAACGGCTGCAGACGGCGCTGTTGGCCGATACGCGGAGCCTGCTGGGGGCCGAGCCGCAGGCGCAGCGGCCAGACCCGTTGGCGGAAAGCGTGGCTGCGGCGCCATCGGCATTGCAGCCGTTGCTGCAGAGGTTGTTAGCAGCCAGCCGTGCCGGCATGCGGCAGCAGCGTTTGGCCAGGTGGAACCACTTATGGCACACCACGATAGCGGAAATCTGCCGGACGACTCTCGATGGGCGTTATCCCTTCGAACGGCAGGCGGACGACGAAGTGAACCTGAATGACTTTAACCGGCTGTTCGCGCCACGGGGTGAGCTGGATCGTTTTCTGGCGCAACTCGATGACGAACAGCCTGCCAACGACTGGTTTATGCGCAGTGAACGATTGCAGCGGTTTTTTTTCGCGCAGAGGCTAAACGGGCGGCGCTGAATCTCACCGTGCGCCCGGTGGGTATGCACCCTGATATCGACAGCGTTGTGCTCACGGACGGCGAGCGGACATTGCGCTACACCCATGGTCCGATCCTGCCGGTTGAATTTCATTGGCCTGCGCGTCACGCTGCGAGAGGGCTGAGAGCGCAGATCAAGCTGCATAACGGTGAAACCCGCCATCTGGCTATCAGCGGCCAGTGGGCGTGATTTCGCCTGCTGGATAAGTCAGTTGAGATTAATGACGCAGGGGAGGAAACGGTGACGCTGGATTTTTCCGGTTATCCGGCGAAGCTGGCGTTAACTTTGCCTGAGGGGGCCACATTCGATGGACTGTTACGGGGATTGAACTGCCCGGATGCCATCACCTTAGGTTGATATGGATAAACTCTGAAGCATTAACCCGGTCGCCAGGCTAAGACACCACCGTCAGTATCGCTAAAACGACGATCACTATTTATTCATGCAGACGAGAAGAAAGGAGAACCAATGCCCCATCATGCCCCGAATTTTCAAGGAAATGCATCCTCATAATCCGGCCAGATTGGCACTATCCTTTCGGAAGAGAGTCAAAGAGGGATCGCAGCGGCTACCAGTCAGCATTCATGGCTGTGGCGACAGGCGGGGAATGCCGGTGCCATTGCGGTGCGAAACGCGGCATCCGTTGCGGTGCCGACGGTGGTCAGAGAGTTCTTGCGACACTATGCCTTCAGCCGTATTGCAGACGGCGGACCTTCTTTTGCGCTGGGCAGCGTTGCCAGCTATTTTCCTTGCATTTTAGAGGCGGCCGGGCTTTATCGCGATGTCAATAATCATACTTATACCCGCTGGACGATTGCCGGGCGTATTGCCTGCATCATTCTGCCGGGGGCGGGCGTTACCAATTTGATTGCGATTGGGGCGATGGGCAGCTCCGCAGCGGCGGCATTAGCCGCTGCGAACTTTGTGTATACTCCATTACGTGATGTTATTCAGCATTATCTCGCCGTGAGGACAATCTGGAGCCAGACGAACGCTGCCAGAGACTTTCTACCGCAATAAGCGGGGTCGCCTATATGCCTAATCAGTTTGCGGTCAATGCGGCGATGCAATATTGCACCAATGCCCTGACAGCCTATACCGGCACCCTGGGGACGAATATCGCCACGCGCTCCGTGGTGAACTTTTTGGGCGAATGTGCGGATGATGCCGTTGCATTGGGCAGCGCCTCATACCTTACCGGCCGGGAAGTTGAGACGCAGGTACGCTTCAGCCTGCCTTCAACGCACACCTGGAATGAGGTCGCCGACAAAATACTCACCGATCATGCCGGCCGTCGCGCCTTTTTTCATCGGTGCTCGGCGCCACTTATACCAGCGATTTCGCTGCGGCGCCTGGTGCCCGGAATAGCCATATCTCATTGGCGATAGAAAGCGCAGCGGTGGGCGGCACTGCGGGATTGGCTTGCCTTGCGTCGGCCAGTCGCCGCGGCGTGAATACGATCTGGAGGCGGGGTATGGGCGAGGGAATAGCCCGACGGAACCGGTCTCCCTGACGAATTTTAATATGGTAAGGGAGCGGTAGCGGCTGGGGAATGAAAATTTCGGAATATTATGACGATATATTATTCTAATAATGGAAATAAGATTGACAATATTTATCACTTAATTAAATTGAAAGAGGCTGTATGAAGTGGGGAGGTATTGTGTTGGTCTGTTATGATTTAAAGTTAAAGGGGAAGGTAAATGCCAAAAAAAATTGAATTTAGCAAAATTGGTCAGGTTTCTCTGGGGAACGCCAGTAACCTAAGTGATTGGCAATGGCAAACGTTAAATAATAGAGAGTTATATTTATCATAGCGTGCGCGATATCAATAGTAAGTTGCTGAATCAACGTGCGGAGGATATTTGATCTCAATGGGATGTTATATCCACTTCTTTGGTCAACAAACATAGATTTCATGGTGTCAGCAATGTGGGGTTGATCTTAAAAGTACCTGTGCAGAATATATTGTCTACCAGCCCTAAAAGCTTACATTTCCCTAATAGAATTGACCTGGGTTCGGTGGCGGCGGAAGATGTTTGGGCATTGAGCGATCGTATTGATTTGGGCGTTAATCTGGCCGGCACATGCCTGGCATCTTCATTTCGGTTTTTGTTAAAACCAGAGATGATAATGACTAAGACGCAAGGTTATAATGAGGTCTTGGCGATTAACTCCTTGTGTTTTCTACTCTTTATATCTCATAACGCTTGTATCTACTCTTTTGTGCCTTTACTCTAAAGTGCAATTGAGTAATTACTCATTTTCTCTTAGCCACTCATGGATATGGTCTTCCAGAACCTTAGAAATTGATGTGCCTTTGCGGGCGCAAACAGATTTGAATCGTGTATGCAGCTCTTCATCAAGATTCACATTTACACGCTTTGTTTTTCCGGTCGGTTTTGATTCTAAAACCTTCTGCACATCCCGATGCTCGCCAAATGCCATCATTTTTTTAGCTTCATGCTTTTTCTGCAGGGACATAATGAACTCCTCTTAATTATAAAAAATCAATCATATCATATACTCAATTGAGTAATAATGTTTTTGAGTATAAACACATTTGAGCAAAAAAGTGTTTACTCAAAAGTGACCAGAATTTCATTGGTGAGCACTTCAATTTCACCCTTTGCGCCATTGTCAGAAGTCTCAAATACGGTTTCGCCATCAAGGATAGTTTTTACATAGACCTGACGTTGCGTTATGCCTGTTTTGAATACCTTAATACCGGTATTAACGATGCTATCTTTCAAAACGCGAAGCATAGTTGCCTGATTAACCTTACGGTTGATCAAGAAACGAGCATCGACAGGGCGATTGAAAGCCTGAGCTTCGAGAACGGTGACAACACTTCCTGACGCAGAAAAATCTAACGGACTAGGCGTCACGGATATGATTACCAGATCACTGACCATCACCGCGGCAGAAGTGATGACTGACAATGAACCCGCACCGTCAATGACCACATAGTCGTAGTCTTTAAGCCCTTTTCGAACTTCATATACATCTTTCTCTGACACCGCTGTGTATACGTCAAACTGAGCTTTACCTGATTCATTCCAGTTTGTCAGGCTCATCTGTGGATCTGTATCGACCACGGCTACGTTTAGCCCCTTACGCGATAAACAGGTGGCTACATTGATTACCGCAGTAGTTTTGCCTGAGCCGCCCTTAGGGTTAAGGAAAGAAATAACTCTCATGAATCAAACCTCTTTTGTGCAAAAGTGCATTTGAGTATACACAACAAAGTACTTAAGAGTAAATGAGTAAATGAGTAAATGCGTATATGAAATTCATTAGTTAACTATATTATTTATTTTGATTTTTATATGTCTTTCTCAAAGACACATTTGAGTATTTACAGGAGGGTTTCTATTTATTACTGAAAATCATGAATAGGAATTAACATTTTCGATCAGCTTCAGGATCACAACCTCATCATACTTGATTAGAGTGTTTGCTTTGATTGCTTCCAAGTAAGCTAGTCATAATGCTGAGCTATGATGCTAGTCTCTATCTCACTAACTGATTATATAGTTACAACAAACATATATGATTTAAACACAAATCCCGGCAACTTAACCAGCATTGCTAAATTTATTCGTCATCCTGAGTCGCCACGGATAATCCAGATACTTTCAAGCCGTTAATACTGGTTTTCATATTCTGACCTGCCCCCAGTATTAGATACAAGGTTCAGTTAGTAATGTCAGATCCTTCACTCTCAGAATTTCCCTTTCTCCAGACCGCTGCAAATTCAGACGGCGTCTGATAATTCAGCGTGGAGTGCGG
>Ga0308167_1001034_pt1 | contig 37617 bp, 41 predicted proteins | sample PhyCR1_2_FD_202138 | JGI IMG/M metagenome (GOLD analysis project Ga0308167, IMG submission 202138) | Phyllosphere microbial communities from UC Gill Tract Community Farm, Albany, California, United States - DLSLRC.R1 | ecosystem: Host-associated > Plants > Phyllosphere > Unclassified | place... | reverse complement strand
CCAGCCATTAAACGATGACATCAGGCCAACCTCATGCCTCGCGTTTTACCGTTGAGTTGAAGCAGGCGGCGGAGCAACAGGGGAAACTGACTTTTCAGGCTGAGGCGAGGCGGGGGCTGTATTGCAACAGCGACAGCAGCGGCAACAACAACAGCAGCAGCAACCGCGGCAAAAGTGGCAACAACGACAACAACAACAACAGCAGCGGCAACCGCGGCAAAAGTGGCAACAACAACGACAACAACAACAACGACAGCAGCGGCTATGGCTGTGCCAGCGCGCCGTCATGGCAAGGCGCGCTGGCAAATACCGTAGTGAGAAAATTGCCGGCACTCAGCCGTCGTTATTGCTATTTCAGGCCCAGCTTGCGGGCCAGCCGGTGAAGGTTACCGGGATCAAGTTCCAGCTGACGCGCCACTCTGGCCCAGACTTTCCCGCTGCTTTCATAGACGTGGCGGATGTAGTCATACTGAAATTTACGGGTGGCGTCGTTGAGACTCATCACTGGCAGCGTATTAACCGATTCGGTTAATCGTGACGCAGGGTGCTGTTGATCCCCGAAACTAAAATGCTGGGGAAACAGGATCACTTCGCCGGTCGGGGATTCGGCCTGGGCGATAACTACCGCCCGGTAGATAGCATGCTCCAGTTCGCGAACGTTGCCTGGCCAGTCCGCCGCTTCAAGCAGGCTGCTGGCTGCCGGACTCAGGGCCACACTCAGCAGCCCGAACTTCATCCGGCACTGCTCACAGAAGTAACCGGCAAGCATCACGATATCGTCGCGGCGCTCATTCAGCGACGGCACAAACAGCGGGAAAACGCTTAAGCGGTGGAACAGGTCCGCCCGGAATCGGCCCTCGGTGACCGCCTTACGCATATCCACATTGGTCGCAGCAATAATCCGCACATCAACGGTCAGCGCTTTGTCCTCTCCAACCCGCTGCAGGTCGCCGTACTGAAGTACGCGTAGCAGTTTGGCCTGCAGCGAAAGCGACAGTTCGCCAATCTCATCCAGAAATAAGGTCCCTTTATCCGCCAGCTCAAACTTACCCGGGCGATCATGGATCGCGCCGGTAAACGCCCCTTTTACATGACCAAAAAGCTCACTCTCCGCCACGGTTTCCGGAAGCGCAGCGCAATTGAGATAGATCAGCGGCCGGGCCGCGCGATGAGAATGCCGGTGAATCGCCTGTGCGATGAGCTCCTTGCCGGTCCCGGTTTCGCCCATGATCAGTACGCTGAGGTCAGAGGGGGCGACAACGCTGATCTCTTTTTTCAGGTGAAGCAGCGAGTCAGATTCACCGATGATCTGCATCTCCTGATCCTCTTCAGGCCGGAAGGGCAACGGGGTAAAAGAGGAGGCTGGCTTTTCTAACTGTTCCATCAGTAAAGCATTATTCAACGCACCGGCGGTCAGGCTTGCCAGCACGCGCAGCTCTTCATCGCTAAAATTATCAAACTGGGTGGCATTGATGCCATCGAGGGTCAGCGCCCCAATCAGCCGCTGTCCTGAAAAGAGCGGCATCCCGACGCAGGCATGGACATGTAATTCACCCTGCTCGGGGATCAGGCCGTCATAGGGATCGGGCAGGGTGCTGTCGGCCGGGAAACGCACCACATCACCGGCGCGTGCGATCGCTTCAAGCCGGGGATGGGCATCAAGTTTAAACCGGCGTCCCATCACGTCAGGGGCCAGACCGGCCGTGGCAAGCGGTCTGAACTGCTGTTTTTCATAGCGTAATAGTGCGGTCGCGTCACAGTGCAGCGCGGTGTGGATACTCTTAATCATCTGGCTAAAGCGATCGCGGCCGCTAACGCCCTTCTGAATATCCACTGCCAGTGCTGCCAGCGTCTCAACGGATAAGGCCATATTGTCACCTGTACAAGGATTGTCTTAATAACAATGAATTGCGTTGTTATAAATACAATAACACGTTATCTCTGCCAGTGATTTCAGCAGGTTAAAAAGTGGCACGTAATATGCTGCTGCTTCAGCAGCTATTTTTGCTGAGGAGAATGAATATGTCCGATCATAAAACGATGCCAGCGCTGACAACAGAACAGCTCGAAACCGCCGCAAAAGCGCTGCGCTGGGCGGCGTTCGGCGGTCATCGGGGGCCCGGCTTTATTTACCAACAGAGAGAGCCGAACCGGCTGCATTTCGAAACGGTTTACCAGGGACGTAAAGCCTGGGTTGATTTAGATATTCCCTACACGCCGGTATCACTTATCGTTGCAGGCGCTCTGCTGTTACAACAGCTTAATCCTTATATGGGGTAACGCTATGAATCATAGAGAAGAGGTGAACAGGGCGGTAGAGGCCGCCCTGGCGAACAATGTCATTCGCGAGATGAATATGCTGCTGTGTGAGCTGAGTGAAGATCCCGAACTGAGCCGGGAAGAGCGTTATACCCAGCAACAGCGCCTGCGAATGGCGGTATTTAAACACAGCACCGAAAAACAGGAACTCGCTGAACAGCGCCGTAACTGGCTCACTCGCGGCGGAATCATTCGCTAACCGGAGACGTGTCATGACCCAGATCATCCCGCAACATTTTGTTCATACCCGCTCTACGCCTTTCTGGAACCGGGAAAGCGTACCAGCAGCACTGTTAACTCATCACAACACCCGGGCAGGCGTCTACGGCCGGCTATCGGTGATGTGCGGAGCGGTAAAATATTTTGGATTTGCCAGTGAAAATGAGACAACCCACGAAATGGACGTCACCATTAACGCCGGGCAGTTTGGTATCAGCCCGCCGCAATACTGGCATCGGATTGAGCTTTTAACCGACGACACCTGCTTCAATATCGATTTTTTTGCCGATCCGGATGTGGCCTTAACCGGCAACGGATTTGAGCGTGAGGTGCATATCCCGCCCCGGGCAAAAAATTAATCCTCTCCTGACCCGCTGCGGCGGGTTTTTTATTGGCTACTGTATTGTCATTACAACAATCAATTGTGAATTAAACAATTTTTAAACGTGTCTTTATAACAATTTTATGAATTTAAACCATTAAAAAACAATAAGTTAAGAGTTGGCATGGCAGGTGCAAAGGAATAGGGGAATATTACTGACACTGCGAGAATTTCTGATGAATATCCCTGTTAAAAATAACATTTCCTGGGTGGGTAAACGTGACTGGGAAGTCGAGCATTTTCACGGTAAAGAGTACAAAATGCAGCGTGGTACCAGTTATAACAGCTACCTGATTCGTGAAGAAAAAACGGTTCTGATCGATACGGTCGATCTCCGATTCCGCTCCGATTTTGTCAGGAACCTGGCAGAAGAGATCGATCTGAAAAAAATCGATGCCATCGTGATTAACCACGCTGAAGAAGACCATGCCGGTGCGCTGGCCGAACTACTGGCGTTGATCCCCGGCACCCCGATCTACTGTACGGCAAACGGCGTCGATTCCATCAACGGGCATCATCACCATCCTGAATGGAATTTCAACGTTGTTAAAACCGGTGACTCACTGGATATCGGCAACGGCAAAAAGCTGATCTTCATTGAAACCCCGATGCTGCACTGGCCAGACAGCATGATGACCTACATGACCGAAGATGCGGTGTTATTCAGTAACGATGCCTTTGGTCAGCATTACTGCGATGAACATCTGTTCAACGATGAAGTTGACCAGAACGAATTATTCGACCAGTGCCAGCGCTACTTCTCTAATATCCTGACGCCGTTTGCCCGGCTGGTCACCGCGAAAATCACTGAAATTTTAGGCTTTGGTCTGCCGGTCAGCATGATTGCGACCTCGCACGGCGTGGTGTGGCGCGACAACCCGGTTCAGATCGTTGAGCTCTATCTGAAATGGGCTGCCGATTATCAGGAAGATCGCATCACGCTGTTCTACGACGCGATGTCCAGTAATACCCGCATGATGGCCGATGCGATTGCCGAAGGCATCCGCGAGACCGATCCGCGGGTGGCGGTTAAGGTTTATAACGTCTCTACCCACGACAAGAATGAAATCATCACCTCCTGCTTCCGCTCAAAAGGCATTCTGGTCGGTTCTTCCACCATGAATAACGTGATGATGCCGAAAATCGCCGGCATGCTGGAGGAGATCACCGGCTTAAAATTCCGCAATAAACGCGCGTCAGCGTTCGGTTCTTATGGCTGGACCGGCGGCGCCGTGGATCGGGTCGCCACCCGACTGCAGGATGCTGGTTTCGATATGACCATCGCGCTGAAAGCCAAATGGCGTCCCGATCTCTCCGCGCTGGAAGCGTGTCGCGAACACGGCCGCAAAATCGCCCGTGAATGGGCGCTCTCTCCGCTGCCTGACTCAACCCCTAAGCCCGCTGATGGAATATTGCCTGCCGCGATTGTTGCTGCGGCAGCGGTAAACCGTGATGGCGTGGCGATGGCAGAAGCAGGTGAAGGCACCGGACAGAAAATGATCTGTACCGTCTGCCAGTGGGTGTACGACCCGGCAGACGGTGAACCGAACCAGGGTGTCGAACCCGGCACCGCATGGGAAGACGTACCCGACGATTTCTTATGTCCGGGATGCGCATTGGGTAAATCTGTGTTTGATCCTTTCGAGGGCTAAGCCGATGTCTGAAGATATTGTGATTATCGGCGCCGGGTTCGCCGCCCGGCAGCTGGTTAAACAGCTTCGTCAGCAGGATAAAACGGTACCGATTCGGGTTATCGCGGCCGACAGCGGCGATGAGTATAACAAGCCTGAACTCAGCCATGTCATCAGCATGCGCTGTGCGGCTGATGACTTAACCCGTCAGACGGCAGCGGACTGGGTCGAAAGCCAGAACATCATGTTGCACCCTTTCACCGCGGTCAGTGACATCGACACACTGGCGCGTAGCGTGAAGAGCAGCGCTGGCGATTTTTCTTACGGAAAGCTGGTGCTGGCGACCGGTGCCAGACCGATTATTCCGGATCTGAAGGGCGGAGATCTGCTCTGCACGCTTAACAGCCAGCAGGAATATCGCCAGTGCGCCGCCGGGCTGATGAATGCGGCACGGGTGTTGATCATCGGGGCCGGGCTGATTGGCACCGAACTGGCGATGGATCTGAATCGTGCCGGTAAACAGGTGACGATTATTGATCGCAGTGCAGGTTTGCTCGCCGCGCTGTTACCACCTGAAATCAGCGGTCGTCTGCAACACCGATTAACCCACTGCGGCGTGCAGATGATGTTCCGGACTGAAGTGACGGAACTTGCCCGTCAGTCTGATGCTGTTGAAGCCACCTTCAGCAACGGAGAGAGAAAGCGTTTTGATGCGGTGGTGTGTGCCATCGGCTTACGTCCTGATACAGGGCTGGCAAAAAGGGCGGGTATCGCGGTGCGTGGTGGCATTGTCGTTGATCGCCAGCTCGCCACCTCAGTTCCCGATATTTATGCGCTGGGCGACTGCGCAGAGGTCGAAGGAAAACTGATGCCTTACCTGCAGCCGGCCACACTGGCGGCGATCGCTCTGGCCAAAAATCTGACCGGACAGGCCGCTAACCTGACGCTGCCCCCGATGCTGATCAAGGTCAAAACGCCGGATATGCCACTTCAGCTGGCGGGCGATCCGGCTAATCCGACCTATAACTGGCAGATGATGTTTTCTTCAGCTGGCATGATCGCGAAAGGTTATGACCCGGACGGGCTTCTGCGCGCCTTTGTGGTCAGTGAAGATCACATGAAGATGGCGTTCAGCTTGCTGAAGGCATTAAACATGCCAGCAGCGACTTAACCGCATCGGTAACGCCAGCACGATTCGTCAGACAAAATCCGCTGCACGGTGCTAAACGTGCAGCGGATGTCAGACAACCGCTGGCCAGCTTCTGACCGTCATTTAACGTGTAAATAGGGCTTGTTATGAACACCTCTGTAGACGCAGCAGGTAGCTATATTACGCTGCACAATCCTCCCTCCTGTACCTGTGCCCGGATTATCTGGCTTTCGATGAACTGTGTTTCCTTTGCGATGAATATCGGTACCGGTAACGGTGACGCACACATTGATGCCAGACTCGGTGCGGTTTATCGCAGCACCCGCTTTCACCCGGAAACGCTTAAAGAAACGGTTAACGCGTTATTCTGGGAAATGTGGGCGGTATGGGAGCCGAAAGAAGGGATCAAAGTGATGGCGGGGAGCCAGAACCAGGGAAAATTTATAGTAAACATCAAGGCGCAGGGTTAATCCCGCGCGGCGGGGAAGCCGTTACGACAGGTACCAGAGAGGTAGCTGGCAACGGGACGCGGCCGGGTCGATGAGAGCGGCCTGATGAGCGACCCGCCGCACTATTTCTCTCTTCCTCGCCGCATTGACAAAACTTTAACTAAAAAATCCTGCATTATTTATGCACGACGCCGATATCAATTTTACTAATTAATTACTTTGGTAAACTTTTTATGAAAGTCTCAACGCGTCTTATCGCAGGCTTCGGCATCATGGTTTTGCTGTTAACACTGTGCGCTGGGGTCGCTATCAATGCCCTGAATACCGCACGCGAAGGGATGAGCGACGTTGTTCACGTCAAAATGAAGAAGTATCAGCTCATCCTTGATATGCGCGGCAGCGTTCGCGATATGGCCATTGCGGTGCGTAATCTGGCATTGCTGACCGATCCGAAGGAGATGCAGCCAGAATGGGAACGACTGAAGAAACAGGAGCAGTTGTTCATGCGTAACCGGGAGGAGCTGACGCGGATGATTGCTACTGGTACAGGGACCCCTGAACAACAGGCGTTCAGCAAAATTACCGCGGCGGAAGCTGTGGCACTACCGACTTTTGATAAAGCGGGACGGCTCGGTTTACAGAATCTTGCCCAGGAAACCACTACTTATCTTATGACCGTCACGCGGCCCGCCCAGTGGGCGTTGCAGGATGCGCTCAACGCCATGACCACTATTCAGATGCAAAATGCCCGCGGCGCTGTAGAACAGAGCAGCAACGGAAGTCAGCGAGCCACGCTGATGCTGGTTGTGCTGGTTGCGGTGTCGGTGCTTCTCGCGGCAGTTATCGGCTATCTGACAGTGCGGATACTGATGCGTCAGTTAGGCGGCGAACCGGCACAAGCACAGGCACTGGCGGCGGCGATTGCTGAAGGAGACTTAACCACCCGTACGACGCTGCGCAACGGCGATACCCGTAGTCTGCTGGCCTCACTGGTACGCATGCAGGATGGGCTCAGGGAGATGGTTAAGCAGATCAAAGATGCTTCTGCGTCGGTTGCGCTCGCTTCCGATGAGATCGCCCGCGGCAACACAGAGCTGTCTGCCCGTACCGAACAGCAGGCTGCGGCGCTTCAGGAGACCGCTGCCAGTATGGAGCAGTTAACGGCGACTGTTAAAAGCAATAGTGCAGGGGCGAGTCAAACCGCCGGTTCCGCACGTGAAGCGGCAACATTGGTGAGGGGCGGTGAAGTAAATGTCCGTAGAATGACCCAAACCATGGCCGATATTTCGCTAAGTGCCACCAGAGTGGGGGATATTACCGGCACCATCGAAAGTATTGCCTTCCAGACCAATATCCTGGCGCTGAATGCCGCGGTTGAGGCGGCCCGAGCCGGAGAGCAGGGGCGTGGATTTGCCGTGGTAGCCAGCGAAGTTCGTACCCTGGCGCAGCGCAGCGCGACAGCGGCCCGCGACATTAAAGGACTGATCGAGACAGCCACTTCACTGATCAATGAGGGCGTCACGGTGGCTGATGGTACCGCGGAAAACATCATGCGTGTGGTTGCCCGGGTCAGCGAGCTGGCCGGTGCAATGGATGAAATCTCACTGGCGTCAAACGAGCAGATGCAGGGCATTTCTCAGGTCACCGTCGCCGTCAGTCAGATGGATGGTGTGACCCAGAGCAACGCCGCGCTGGTGGAGGAGTCGAGTACCGCCTCGCAGTCACTGGCAGAGCAGGTTCATGCCCTGCGGGGAATGGTCGATACCTTCCGCGTCTGAGGTTCGCTGCTGCCTGCCGTCACAGGCGACAGGCAGCAGCAAGAGTTTAGCGAACCGTTTATCAGACAGCTCGTAAGATAAATACGCCATCTGAAAAGGGGTTAACACCACCGGAATACCTGGGGTCTGCCAGACGCACGACTGATAGCCCGGCATGCGAGTCAGGCGGTCAGAACTGGCGTGACAGGATCAGATAGCCGTCAAACCTGACGGCACATTCAGCGGCATTCATAATGCCGGAAGCAACGAAGAAATAGTGCTTTCCGCTTTAGTTTGTGCAGGTATATTTTGCCGGAGGATTTTACCGTATCTGAGTTACCGATTGTTGCTGCGCAGGTTTGGTAATAATTTAAACAGTATAGTCATTTATTACTTATCACTTTCCATAGCCAGCGCCGGTTGAGTAAACTCTGTTTTTTTATCCTGTCTATTTTATCCTGACTAAAGGCAGAAATAATGCCGGATGGTCTTTTTTGATGGGTGAGATGATTAATGATGGCTGGAAAGTAGGGAAGGACAGGCAGGGCGTCAACGGGTAAAACAGTGCCGTGGCCTAAGCCACGGCCAGCAAATCAGGCAGACTGCCACTCGCTTTCAACATCGGCCTTCGCTTTGGAGAGAATGACTTTATTATCATCTACCTCTTTAACCCAGCTAAAAGGAATAATATGGTGCTGTCCACCCGCTTCAGGATCGCTTTTTGCCAGCTTTATTTTATCTTCGCCTTCAAAATGGTCAACAACCCCAACGTGTTCACCATTAATATCAACGACCTGAGCGTGGTCTAAAATTTGTGATTTATCAACCATGGTGATTTCTCCTTATTTGTTTGTGAGGTCATTGCCTCAGACGAATTAATCCTGGTTGCTGAACCTGAATTACGCCAGCATATTAACAAAATGAAATATTTTTAGCGTAATAACCAGCATAATAAAGGATTATGTTGCGGGAATATAAGACCACGCAATAATGAAAGTAATGCTGCCGCTGCGTTGTCATAGGCCAACAGCGAACGCGAAACAGACTTTCTGAATCGCTTTCCATCGTCCCTGACATCAGCACTTCAGCGACGCATCAGTTGAAGGCCGCTAAGATAGATGACAGTTCTGCTCGGCCAGTCCACTTCAACAGGAGACGTGATGACAGTCATCGATGCTATTAGCCACCACGGCGGCGTCTGGATTAACCCGCCACCGCGCCACCGCCTTGAAAATGATCAACTGCAGTTTGAAACTGCGCTTAACAGCGATTTCTGGCAGCGCACCTGGTACGGTTTTGAGCGGCACAGCGGGCACGCTTATGGATTCTGGATCGACGAAGATTTTACCGTACAGGTGCAGGTCAGGGCGGATTTCAGCCAGCTCTACGATCAGGCCGGGCTGTTTATTCAGGATGATGAGACGCACTGGGTCAAGGCGGGAATCGAATTTAATGATGACCAGCCGGCGATAGGCTGTGTGGTGACGCGCGAGAGATCAGACTGGTCAACCGGCCTGTTTCCCGGCGATCCGCGCACCTTCTGGCTGCGGGCGACGCTGGTCAACGAGGCGCTGCGCATTCAGTACTCGACCGACGGAGAGCGCTGGCCGCTGTTACGTCTCTCTCCCTGGCCAGGCCGTGCGCGGCGCTTTGTCGGGGTGATGGGCTGCTCACCCGAACGCGAAGGGCTGGCGATCGGCTTTAGTCACTTCATCATCAGCCCACCGTCCGGCAAAGCGCTGCACGACCTGTCATAAACGGCGCTTACCCGTGAAAGGTCACCGATTCGCTGAGATCCACTCCCACGGCTGAGTATTGCAGTTTTACGGCGCGCGCTGCGCATCTTCCAGCACCGATCGCAGCGTCTTCTGGTACCGTCTGTCTGAAGCTCTGCTCAGCGGCTTCGGACGCTGTTGCGTTTAATCGGGCCATGCTTTGCTCCTTAATATTTTTCAGGCCGTCACGGCACGGTTGCGCGCCACGATCGCCTCATGCGTCAGCTCTCCGGCAGACATAAATTCTTTTATCAACGCATCACGGTTGTGCGGCGCGCGATGGCGATCGGCGGCCTGCAGGGCAGCGATCAGCGCGGACTTTGTCAGTTCGGTACAGTAGGCGGGCGTGCCCGGCTGTTGACGCCATGAGTCACTCAGCAATCCGGCATCAACCGCATCGAAACCCGTCGCCTCGACCAGCGACATCGCCACCGCTCTGGCCTGCGCATCGTCACCGGCTACCGGAATAGCCAGACGCCCGGACTGACCTGCCGGCTGGCCTTTTTCGGCCAGCGTTGCCGCCAGCACCGCATTCCACGCTTTGATCACCGGACGATGCAGCTGCTCGCTGGCCCATGCACTTTCCGTCTGGCCGTTCCGGAGTGCTGCAATATCACCGTCACGGAACGGATAGTAGTTGCTGGTATCGATAATGATGGCTTGCGCAGGCGCGGCGTTTACCAGGCTGGTCATCATTGGATGTTTATCGAAAGGGATCGCCAGGATAATCACGTCAGCATCCTGAACCGCGGCCTCGCGCGTCACTGCCGTTGCACCCACTTCACTTGCCAGCGCCTGAATAGAGTCAGGGCCACGGGAATTTGCCAGCCGGATGCGGTGACCGGCGGCGGCCAGTTTACGTGCCAGGGTTGCGCCGATATTGCCTGCGCCAATAATGCTGATATTCATCGTTTGCCTCGTTGTGGTTGAGAGTGATTGCTACGCCGGATGGGCGAAGTTGAGCAGGGTATCGCGCAGTGCAGCCAGTTGTTGATCCGTCATGTTGCAGGCGGATTTGATGCTGTCGGTGATTGACCACAGCGTCTGCTGCAGAGCGGCCCCCTCTTCAGTCAGCGTAATCTGGACACGCCGCTCATCCTGACGATCGCGGGTACGCACGATCCGGCCCGCTGATTCAAGACGCTTGAGAACCGGCGTGATGGTGCCGGTATCCATGCCCAGTCGCGAACCGAGATCACCCACGGTGCGCGGCGTCTCACTGAACAGCTCCAGCATCACCAGATATTGCGGAAAGGTCAGGCCCAGCGGATCTAAAAAGGGCTTATGCATCCGGTTCATCCGGCTGGCGGCGCCATACAGGGCGAACGACAGTTGTTTGCCGATATCGGCACGAGACTCGCTGCTCATCTTTTTACCTTGCGTATTATTATCTAGTGCAACAGATAAAAGTGTAGTGTAAGTGATGCAGGGATGAAAGGCGGCGGGGCAGGTAATTTGTGCGGTTTTCTGACCAGCTCCTCCGGGTGAGATCATTTCGCCCCTGGCAGGTAAGCACAGGGGCGATGCCAGCATCAGGTCACTCAGGCGGCCATATTACGGCACGCTTCAGCGCAGTGATGACAGGCTTTGGCGCAGTGCTGGCAATGGTCGTGCTGATGCTGACCGCACTCATCGCCGCACTGCTGGCAGACTTCAGCACACAGCTGGCAGAGCTGGCGAGCCGACTCACTCTGCAGGGTCATAAATTGTGCCGCCAGACGGCAGATATTGGCGCACTGCATATCCAGCCGGATACAGTTCCGCATCATCTCAAGATTCTCTTCCTGCAGGCAGGACGCCGCGCAGTTATCGCAGGCCGCCGCGCAGAGATAACAGGCCTCAATGCACTTCTTAACGTCGTCGTTCATGTTGCCTCCTTAATGTCTATTTTGGGTTGCCTCCTTAAGCCTGGAAAAGATCGCGAATTATGCAAATAACGAATAAGTTAATAACCTTTTCCGCACTTCGCTTATTTTGCTGCAGGGGCAAATTGGTAAACGGTGCCTGTTTAGCGGCATTGCATATCGCCGCGTTATAGTCTTAATTATTAAGCCTGAATCAGCGGTGCCTCATTGCCCGTGAAAGACGACAGACGCCTTAACAGGGAACGCTATGCATCGCATCACTGGCCCGAAACAACACATGATCAGTCCGCTACTGGTGGTGGGCCTCTGTGCCGGATGGGCGGAGCAGGCCGCAGCGGATACCGTCTGGCTAAATAACGGCGACCGGCTGACCGGCACGGTGCGCTATCTGAGCGACGGTAAACTGGCGATCGAGACCGCCTATGCCGGCACGGTCACCCTTGACTGGAACGTAGTCAGCACCCTCGCCAGCGATAATCCGGTCAGCGTCGAAAACAAAAAGACCGGCGAGCATTATCAGGTGCGGCTCTCCTCATCCGATCCGGGTTATGTCTGGGTAGAACGCGATGAGCGCGAAGAGAAAGTCTCGGTAAAGCGTATTGATGAGTTTATGAAAGCCAAAGTGCGCACCGATCAGCTGTCGTGGACCGGTAACATCGACGCTGGTATGAAAGTCAAAAAAGCCTCGACCAAAACCGACGACTACAGTTTTTCCCTCAATACCAAACTGGCGCAGGGCAAATGGCGTCACGACATCGGCGCGACCTACAACCGCGAGCAGGAGAATGAAGACGTCAATACCGACAACTACAGCCTGCGTTACGCCTTTGATTATCTGTTCAGAGAGCAATTCTTCTGGCAAACCCGCGCCACCTACAAACGCGACTGGGTAGAAGATCTTTCGCGTCAGGCCCTGATCGGCACCGGTCCCGGCTACCAGCTGTGGGATAACGAACTCGGTGCTTTCTCGGTGTCGATACTGGGCGGCGCCTTTGGTTATGGCTACAGCGATGGCCGGGAGGAGGATCATTTTGGCGCGTCGGTGCGCTGGAGCTACCAGCGTTACCTGCTGGGTAAATCGGTCATGCTCTACAGTAACGGCGACGTCGGCCATTCGCTGGATGATGATGGGGTATTTACGCTGGATGCGGAAGTTGGCCTGCGTTATACCCTGACATCATGGTCAACCCTGCATCTGGGCTATCACCGCAACCTGGTCAGCGGCACGCCGGACACCCTGAATGAAGGCACCTTCTCCACCGGCTTAGGAGTGAAGTGGTAAGGCAGATGGCGCTGAGGGTTGCAGCAAATCTTTACCGTTTTTCTTAGGGGCCCGGCCCCGCTTTGACTAAGCTGCTGATACCGATAAAGGGAGATGCAGAAGATGATCGTAAGCAGCAGGGTCTATCGTCCGGGATGTGCAGGCGAAGAGGTGGATGTTGAGCAGATCAGCGAGGTGATTAAACAGCCGGATGCCTTTATCTGGCTTGGCCTGTGGCAGCCTGATCCAGCCTTCATGGCGAAAATTAAAGAGGAGTTTGGGCTACACGAACTGGCGGTTGAAGATGCGCTTTACGCGCATCAGCGGCCCAAAATTGAGCATTATGGCGAATCGCTGTTTATCGTGGTCAAGACGGTACGTGCCAGAGATGACAGCTGCGAACTGGGCGAAACCCATTTCTTTGTCGGAAAAAACTTTCTGATCAGCATCCGTCACGGCGCCTCTGAGAGCTACTCCCCGGTGCGTCAGCGGGCCGCGGAAAATCCGGCTTTGCTTAAACTCGGACCCGGTTATCCGCTCTATTGCCTGCTCGACTTTATTGTTGATCGTTATGCTGAACTCTCGACCTCGCTGAATGAGCGGGTCGGGCAGATGGAGAACGATCTGTTCAAAAGCGAGTTTGATCGTCAGTCGGTGCAGGCGGTCTACACCTTGCGCCGTCATCTGCTGACGCTGCGTAATGCAGCACTGCCGCTGGAGGAGATCTGTAACCAGCTTATTCACCTGCATGAAGACCTGATCCCCCGTCCGTTGCGGGCCTATATTCGCGACGTGCAGGATCACGCACGTCATGTGGTGACCGACGCTGAGGATATGCGCGAGATGCTGACCAGCGCCATGCAGGTCAACCTGGCGCTGGTGACGGTGCAGCAGAACGAGGTGGTAAAAAAACTGGCGGGCTGGGGCGCTATTCTGGTGATCCCGACCGTGGTGTTCAGCATGTACGGTATGAATTTTGAACACATGCCAGAACTGAAGTCGCTTTATGGTTATCCGCTGGCAGTTGGCATCACGCTGCTGGCGTGCGGCGGACTGTGGGCAAAACTCCGCCGTTCTGGCTGGCTGTAGCGACGAAGGTCGGGGAGGGATTACGCGGCAGCTTATTAACGCGCTGCGCTTAATCTTATTTAAGCGCAGCGATAAATAGCGCCGGGAATAACCGTTTTCATCCATTCAGCGACGTCATCATTAATTCAGAATCATCCTGAGGTGGCCCTGTTTCTTTATTCCTCCCGATCGTTAACTAGCTGCCTTTATATTTCTTCGCTACGCTGATAGCACCTTCTAAAATACGTCGCCCCGGCGAAAGACATTGTGCATTGCTGATGATCCAGCAGTGGCCGGTGAAACGTGCTAATAACCGGAGACATTCAGATGACAGAACGGATTCATCCTCTGCGCTTATTCCTCCCTGGCGATGACCTGCTTGCGCCTGCGCAAGGCGCTAAGGGTAAGTCCGATCATGAATGACAACGACTGGGTGTTAATTATTGCCCGGGCGCAATTTGCACTGACCATGGGGATGCATATTACCCTGGCAGCACTGACGCTGGGGCTGGCTCCGTTTCTGGTGTGGTTTGAAGCGCGCTGGCTGTGGGGGAAACAGCAGGCTGCCCGTGATGCGCTGCACTTCTGGCTGGCGATTTTTTCCCTGACGGTCGCGATTGGTGCGGTTTCGGGCGTGGTGATGGAGTTTCAGTTCGGTACGCACTGGGCACGTTTCTCTCATCAGGTCGGTGGCGTCATTGGTCCGCTAATGTTTTACGAAGTGCTGGTCGCTTTTTTTCTCGAATCGGCGCTGACCGGCGTGATGCTGTTTGGCTTTAACCGCATCCGTCCCGGCGTACATTTCGCCGTCACCTGTCTGGTGGCGTTCGGGGCGCTGCTCAGCGCGTTCTGGATTCTGGCGGCCAACTCATGGATGCATACGCCGGTCGGCTTTACGCGCGATGAGAACGGGGTTTTTCTCGCCGATAGCTGGCAATCCATTTTGCTGTCACCCTCTTTTCCGTGGCGCTTCAGCCATATGGTGATGGCGTCATTGATTGCCGTGGCGGTGCTGATCATGGGTGTGGCGGCCTGGCGGCTGCGGCATTTTAAGGCGGAGGCCGCGTCGCGACTGATGCTCAACAGCGCGCTGACCTTTCTGCTGTTTGCCGTTCCGGTACAAATCGTACTGGGCGATCTGCACGGTGAAAATACCCGCGACTATCAGCCCGCCAAACTGGCCGCCATCGAAGGCGGCTGGCATCCGCCTGCGCCCGGTGAGGGCGAGCCGCTGCGGCTGTTTGCCGTGCCGGATCAACAGGCGCAGCGCAATCACCTGGAGATCAGCCTGCCCAATCTTGGATCGCTTTATCTGCGACACAATCTTTCCGGCCACATCAAAAGCCTGAGTGAATTTCCCGCCGATGCGATCCCGCCGGTGCTGCCGGTCTTTTTCGCCTTTCGCCTGATGGTGGGGCTGGGCGTGGCGATCTTACTGACCACGCTGGTGGCTAACCTGCAGCGCTGGCGTGGACGGCTGCCGGTCTCGTGGCGCTTATTGCGCTGGCTGACATGGCTCACGCCAGCGGGCTTTGTCGCGCTGCTGGCGGGCTGGGTAGTGACTGAGGTCGGGCGTCAGCCGTGGACGGTCTACGGCATGGTGCGCACCGCCCAGAGCGTTTCACCGCTGGCGCTGAGCACCACGCTCGGCATTTTCCTGGCAGTACTGCTGATCTACGCACTGGTATTTGCCCTCGGCTTACACTATCTGCTGCGCCGGATTAAAGGTGAACTGCCGTCGGGAAACCCGGTGGTGATTCAGCTGAAAACGCCCAATTAGGAGTTCGTCATGGCCGATCTCTCTGCGCTGATCATCTGCCTCTCTTTGCTGCTCTATCTGCTGCTGGACGGGACCGACCTCGGCGTCGGTATGCTGTTCTTCTGGTTTCACGACACTCAACAGCGCGAACTGATGACCCACAGCATTCTGCCAGTCTGGGATGCCAATGAAACCTGGCTGGTGCTGGCCGCAGGCGGATTGCTGGCGCTGTTTCCACCGGTCTACAGCCTGCTGCTCAGTGAGTTGAGCGCGCCGCTGTTTGTCATGTTACTGGCGCTGGTGGTGCGGGCGATGGCGCTGGAGTATCGCGCCCAGAGCAGCACCCGACTGCGCCACTGGCTCGACCGTATCATGGCCAGCAGTTCGGCACTGGCGACGTTTATTCAGGGCTGGTGCGCCGGGATGATCATCAGCGCCCAGCCGCATACCGGCCTGCCTGATGGGCTCAGCCTGGTTCCGCTGGTCAGCGGCGTGGGCTTAATGGCGATCAATTCGCTGCTGGCCTGCTGCTGGATCGGCTGGCGGATCGGTGACAGGGTACAGCCGCTGGCCGAAGCGCAGAGCTGGCTGTGGTGGCTGCTGGCGCTAATGCTGTTTCTGGTTGAGCTCTACCTTAACGCCGATATCTGGCAGCAAAGCTGGCAGCGACCGCTGGGTAAAGTGGCTGGCGTGGCGATCGTCATTCTGTGGATTGCCCTGCCGCTGGCGCTGTGGCGCGCCCGGCCGCTGGTGCAACTGATTGTGACGCTGATGCTGATAGGTGCGGTATTTATCGGCTTGCTGTGCGGTCTCTATCCCTGGTTAGTGCCGCACCATTTCGCCATCAGTGACAGTGCATCGTCCCCGGTCACGCAAGGTTTTGTGCTGGTGGGGGCGGCGATCGCCATGCCGCTGACGCTGCTTTACCATAGCTGGTCGTTCTGGATTGAACGTCGCGGTAAATAATCATTCTCCCGCTATGCTTTAGGCAGCATTCAGTTTGGTTTGTGCAGACAGGAGACGATGCCACAGTGAAAAAAGATCACATCAGCAGCCGGGATTACCCGATCAAAGAAAATGTCCGCTGGATACGTCGCGAATGGCTGATCCAGCGCGTCGGCGAGTATCTCCTGATCGTTCTGGTGATTCTGGGTGCCTGCGGACTGTTTTCAAAAGGGGTGCTGAGTAACGGTACCACCCAGTCGCCGGATGGCACAATACGGGTGGAATATGAACGTTTTGGCCGGGTCCAGAGCAATATGGATATGACAATCCGGCTCCGGTCGCCGCAGGCCGATCGGTTCAGCGTCACCCTGGGTAACGGGGCGCTGGATAATTTGCAGATCCAGACACTGCAGCCGCAGCCGCTGGAGGCGATAACCCACGGTAGTGATCTGCGGCTGACCTTTTCATCGCGGGATACCGGTCCGGATCACGCTATCTGGCTCGGTTTGCAACCGCGCAGTCCTGGCCGTATTCACGTCAGCGTCAGCAGCGGCGATCGTCCGCCGGCCCGTTTTACCCAATGGATTTATCCCTGACAGGAGTGTGTTATGGAAACGGTATTACGTGCCGCGGGTATCTACCTGGTGCTGATGGTGGTGATCAAAATTGCGGGCAGACGTACCCTCTTGCAGATGACCTCGTTCGATTTAATCCTGCTGTTAATTATCAGTGAAGCGACCCAGCAGGCGCTGCTGGGAGATGATTTTTCGGTTACCGGTGCTGCCCTGACTATTATCACGCTGGTGACGATCGATATTCTGCTGGGGAAACTGAAAAACCGTTTTCCGGTGGTTGAGCAGGCGATTGATGGCGGCCCGGTGATTCTGGTGGAGCATGGCAATTTACTGACTGAACGAATGAAAATGACCGGCATCAGCCCCGATGATGTGCTGGAAGCCGCACGTTCCAGTCAGGGGCTGGAACGTTTTGATCAGATTAAATATGCGGTACTGGAGGTGAATGGTCACATTTCTGTCATCCCGCAGCCGCAAAAATAATCACTTTCTGGCCGTGCCGCCGCAGATGCCTTTACCGGCGCGGCTTTTTTATTTGGTATCAAAGCCTTATCCACTGACGGCTTTTCGCTTCACGTTTCGCTTATTCCTGCCGTTGCCCTTGTGATTCTGTGGATTTAGTTCAGACTGATCTTTCCACTCACGTTTTTATAACCAGAGCTGGCCTGACTCCCAATCAGCGTTATGCTTTCACGGTCAGGTTCAAAGTGAATAATTTCAGTCGTTTTACCTTCTATCCGGTCACCGGCTGGCATGTCGGTCCGTTACCCGGTCATCAGGCACTGGTGCTGCAATTTGGTTACCACGATCCTCAGGCACCCTTCACTAAACGTCAGCAGGAGTCGCTCTATTTCGGCATGACGATTGAGATGGCAAAAAAGCTGGTGATTAACCTGTCAGAACACATTGATTACGCAGAAGCACATGTGGAAAAGCCCTGATTCGGCTGTTGTCACCGGCTGATAAGCGTAAACCGCTATTTCACTGTCTTATCTGAGGGTGCATACACGTTTAGCGCATTCGCAATCAGGCGAAACTGCGCTGGCGTCTGCCCGATAATTTCGCCGTCCGCATTAATGTCATGCGGATGACGCGTCTCAATGGTGAGTTCGGTCGCCGAAAATGCCCGCACGTTACGCCAGCGCCCCTGCGTGCCACGCCGCAGGTAGGGCAGCAGCGCGATCATCTGCCAGCTCTGTTGCAATTCCAGACTGTAAACATCCAGCAGGCCATCGTCAGGAGCCGCACGCTGTTCAACCGTCATGCCGCCGCCATAAAATCGTCCGTTGCCCACTGAAATCTGTACGGTTTTAATCGGTGTCCGTTCGCCCTGATGGATCAGCGTGGCGCTGAAGGGGCGGCTCTGGCGAAGCAGCCGGAAAGCGGCCAGTGCATAACCGAAAACGCCCCAGCGTTTTTTCGATTCTGCCGTCAGATGATGTGCCAGTTGTGCTGAAAAACCGATGCTGGAGACGTTAAGAAACAGATGTTGATTCACTTCTCCGAGATCAACCGGGCGCAGTTGTCCGTCCGCGATGATCTTCACCGCCTGTTCCAGACGCGGACTGATGCCCAGGGTTCGGGCAAAATCATTGGCGGTGCCGAGCGGTAAAATGCCGAGCGGCAGATTGGTTCGCATCAGACCGGGCGCAGCAGCATTGAGGGTGCCGTCACCCCCGCCGACAATCACCGCATCAACGCGTTCAGCATAAGCGCCGATCAGTTCGCTGTAGCTGCGTTTATCCTGTTTATCCGGTTGCAGTAACCTGATGCCGCGGTCGGCGAGCAGCGCCCTGGCGCGGCTGGCGTCGGTTTGCCCTTTACGTGAGCGCTGATTAATCAATAGCAGGGCAGTTTTAACCGGTTGAGACATCGCTGGGGCCTATCCTGATGGCATACAAATCACAAGCCGGCAAGTACAGCACCTGCACTGCCGGGGAACAACCCGCCTTGCGCTACTTTACGAAGCGCGACAGGCGTACCGACAGAGAATAAAGATCGTCTACACTGCTAATGTTCAGGTCCACACACAGGAGGAACAATGACGGAACACGAATTCAGAACGTTGTTAGCCGAACAGGGTTTTGATGAGCCGGTACTGGTTGAGCGCGCACCCGCCACTCAGCTCGATAATCATGTCCATCCCTTTGAGGCGCTGGCCCTGATTCTCAGTGGTAATATCACCATCAGCACCGAACAGAGTGATACCACCTATCATCCCGGCGACACCTTCCATCTTCAGCCGAATGAACTGCATCGTGAGGCGTTTGGCCCACAGGGTGTGCGTTATCTGGCGGGACGGAAATACGATTAAAACCGCACACCGGAATGCTATGACCTCTTTTGACGATCTTTTTACCCGCCTGGCGCAGTCACCGTTTCGCCAGCGCTTCCGGCTCGGGCGCGCAGAATATGACTATGTTCGCAGCAGAGACGAGGCGACGCTTCGCCAGCATGCGGCAGATTTTATCGCCCGGCGGCTGGCGCCGGCCCGACCCGCTAACGACGGTAAGCAGACGCCGATGCGCGGCCATCCGGTGTTTATCGCCCAGCATGCGACCGCCACCTGTTGCCGTGGCTGTCTCAGTAAATGGCACCACATTGCATCGGACCAGCCGCTGAGTGCGGAGCAGCAGGCGTATGTGGTGAGGGTGTTACTGCAGTGGATTGCTGCTCAGATGCAGCAGCCGGCACCGGCTGCCCGACCGCAAAAAGCGCAGCCAGAACCGGATGATGATCCGCAACTGGCGTTATGGTGAGGGGGTGAATATCGGGCGAATCGCGCTTTTTATGGCGGAAACTGGCCCTTTTTCATTCCTGGTTTATTCTTAAATCTTTACGGGCAGCGCTATGCCAGGATTAAAACCTGACACGGCAACTATTCAATACAGAGGGAATTATGAAGAAAACAATTATTGCACTGTCTGCTATTTTACTGGCTTCGCCAGTCTTTGCCGCGACCACCACAGATAACACCGTTGCGGAAGCGCATAAAGGTGCGGATACCGCTAAAGAAAAATTGCATCAGACGCAGCATCAGGGCGAAGAGATGAAACTCAAGTCCGAGCATGCGGCTGAGGGCAAAAGTGATGCCACCAGCAGCAAAGTGACCGAAGGCGCGCAGAAAGGCTGGAACAAGACCAAAGAAGGCACCGAGAAAGGCTGGGATAAAACCAAGCAGGGTGCTGAAGACCTGAAAAACAAAGCGACTAATTAAGTCGGCTGGTTTGCAGAAAAAAGAAACCCACCCTAAGGTGGGTTTTTTTTACTTCTTACTCGCGCTGGCGTTTTTTTCCGCTTCGGCGGCGGCCAGTGCCGAGACTTTGATCTCCGCTTCGGCGGCGGCATCGGCTGCCGCTGCGGCGGCTTCAGCAGCAGCTTCGGCGGCGGTATCGGACTGCTTCTTGCCTTCCTCGATCACCTCTTCATCAATCTCTTCGATATTTTCGCGGTTGTCGCGGCCCGACAGCAGATTCCAGCAGGCGATAAACAGTGCGGCGATCACCGGACCGATCACAAAGCCATTAATGCCGTAGATTTCCATGCCGCCCAGCGTGGCGATCAGGATCAGGTAGTCCGGCATTTTGGTATCTTTGCCCACCAGCAGCGGACGCAGGATGTTATCCACCAGCCCAACAATCACCACAAAGAAGCCGACCAGGAACAGACCTTTCCACAGCGCGCCGGTAGCAAAGAAGAAGATCGCCGCCGGTACCCAGATGATGGCTGAACCCACCGCCGGGATCAGTGACAGGAACGCCATTAGCGCGCCCCAAAGCAGGCTGCCGTCAATACCGGTAAACCAGAACGCCAGGCCGCCGAGTATCCCCTGAACGATACCGACCACCACTGTACCTTTCACCGTGGCGCGCGCGACCGCAGCGAACTTTACCATCAGGTGATGCTTAACGTAGGTCGACAGCGGTAATGCTTCCAGAATCAGATGCACCAGGTAGGAACCATCTTTCAGCAGGAAAAACAGCAGGTAAAGCATCACGCCAAAGCCGACGGTAAAGCTGAAGGTGCCTTTACCGATGATGAAAGCGCTGCCCGCTACGTACTGGCCGCCTTTGAGCGCAAACGATGAGAGCCTCTCCTGGATCTGCGCGGCGTTATCCAGATTATTTTCAGCCAGGTAATGCTTCGCCCAGCGCGGCAAATGCTGCAACAGGTCGGCAAACACCACCGGGAACTGCGCCGAGTTGGTCTGGAGCTTGTGATAGACCGCATTGGTTTCAACCACCAGCGACGAGGCGATAATCGCCAGTGGCGTGAAAACAATCAGACAGATACAGAGCAGGGTCAGCAAGGCGGCCAGCCCGTTGCGTTCGCCCAGCCGGGTGCGCAGGTAGGTTTTTAGCGGATGGAAAATGACCGCCAGAATCGCCGCCCAGAGAATTGGCGAGAAATAGGGTGAAAGCACCTCAAAAAAGGCGAGAGTAGCAATCGCCAGAATCAGAATGAAAAATCCGATATTCAATCCTTTAAAACGCATGGAAAAACCTCATGGTAAACGTCCCCTGATAAACCTGAATGCCGCTGATTCTGCGTGTAGCCTCGTTCACACGAGGGCTGCCGGGCGGATTTTGCGTCAGGTTTTTACTCTGTTACGGATGCCAGCGACAACACTATTCTGGCTAATAAATTGAAAAATAAGGTGGAAATAATAAACGGAGCGATCTCGCTCGCAACCTGACTTTCCTGGCGGAAAGCGCTTCGCTTTATTCCGACGCGCTAAATCCTACCTTAGCGTAGCGGTTTCGCCCATTATTGGTAGCAAACAGATTCACGATCGCAGGTTGCGCTGCCGATATACCTCCAGGCGCGATGAAAAGAGGGCGGTCAATATATGAACAGAGTAGTGATGTCAGGCATGCTGGTGATGCTGTTAAGCGGCTGCGCCACCAAACAGTATCCGCAGGCAGCAGCGGTAACGCCGGAAGAGACGGCGATGCTGGATTGCAAAATGCTGGGTCAGGAGATCGTGAAAGCTCAGGGGATGCAGGGCGAGATTGATCACACCGGCCGTTTCGATGCGCTGACCGTGTTGGGGTTCGTCGGAGATTTCGGGCTCGGTAATGGCATCGCCAGGCTCAGCGCCAGCCATAAGGCGGATACGCGACTGCAACAGTTGCAGTCGCTAAAAGCCGCAAAGTGCAGCCAGCGTCTGGCGTAGCTGGCTGACGCCGGTCAGACCCGCGTGCGCTGGCTGACGTGCTGCATCCTGACATTTTCCGCCGCGCGTTTACCGGCGAGGAAGGCGTGATCGGAATTGTAATACTCCCACTCGCTGTAACGGCCGGAGAGATGGACATCCTGGGTCAGCAGCCACTGCCGGATCAGCGCCACGTTGCGGCTGCGCGCATGGTCATAGACCACATAGGCGTAGGGCATATCAACCTGCGACGTGCAGAGCAGCGGATCGTCAGCGCGGATCATCCCGACCCGGATGCAGTCCTGACGGCAGCGCTCAATCAGCGCCTCGCCCTCCAGCGGCAGCGGGTTGGCGGCATTGTAGGTGATCTCGCAGGTTAAGCCGAAACCACCCGGCGGATTGCAGTGCGGACTGGCATTGCCCTGGACGAAAATGCGATGAAACAGCGTATCGCCGGGATAGTAGATCCAGTGTTTTTCGGTCAGGTCAGCGCGGCCAATCCCAAGATTGACGCAGCGTACCGAAACAAACTGCAGCTGCTGTGCTGCCTGCTGTACATTTTCCGGCACCTCATCGCCCATCAGTTTAATCAGTTCCGGCAGCGGCATCGTGCTAATCAGCTGCTGATAACGGTAGTAGCGTCCGTCGGCCAGCAGGGCAACGTGCGCCTGCGGATGAAGACGAATTAAGCGTGCTCCGGTCTCAAGCTGGCATTTGAGATGCGGCAGAAACCCGGACATCAGTGCCTGAAAGCCGCCACGCAGCGGATAGCCAAAGCGGGCATTGGGACCAATCGGTTTCGCCAGCGGCTGCAGCGCACCATCAATAATCTGTGCCAGATCCGGCAGCGGCACCCGGCCGCCGAGCCAGGAGGTTTCCATCTCTGTCAGCGGCACTTTCCACAGCTTCTGGTTATAGGGCAGGGCGAAGTGACGTGCGATACCTTTGCCCCAGGTGCGCAGGATGAAGTGCTGGAAATCCTCCTCGTCCTGCACCTCGCCAACGCTGTTGCCCTCATCAGGCAGCGCACCGTCGGCGCAGCAGTCACGCCGCTGACGCGCCCGCTCCAGCGGCACGGCGACGGGCGCGCTTTCGCCGTAACGGGCTTCGATTGCCCCCAGCACGCACTCCTTCACCACGTCAATGGGCAGGCCATGGAGTGCTGACTGGAACGGATAGCGGGTAAAAACGCCGTCGGTATAGACCCAGGCTTCACGCGCCTGCCAGTGCAGGTTGTCGCCCAGCAGCATCTCATACAGTTGCAGCACATACGGGTCTTGCGAAAACATAATGTGACCGGCGTAATCGAAGGTGAATCCCTGATCCTCAACCGATCGGCACCAGCCGCCGGGCGTGGCATTTTTTTCCAGCAGCACCGCGCCTTCGCCATAGTGATAACCGGCACTCAGACCGGTCGGACCGGCCCCGATAATCAGGCACGCTACCGCCTCGCTTTCCAGCATCGCCGGGGTTAATGCGCTGACGTTGGTCTGCGGCTCTGCCAGCGGTGTGGCGGCTGTGGTGAGTGGCTGGTTACGGGTTAACGCCTGCTGGATCAGCTGGTGTACCTGCTCTGCCGTGCGGTCCCACGAGGTGGCATCGACTTTTGCCTGCATTTTGCCCGCCAGCGTCAGCCGGTCAGCAGCACTGAGCGCGATGGCCCGTTCACAGGCAGCGATGAACTGCTGATGATCACCGGCGACCGCCACCTCATCGGCATAATGGCGGGCGACATCGGTGATGGCGGTACTGACAATCGGCAACTGCGCGGCCATGTACTCCAGCACTTTGGTCGGTGAAATGTAGCGGGTCGAGGCGTTGAGGGCGAAGGGCATCAGACAGACATCCCAGCCGGCGAGAAACTGTGGCAGCGCCTGATAGGGCTGCTGGCCGAGCCAGTGAATATTGTCGCGCTGCGGCAGGCTGGCCGGATCGATTTTTACCACCGGGCCGACCATAATTATCTGCCAGTCGGGATGAGTGTCAGCCAGCGCGGCGATCAATGGCAGATCGATGCGCTCATCCAGCACGCCGTAATAACCCAGGCGCTGGGCAGGAATCGCATCCTGTAAAGGGTGACGGTTGCTGCGATCGCGCGCCTGCTCAAAATGGACCGCATCCACACTGCTCGGGAAGCAGTAAACCTGTGGATGTTTGTCGCGTTTGGCTTCATACAGGCTGGACCCCCCGGTAAACACCAGATCGGCGCGGGTCATCAGCGCAGATTCACGCTGCTGCAGCTGGCGCGGCGCATTGTGAAAGGCGGAAAGCTCATCCATGCAGTCATAAATCACCAGCGCCGGATTAAACGGCGTCAGCAACGGCAGCGCCATCGGGGTGTAAAACCAGACCAGTGGCTGTTCATCTTCCTCCATCAGTGGCGCCAGCAGCAGTTGCAGCGGCGCAATCTGGCTGTCGTGAAAGCCCGCAGCCTGAATATCCGTATGCGGCTGGATCACCGTAATATTGGCGGCCGGCTGGCTCTGATGCAGCCCTGGCGGCCCGGCTTGCCAGACCGGCTCCTCGACAAACAGCACCCGATAGTGCTGCGCCAGGCGCGTCAGCAACTGCTGCGGGCGCTGAAAAACAAATCCCCAACGTAAATGACTGAAAACAATGAGTACTGGTGGGTTCATAGTGGGCTCCTGACGATGCCGTTGTGATTGCTGGATGTGTTGCAGGGTTTGCTGCGCCTGGTGTAATGCGTGGGCATAAGGTTGCTGTAACTGACGGGCGTAAGGATCGGGGCCGAGCCGATCGAGATCCCATAAGCCGCTGCGGGTCCAGAAGGCGGGCTCCTCCCACAGCGGGCGATCGAGGATCGGATAGAGGCAGATGCCGAGCAGGTCGACACCCGCCAGCTGCGCCTGCGCCACTTCGGCGGCGACCTGGCTGATCCAGGCGCCGCGTCCGCTGCCGACGTGGCTGGTTTCAGCCAGCAGCAGCGGGCGCTGATAGCGCTGATAAACCTGCTGCAACAGCTGATGCAGCGGCACACGACGGGGATCGCCCAGATGCCAGCAGAGGCGCTGATTCGAGCCTTGTTCCCACTGGTTGTCGTGGTAGTAATTCACGCCGATCAGGTCGAGATAGCGCGCAGCGCCGCCGAGTTCGGGATGCAGCCTGCCGCTCAGCATGTCCCACGCCTGATACTGGGTTTCGCGCATCCGCGCGGCGGTCTCAGCGCTGTCGGGATCGGCAGGATCGGCAACGATGTGGATCAGCGGATCGCAATGCAACAGGCGCGCCCGCGGATCGACCTGCCAGATGGCTTCGCAGGCCGCCAGTGTGGCGCGCACCAGCTGCCGTTTGGCTGCATCGGCCCGATCCGCTTCCGTACAGTCGCCAGCGGCAAATAGGCCAACCGAAATGCCCCAGCTGAGAAAAGAGATTTCATTCATTGGCGAATAGACCGGCGCGGTGCGATACCACGGGGCCAGAAACTGTGCCAGCGCACCGCAGAAGGCGGCGAAACGGCTGACAAAGTCGCGATCAAACAGGCTGACGCCGTCGGGCCAGCCGTAGTGGCAGAAGGTCCAGCTGATCTGGATACCCTGTTGCTGCGCCGCCTGCATCCGGGCAGCCACGTCTGAAAAGTCATAGCGGCCATTCCGTTCGCACAAACGCCAGCCCGCACTTTCGCGTACGGTTCGGATAGCAAAGGGCGTCAGCGCGGCGTAGTCCTCTGCCGCACGCGCCTGGTGTTGATTGAGCGCATTCATCGACAGCGCAACACCGGCGGGATTAACATGATCGGCACCTTCATAGCCGGCCTGCCAGAAACTGGTAAAGGGGGTCATGGCATCTCCCGTAAAACAGCAACAGTTTGCCCGCTGACAGGTCGTCCGCAGACGGGTCAGGTTGGGGTACAGGTATGCAAAGCAGACTGGCCGATGATGCCACTCTGAACGGGCGGGCAATCCTTGCCAAAAGCAACCGGCACTGAGCCGCAGGCGCAGAGTCCTGTCGCAGTGACGACGAGTGAGAGATAGCGGGTGGAAACACGCAGCGCTATCGGCAGGAGAAAAAGTTCTGGCTTCTCGTAGAGTTACTGAACATTGTGGAAGCCTTACTGGAAAGTATAGGTAAGGTGCGACTCTTCGCAATGTATTGAAGTAAAAAGAAAAAGCACAGCGGCAGAATATAGCCGTTATAAATCAGGAAAATTTAAGCATAATCCTTTCGCGCCCGGTTAAAAGCGAAACGTGACCAGAACCGCTGACTTTTCAGCTTTGTGAACCTTTTCCATGAGATGCAAACCGGGCAGACTCCGTAACCAGCGGGTTGCTGCTTCGCTTGCCTTTTCATCCTGCGCCAGCAAGATTAATTAATCACTGGCCTCGATCGGCACGCAGTTAATTGACCGGCCACCGTGTCGCAGCTCTTTTTTACTGACAGGAAGTTTCACAGGATATGTTCTCTTTCGACTGGCACCGCTTTTTACTCAACGACCAACCGGCCACTTTTCTGTTTGAAGTAGTGGCACGGGTGATGATCGCCTATCTGGTGGTCTTCACCTTTTTGAAAGTCTCAGGCCGGCGCGGTGTGCGTCAGCTGTCGCTATTTGAACTGGTGGTGATTCTGACGCTGGGTTCCGCTTCGGGCGATGTGACCTTCTATGACGACGTACCGGTCCTGCCGGTGATCATGGTGTTTGTGGTGTTGCTGACGCTCTACCGCCTGACCACCATGCTGACGGCGCGCAGCCCGCGCTTTTCGCGCCTGATCCAGGGAGATGTGATTACGCTGATCAAACAGGGTTTATACGTGCTGGAGAGCCTCGATCATCTGAACATTTCGGAGGATGAGTTCTATATGGAACTGCGACAAAGTGGGGTAGAGCATCTGGGGCAGATCCGGCTGGCGCTGGTGGAGGTGGATGGTCAGCTGAGTATTTACTTCTATGACGATGATGAGATGCGCGCCGGTTTAAGTGTGTTACCGCCCGAACACCGTCAGGATTTCGACACCGTGCCGCACAGCGGGCTTTACGCCTGTACCCACTGCGGTCAGACGCAACAGATTGCGGCTCAGCAGCAGGCCGTCTGTCCGCGTTGCCAGCGTCAGCGCTGGTCCGCAGCGCTGAAAACCCGCCGCCTGCACTGACGACGGGCATTACTTCAGAGCTGGCTAGCTACTGTTTTGTTGGGTTGTGCGACGTGATCGCGATTGTACGCGCTGCACAATTTTCTGAAATTCCGGGCATTGAAGGTGATCGCTGGCGGGACAATCTGCGACATGTCGCAAACCATCACGAACCTTTTTTAACTGACGAATCGTGTTATCGATCTCATTTGCTTTGCCCATCAGCAAGGAACGATCCAGCGAAAGTTTTCCCTGTGCATTAAACAGGCTGACAATCTCATCCAGAGTAAAACCGGCGCTGCGGCCTAAAGTGATCAGCGCCAGTTTTTCAAGCACGCTGGCACAATATTGCCGACGTAATCCCTTGCGACCTATCGATTTTATCAGTCCCTTTTTTTCATAAAAACGCAGTGCTGAGGGCGCAAGCCCGCTGCGATCGGCGACTTCAGCAATATCGAGTTCTTTCATCATTGACTTAAACCTGACTTCACGTTGCATCCTCTGAGTCAGCTTAACATCTGACGATGACCACAGGAGAATTAACGTGACTAAGATATTACTTACTGGGCTGCTGGCGACCCTTCTTATGGATGGCTGGAGCCTGGCCCGGCGCTACCTGTTAGCGTCGCCTTCCCTTAACTACGCGCTGGTTGGACGCTGGATAGTGTGGATGAGTAAAGGACGTTACTTTCACCACACCATTTACGATACGCCAGCAGTCAAAGGCGAAACCGTTGCAGGATGGGCCGTCCACTACCTCACAGGAATGGCTTTTGCCTTTATTCCGCTGCTATTACAAGGTCGGCAATGGTCGGAACACCCCGATCTGTTGAGTGCATTAATGAGCGGTTTCATTAGTCTGGTGGCACCCTTTTTCATTATGCAGCCCGCTCTGGGGTGGGGCATCGCCGCATCTAAGACGCCCGCGCCAGGCAAAGCCCGGCTGAACAGTGCTATGACACATCTGATTTACGGGCTGGGACTCTATTTATCTGCTGTCGCGCTACAGGCGCTGGCCTGAGTCGCGGCGAAACAGGCGCTGAGCGGACGAATTTGCTGGCCGTCGGGGGTGAAGTTGTCGGCGGCCAGCCAGTCGCTCAGGGCGCGCCGGATGTCAGGCCATTCAGGGTCAATGACCGAGAGCCAGTCGGTATCCCGGTTGCGGTGTTTACGCGTCATGGCCTGACGAAAGCGGCCCTCAAAGCGAAAACCCAGCCGTTCGGCCGTCCGTCGCGAGGCGAGGTTGGTTGAGTCACAGCGCCAGGCGACCCGACGATAGCCGAGCGAAAAGGCCTGTTGCAGCAGCAAAAAAATCGCTTCACAGCCCAGTGTGCTGCGCTGCATCTGGGGCGACCAGGTAACGTGTCCGATTTCTATCGCACCGTTTCCGGTTTCAATACTGGCAAAGCAGACCACGCCCAGCGGCTGTTGCTGGCGGTTGCAGACCGCATAGGGCACCAGACCGGTATCGGCTACCTTTTCTGCGATCCATTGCTGCATCTGCGCCAGCGAAGCCGGACGCTCAGCGCCCAGCCAGGTCCAGTCCCGATCATCCGGAGCCAGCATAAAAGCCTGCAACAGGCATTCCGCATGGTCAGGACTTAGTGGAAGCAGGCTGCCATGCTGGCCCGGCAGCGGCTGGCGAGGCGGGATGATGGCCGGCTGCCAGTCGGACAGCGCGTTACCGACCGGCTGACCATCGTGATGGGTGTTCAACGGCGTTCTCCTGCGGCAAAAGGGCTTCAGAAACGGGGCTGCTGAACTGAACGTGATTCGATACAGATGGGTTCTGCAGTTTATCAACGGCAGTTAAACCGATAGCGGCCTGTTCCCGCTCACCACATAACTTTGCCTGCCACTGACAGAAAATCAAACAGATTCGGGCAGCATATCGACCTTCTTCCCCCTCCAGGAGTCACCGATGAAAACCAGGCTGGCCAGCGCGTTGCTGTTTTTATTGTTATCGTTCGGCGCTTTTTCACAACAGGTGATCGGTGAAAGTCATCCCCATTCACGCAGCGCAAGGTTACTGGAGCAGGGGAGTCTGGCGGATACCGCCGATACGCCGGATGAACATCTGCAGGAGCCACGGTCGTCGCGCGTCAGCCTGCAGCGCAAGCCGTGGCTGTTATAGTCGCCCGGTGCTGCCGGCTGAAAAGGGAGCCGGTGACACCGGGCAGGTGGGTTACAGCGTGGCCTGAGTGGCGGTCATGCCGGGTACCAGAATCACTTTGCGGCAATCTTCCTGGCGCTTCTCAAAGATTTCATAGCCGCGCGCCGCATCTTCCAGCGGCAGGTGATGAGTGACAATCTCTTCCGGTTTCAGATGACCCTGTTCGATCAGTTTAAGCAGGTCCGGCAGGTAGGCGTGAACGTGGGTCTGGCCCATCTTAAAGGTCAGCCCTTTATCAAACGCATCGCCGAACAGGAAGCCATGGATAAATCCGGCGTAGACGCCCGGCACGCTGACGATGCCGCCACGCCGCACCGCGGCAATACACTGACGCAGCGCCTTGCCGCTGCTGCCTTCCAGCTTGAGGTTGCTGAGCACGGTTTCCGTCAGGCTGCCTTTGGCTTCGAATCCCACCGCATCGATCACCGCATCCACCCCTCGATGACCTGCGCTGTGTTCGATAATCCAGCCCGCCGGGTCGTTGATCTGATCAAAGTTGATCGGAATTACGCCGTAGCGATCGCGGGCAAAGTTCAGGCGATAATCGTTATGATCGATCATATAGATCTGTTCCGCGCCCTCCAGGCGGGCACAGGCGGCGCTGAGTAAACCCACCGGTCCGGCACCAAAAATGGCAACGCTGGAGCCCGGTTTCACTTCAGCATTTTTAACCGCCTGCCAGGCGGTGGGCAGGATATCGGAGAGGAACAGCACTTTCTCATCGGATAACAGCGACGGCACTTTGAACGGGCCGGTATTGGCTTTCGGCACCCGGACATATTCCGCCTGTCCGCCCGGCACGCCGCCATAGAGTTTGCTGTAGCCGAACAGCGCGGCGGGCGGCGTTATGTTTTTACGATTAAGGATGGCACCGCGACCGCTGTTGGTGGTTTCACAGGCGGCATACTGATGCAGATGGCAGAAGAAACAGTCGCCACAGGCGATAACAAACGGAATGACGACCCGATCGCCTTTGGCGACGGCCGTAACGGCGCTGCCGGCTTCCACCACTTCACCCATAAATTCATGACCGAAGATATCGCCATGACCGGTACCGGGGATCTTGCCACGGTAGAGATGCAGGTCCGAGCCGCAAATCGCGGTGGCGGTGACGCGCAAAATGATGTCATCGTCAGCTTCCAGACCCGGATCGGGGACGTTATCAACGCTGACTTTATGCGGACCGTGATAGGTTAATGCTTTCATCTGTTCAACTCCTGCTGATGAGTGTATGCGGCATGAAAAAGACTTGCCGCGACAAAGCGGGGGCAGACTCAGGGAACCTGAAATCGAAACCTGCCTGAAGTGTAGCCAGCATCCGGACAGTAAGCAGAGCGGTGGGGCAGACGGGCGGCGTTAAGTCGTTGATGAGGTCAGGGCACGCCTGCCGCCAGGAGGAAAACCACTCTCAGTCAGGCAGGGTGCTGAAGGCACGACGGTAAGCGGTATCGATTTGTGGCGGGACCTGTTTGATGTAGCGACGCGCATGCTTACGCGTTTCACCTTCCAGCCGCTGCAGATAATCCAGCGCCTCCTTCAGGGTGGGAATGCGACCTTCTGTTCCGTTGATACAGGCGGGCAAGGCGGTCCAGATCAGCCCTTCAATCCCTCTGGCACGCGCCCATTCCGCCAGCGGTCCCACTGCCGTCTCCGTCACCGTCAGTATACCCAGCCCATCGTCGCGGCTCTCCGGAATGCCTTCCCGTTCACGCAGCGCACGGCAGGCGGTCTCCAGTGAGGCGGTATTCAGCCAGGCCCACAGTACCGGTACCGGCGTGGCATTCAGGCAGATGGCCGTCGCCAGTTCACCGCCTTCGCTGATGCGGGCAAACTCAATCGGCACCGGTGGACCATCGCAATGCCAGGGGCTGGCAACCGGCAGCGCCCCTGATTTCCAGATAAGCGATCCCCATCCAAGGCAGGCAATTTTCATTCTCTTCTCCTGTGTCATGGTGTCAGCGCAACGCCTGAAGCATAGCTAAAGCGTAGCCCGTCTGACGCACTCATCGCGCCGATGACCTGATGTTAGCGCGGCAAATCAGGCTGAAAAATGGCATCATCGGCTATTGTCGCCGCGCACAATCTGACGATTTTTTCAGCGATGTATGCGCAGTAAGTTCCATAACTTGAACTTTTATCGTCAGGTAGTGTAAAAAGAGGCGCACGCAATCGATTACCTTTGCGTCAGCGGATCGGGATATAACCTGCCGATGCGGCTGACGCAGTGATGTTTGACCCGGAGCGGACGCCGCAACACTTTCCGTTCTGGCTGTCAGATAACCGGCGGCTTTTAACAGGGAATAGCAGATGAAAACCACGCAAACGAGCACGCTGGGCGCGCTTGAACGTGACGCTGATAGGGCATGGCGTAAAACCGATACGATGTGGATGCTGGGCTTATACGGCACCGCGATTGGCGCCGGTGTGCTGTTCCTGCCGATCAATGCTGGCGTCGGGGGGCTGATTCCGCTGATCATTATGGCGATTCTCGCCTTTCCGCTGACCTTTTTTGCCCACCGCGCCCTGACGCGCTTTGTGCTTTCCGGTAAAAATCCGGCTGGTGACATCACCGACGTGGTGGAGGAGCACTTTGGCACCGGCGCCGGTAAGCTGATTACGCTGCTCTATTTCTTCGCCATCTACCCGATTCTGCTGATGTACAGCGTGGCGATTACCAACACGGTGGAGAGTCTGATGGTCAATCAGCTCGGGCTGGTGCCACCGCCACGCGTACTGTTGTCGCTGCTGCTGATTGTCGGCCTGATGACCATTGTGCGTTTCGGTGAGCAGATGATCGTCAAAGCGATGAGCGTGCTGGTCTATCCGTTTGTCGCGGTCCTGATGCTGATGGCCTGCTATCTGATCCCGCACTGGCACGGTGCCGCGCTGACGACGCTGAGCAGCGCAACGCCCAGCGGAAACGGTTTATGGATGACGCTGTGGCTGGCGATTCCGGTGATGGTGTTCTCTTTTAACCACTCGCCGATCATCTCGTCGTTTGCGCTGGCGAAACGTGAAGAGTATGGCGAGGCGGCAGAGAAGAAGTGTTCACGTATTCTGGCCTGTGCTCACCTGCTGATGGTGATAACGGTGATGTTTTTTGTCTTCAGCTGCGTGCTGAGCCTGTCGCCCGCCGATCTGCACGCGGCGAAGGCGCAAAACATCACGATTCTCTCCTATCTGGCGAACCATTTTCAGGTGCCGGTCATCGCCTGGCTGGGGCCGATCATTGCGATTGTGGCGATCACTAAATCGTTCCTGGGCCACTATCTTGGCGCGCGGGAAGGGTTTAACGGCATGGTGAATAAAGCGCTGCGCAGCCGCGGTAAACAGATGGAGCCTGCCCGGCTGAACCGCCTGACCTCCGTGTTTATGCTGCTGACCACCTGGCTGGTGGCCACGCTCGATCCGAATATTCTTGGGATGATTGAGACGCTTGGCGGCCCGGTAATTGCGATGATTCTTTTCCTGATGCCAATGTACGCGATTCAGAAAGTCCCGGCGATGCGTCAGTACAGTGGCAACATCAGTAACCTGTTTGTGGTGCTGACCGGGCTGATTGCCATCTCTGCCATCTTCTACTCACTGGCGCACTGATCTGCACTCGTGTGGCGTCAGTTATCGATATGCTGCTTCCATACGACTGATATGGGCCAGCAGTTCGTCCGCCTGCTGTTCGGCAAAAACCGCAATGCCATGCTGACGTAACAGGGCGGCGGCGACGCCCGCGCCGCGCCGACGTTGACCGCTAAAGCGACCGTCATAAATGCTCTGACTGCCGCAGGTCGGGCTGCCATCGCTGAGCAGGGCGTAGCGGCATCCGGCCTGCTGCGCAGTTTCGAGTGCCAGCCTCGCGGCGAGCAGATAAATCCGGGTCACATCACGCCCGTCAGACTCCACCACACGGGCTCGTCCCGCCAGCACATCGGCACCGTTGCCGCCGACAATCTCCGCCGGCAGGCGTGGCGTTGGCAAACCGGCGGCCAGTTCAGGGCAGTGAACTACCAGCCGCTGTTCACGCTGCCACTGTGCCAGCGCGGACAGCACCCGTTTTTTGTCACTGCCGTTGTAGCGCACCCGAAACCCCATCAGACAAGCGCTAATCAATATCTTCGCGCGACGATCCTGCATGTTCATTGGCCTCCCGACTGACGCATCTATTCAGCAATGGTTTACTTTTGTTACTTATTAGCATGTTAGAGTTAACGCGAATAATTATTATTCCTTAATCAGGTATCGAAAAAATGAAAACCAGGCTGCTCGCCGCCACCACCTTGTTGCTGTCAGCCGCCTGTGCGGCCACCACCTATCCGGTCACGGTGACCGATCTTGATGGGCAAACCATCACGCTGCAAAAAGAGCCGCAGCATGTGATTTTGCAGGATGGTCGCGACATTCTGGCGCTGGCGTTACTCGACCGGCAAAATCCGTTTAAGCGGGTGGTGGCGTGGAATAATCTGCCGAAGAAACAGGATACCCAGACATGGGATCTGCTGAAGCAGCGCTGGCCTGAGGCAACCTCAATTGTTGATATGGGCTTTAACGATCAGGGGCAGGTCGATCTGGAGAGCGTGCTGGCGAAGCAGCCCGATCTGATGATTGCTCAGCTGCGTGCCAAACCGGCACTGACCCAGTCTGGTGTGCTGGCAACCTTAAAAAACCTGCATATTCCAGTGCTGTTTCTCGACGATGAGCTGAAGCCAAAGCAGAATACGGTGCCGGGTATTACCCTGCTCGGTAAAGTGCTGAACCGCGAAGCCGAGGCAAAAGCCTATACCGATTTTTATCAGCAGCGCTGGCAGCGGATTCAGCAGGGTGTGGCGCAGGTGCAGCACAAGCCGACGGTGTTTATTGAGCCGATAGCCGGTAACAGCGATAACTGTTGCTTTACCCACGGCCATAACGGCTGGGGCGCGCTGGTGGAAGCGGTAGGAGGCAAAAATATCGGCTCGGCGTTGCTGCCAGGCAGTTCAGGCTTTGTCTCACTGGAAAAAATTATCGCCATGAAGCCGGATGTCTACATCATGACAGGCTCAAAACGGCCCAACAGCAACGTACTGCCGTTTGGTTATGGGGCGACTCAGCCTGAAATTACTGCGACTTTTAATCGCCTGCTGACCCGCACCGGCCTGGCGCAGATCGCCCCGGTGAAGCAACAGCGGGTCTACGGTCTCTATCACCATTTCTATAACCATCCGTACAACATTATCGGCATGGAAATTCTGGCAAAAGATCTCTATCCGCAGACCTTCAGCGATGTTGATCCGACCGCTGATTACCATTACCTGGTCAGCCACTTTACCCGGCTACCGGATTCGCCAATCATTCTCAGTACGCCCTGATCCGGCGCGATAGAGAGAGCATCGGCCGATGCCCTGATTATTGCCGGGCCTGAAGCGGTCAGCGGCGCTCGGGTTTAGCCGCTGGCCATCATCCTGTCACTGAAGCTGGCCGAAACGAGCAGGGATCTATCCCGGCTAAACGCCGAAAGATTCGGTCAGACCAGTTTTATTCGATGCGGATAAACGGCCGATCAAGTCAGGTCAGCGGGCAGCCTGAATGATATGGAGATGTTTAGCCCTTGAATATGTTATGTTTATGACCTTTCCCACAGGCGCAGCCTGTTCATTCCGGATGTGATGCTGGCCCGCCTTTCTTCACGAGATTCCTTTCTCAGCGTCACGCCGCAATGGGAATAACTTTCAGTGCCATATCCCGACAGAACATAACGACCCGTCGGTTTCGGCCTGCTCGTTACGGTGTTCGGATTAATAAAGCATCTGGCAGAAAATGGAGCAAAACCGGGTTACTGTTAAGAAAGCGCTAAGTAAGCGTAATAGTGTGTAAGTTACCGGTTTTTAAGAGTTTTACTGATGCTGGCTCGTCATATTATTGCCACTATGATGCTCAACGGTGCCTGAATAACCGTTTCTTCGGAGGCAGTACCATGAAAAAAACAACGTTAACACTTATCGCTTCACTTTTTGCATGCAGCACCCTGTTTTCTCACACCGCGCTGGCGGACGGCCCGGGCGACGATCATGGCCAGCGCTGGCAGCAGGGCAATCAATCGCACGCGGACAATCGGGGTCAGGGTCAGGGGCAAGGTCGGGGCAACGGTCACGACAACGGCAAAGGGCACAATCGGGCCGATAATGACCGGCATAATGATGGCCGGCGCGATGACCGCGATCATTTTGCCTGGAACGGTCACGATTTCCGTCGCGGTCATGCGATCCCAGCGGAATATCGCGGCGATCGCTATCGCGTCAACGACTGGCACGACCGTGGCTTACGTGAACCGCCACGTGGCGAACACTGGGCCTACATTGACGGCAACTATGTGCTGATTGCGGCGGCTACCGGCGTCATTACCTCGCTGATCCTGAGTAGCGCTCTGCACTAAGCACTTTAACTCAGCGCGTTAACTCCGTTCCCAACCAAAGAGTGACGGGGGGCTATCGTTATCCGTCACTCTTTCCGTTTTGCCGTGCCAGCAGCTATCCTGACAGTCCACTCAGAGAACCTTCCCGTGTAAGGAGTCATGATGACGACGGTTAAGATGGTTGCGGTAGATATGGACGGCACCTTTCTGGATGACCAGAAGCAGTACAATCGATCCCGCTTTCTCGCCTGCTATCAGCAGCTCACCGCCCGTGATATTAAATTTGTCGTAGCCAGTGGCAATCAGTATTACCAGCTCAAATCGTTCTTCCCGGAGATCGCCAGCGACATCGCCTTTGTGGCGGAGAACGGCGCGTGGATTATCGATCGTGATGAAGAGCTGTTCTGCGGCGCTTTCGCCCGCAGCGACGTTGAGGCGGTGATTGATACCTTGCAAAACGGCCATTATCCCGGCCTGCGTTATCTGCTGTGTGGGCGTAACAGCGCGTACTACTTCGATGGCATGGAGGAGAGTTGGCTGGTTAAGATGCGGCATTACTGCCACCGCCTCAAGCCGATTCATCAGCTGGATGAAACGGGCGACGACCGGCTGTTCAAGTTCGCTCTGAATCTGTCGGATGACTACATCGAACCGCTGATGGCGGATATCGAACATCTGCATCAGGGCAAGGTGGCGGCGACGTCCAGCGGACACGGCTCAGTTGACCTGATTGTGCCGGGCCATCACAAAGCTAACGGCCTGAACCTGCTGGCGCAGCGCTGGGGGATCAGCCACGATCAGGTGCTGGCGTTTGGCGATGGCGGCAACGATCTGGAGATGCTGAAACAATCGGGATTCAGCTTTGCTATGGACAACGCACCGGATCGGGTTAAACAGGCGGCCCGTTATCTTGCGCCTGCCAACAATCAGCAAGGGGTGTTACAGGTGATTGAGCAGATGCTGGCAGGTGAGGGGCCGTTCGCTTCTCCGGCACGCTGACGCGCAACCCGGCGCTTTGTGCGTCGGGCCGCGGCGTTGCCATTGCGGAGAAGCCCCTTTTATGAGGATCAGTCGGTGAGGGTCCACGCCTGGGCAAGCATGGCGTGCATCTGGTCGCGACGGTAATTCACCAGCGAATTTTTGCTGTTGGCGCGCGCCAGTACCCATTCTGCTTCCGCCGTGGTCAGGGTAGGGCCATCGCGCCAGAACGGCGTAATCGCCCGTTGTTGCAGCCACTGCTTCAGGAAGCGTGCCGGTGATTCGCTCGGCTCGCTGAACAGCTGTGGGTGAAGTTCATCCATTAAGGCACGCTGCTGCGGATCGCTGCTGTCGGCCAGCAGGTCGAGGAACGGAAACAGCAGGCGTCCGCAGACTTCACCGTGGTGAAACGGTTTGATCGCCCCCAGTTCACCGGCAATCCCGTGAATGACGCCCAGCCCGGCGCTGCTCAGACTGACGCCGCCCAGCCAGGAGGCCATCATCATCGCCTCGCGCGCCCGATCGCCTTCGGCGTCATGCCGGTTGAGAGCCGGCCAGGCCTGAACAAACTGGCGCAGGCCGGTCAGCGCCAGCTGGCGGGTAAACAGATTGCCTTTGCCTGAAAGCCAGGCTTCAAACAGGTGGGTAAAGGCATCAATGCCGCAGGTCGCCAGTACGTGATCGGG
>Ga0308167_1001026_pt1 | contig 37767 bp, 35 predicted proteins | sample PhyCR1_2_FD_202138 | JGI IMG/M metagenome (GOLD analysis project Ga0308167, IMG submission 202138) | Phyllosphere microbial communities from UC Gill Tract Community Farm, Albany, California, United States - DLSLRC.R1 | ecosystem: Host-associated > Plants > Phyllosphere > Unclassified | place... | reverse complement strand
CGCCACGCTGGCGATAGTGTTTGTTGTGGGATTTCAGCTGCTGACCGCCGGTTCGCGCCACGCCGCGCAGGCGCTCAGCAAGCGGCTGCAGCTGCCGCCGGTGCACGTTGAATCGCTGCTTGCGCAGATGGGCAAAGAGGCGGCAAACGAGTTCACCGATTACATTCGCGGCGACAACGAAGCGCACCTCAATAATGGTGCGGCAGTGCTGCTGATCTGGCAGGTGCTGATTGTTGATGGCAGCGATGAGAACGCGCAGCGCTGGCATCACCTTCTGACGAAGGCGGGGTTCTCCGCTCTGATTTCACGTCAGCAGCTGTTGCTGGCGCTGGGCTTTCTGCGCCAGCTGGAGCCGGACAGCCAGGAGCTGCATGCGTTACGCGAGCAGTATAATGCGCGCTTCACGCCGCAGGGGATTGAACTGGAAGGGGAATCCGCGGAGGTGAGTAATCTGGTCTCGCTGAGCGAGTGGCGCCAGCGTCATTAAGGCGAATTGTTCATTCCCTCGTCACTCTGCCGTCCGTTGGCGGCAAAAACGTTGACGCGCCAGCGTGCCGACGTATAATCCGACGCATCTTCTATGCGCCCTTAGCTCAGCTGGATAGAGCACCGGCCTTCTAAGCCGTAGGTCACAGGTTCGAATCCTGTAGGGCGTGCCATTCTCTCTTCTTTTAACCTCTCCTGAAGTCTACAAAATCCCTTAAAAACAAGCATCTTATCTAAATCAGCGTCTGCTGAGGCACAGCCTTATCTGCTGGAATCTACATCATTCTGGGGGTACATTTGGGGGTATCTCCCGTTCAATGAAATGAGATACCCCCAAAATGAAGCTAAACGCCCGTCAGGTCAGCGCTGCCAGACCCAAAGATAAACCCTACAAACTGTCCGATGGCGGTGGGTTATATTTGCTCGTTCATCCCGGCGGCTCACGTTACTGGCGGCTGAAGTACCGCTTCTCAGGCAAAGAAAAACTGTTATCACTGGGGGTATATCCTGAGGTCCCGCTTGCTGATGCCCGGGCAAAACGTGACGAGGCGAAGCGCCTGCTCGCTGCAGGACAGGATCCGGGCGAGGTAAAACAGGCTGAAAAGCAGGCACAGCGTGTAGCCGTCACCAACAGTTTCGAAGAGCTGGCTCTGGAGTGGCATGCGCACAAGCGTGAGGGCTGGTCTCAGGGCTATGCGGACGACATTCTCGAATATCTGCGCAAAGATGTTTTCCCCTGGATTGGCAGGCGTGCCATTACTGAAATCAAAACGACCGACATGCTTTCCGTACTGCGTAAGATGGAACAGCGTGGCGTTCTGGATAAGCTGAAGAAAACCCGGCAGGCATGCCGACAGATTTTCACCTATGCAGTGATTACCGGCAGGGCAGAACATAATCCGGTTACCGATCTCGCCGGCGCACTGAAAGCGCCAAAGCAAAAGCATTTCCCTCATCTCACCACTGACCAACTGGGTGACTTCCTGCGCGCGCTCAGCGGCTATACAGGCAGCAGAGTGACACAGTATGCCACAAGGCTGCTGATGCTGACCGGCACGCGCACGATTGAGTTACGGGCGGCTGAATGGGCTGAATTCGATCCGGATAAAGCCCTGTGGCAGATTCCGGCGGCGCGAATGAAGATGCGTCGCCCGCATATCATTCCGCTGTCCAGGCAGGCACTGGCTTTGCTTGAAGAGCTTAAACAGCTGACCGGGCGCGGTCGCTTTGTTTTTCCCGGGCGTAATGACGCAGGAAAAACAATGAGCGAAGCCAGTATCAATCAGGTGATCAAGCGCATCGGTTATGACGGAAAAGCCACCGGGCACGGCTTCCGGCACACCATAAGCACCATCCTTCATGAGCAGGGTTACAACACGGCGTGGATTGAAACGCAGCTGGCTCATGCTGATAAAAATACTATCCGGGGGGTTTATAACCATGCCCAGTATCTGGAGGGGCGCCGGGCGATGCTTCAGTGGTATGCCGACTTTCTCGAATCGCAGGAAAAGGCTACAGCCCGTAATCCGACAGGCATGCCTGAGAGTACGGATGGCTGGCTCTGAACGAACCGGTAGACCCATAGAGTAGACGATAGTAGACTTCGTAAGAACAAAAAAACAGCCAGCCTGTGTGGCGGCTGAATTCAGAAAACGTTTGAACATCTGCCCCCTCATCTACTCACTATCGCTGACGAATGCTGTGCGTCATATGCAAAAGATTAACTTCGAAGAACTGGATAAAGAACACGCTGAAGCCGTGCATTTCAAAGATGCAATACGTGTGGTAGCTAAAGCCAGCAAACGCGAATTGCATGAAGCCGCAATGTTGCTGGCTCGCGCGCTTGGATCTTTTACAGGCGTTTATCCTCAAAACCGTTGCGAGTTCAGAATTTACAGTTATTCACGTGAAAAAGGGTTTGCGTCAGATAAAGATTTCCAGAGTAAAAGTTTAAATTTCCTCAGTAAAATTGCTCACGGGTGTCAGTATTTTAAGGCACCCACTGAGTTTGGGCCCAATATTTATCTGGTGGACCGGTTCCAGATATTCGAGGGATTCTATTTCAAAAAAACAGAGCTGCTCCTTTTTCTGCTCCATAATGACCTGCCTGTTCCCGTCGAATTCTCCGACGATCTCCCGGCTGCAGGTAAGCTCTATGAACAATATAAGATACTGCGTTGTGAAGGGGCGGATAATGCGCCAGCCGATCGCCTGCCGGCTGACAAAACTATAACTGCTCTGGCCGCTGAGCCTGTGAAATGGGGGCGTTTCGCTGGTAAGGAAACTGCGCTGATGATGATTGCTGGTCTGGCTGTAGCTCTTGAACAATCCGGCGGTCGTTATTTGAGAGGGGCCAGACTGAACAAGAGTGCAGTCGTTGAAGCCGCGAGAAAGGCGATCAATGACTATGGAAAGGGGACAGAGATAACCAGTAAAGCGATGACAGATTTACTCAGAGCGGCGCTGGAAAGCCATATTGTTAAAACAGAACCCTGAACACTTCCAGTTTCGCCCCATCAAGCCGGAGAGACTTCCAAAACTGTTTCTGCAGACATCCAAATCGGCTTTCACTTCGGGAATGCCAGCAGAACACTTCCAGTTTGCTTGTTTCCACTTCCAGTTATTTCACCTCTGCTTCCACATCTCTCTCTCTTTTCTTGCTGAAATAGTCCTGTAAACCACACGAGGAATCAGGAGGTCACTATGTCTGAATCACTTATCCGCCTGTCAGAAGTTCAGCGTCGCACGGGCTACAGCAAAGCCTGGCTGTATCGCCTGATGAGTGAAAAACGTTTCCCTTTGCCAGTCAAAATTGGCGCCCGCGCGATTGCGTTTATCGAAAGCGAGATCGATGCGTGGATTCAAGAACGCATCAATGCGTCACGCTCAGCTACACCATCTTTAAACGCCGATAAAACCCAACACAACGGGAGCGCAAATGCATGCAAAGCCTCTTCTAAATCAGAATGAAAATAACTTGCGCGCTCTTGCGATGAATTAATTGCACTTTCACCCTCGCTGTCGCGGCGGCTCTGATTAAAGACTGATTCGGAGTAACAGAAATGATTGGTAAAAAAATGACTGCCTTGACTGGCAGTGCCCAGACTCACCCTTCATCCAGCCATAAGGCGGCTCCGGAGGACAGAACAGAGAACATTGCAGTTATCAAGGCAGCTGCCAGAACTGGTCAGCCTTTGGTTTCTATACCTCTGGACTGGAGCTCTTTGCGAATGATGCGCTTTATCCAGGCAGCTAAAGATTCGTCGCCATCTTTCTGCTGCGCCTGCTCCATCATGTCTCGCAATTCGGGATCAAGCCGAAACTGGAAAGGAGGATTACCACGTCTTTCATTTTTGTGTGTTGACACGTTAATTACACCGGTTGTAATGTGTTTATGTGTAATGACACATTACATACAGATGGTAAAAAAGGCAACGCCTCAGCAGTGCTTGGACCCACTACCGAGGCGTCTAACCAAACCGTTAGTCGAGGTAACAGTTATGGCTATGAACAAGCATACCCAAACTCGCCCCAGATATCAGCACCGCTTCCTGGTCGTTTCGCGTCAGGACCGGTCTGTACCCCCGCTCCGTCTCTGCACCGGCGCCGGCTCAGAGCAGGCTGTCCGCTGCCTTAACCTCTCTTTCGCGGACCCGCTGCCCGTTCAGGAGGCCCGGAATGCGTGAGCCCATGGATTTAGATCAGGCTGAATTTCAGGCCGAGATGGCCACCTCGCTGTTTGAGGTGATTATGGACAAGGCCTGCCAGGAGTGTTCCCCCCAGCTGCGGCATCTCATCAGCCTGGCCTGCGACATCAACTTTGAGATTTACCGCGCGCTCAGGGCTGACGGGGGAAAGCACCATGATCAGTAACGTGAAGTTTAACGAGCTGGCCAGTCCATTCACTGGCCGTGCGGGATGTCGCTCGGGAGGCTGATGAGCGCGAACCAGAACTGGCCGGCGTGCCGAACATTACAGGAAATCATATGGCACTCTGGCAGGCTATTCGCAGTCGTATTGCCAGCCAGGAGGCATGTACAAAAATGATTGTACGCGACGACCTTAAAGCAATGGGGATTAATACCAAACACTTTACCCGCTGGCTACAGAAGCTGACTGATGATGATCTGGTTATCCAGAACGGTGATCACCTTACGCTCCATTCACATCATAAAAGTGGGTAAAAAAATGGGGAGGTGGTGGGAAAGGTGGGGAGCGTGCCCCCGGATTCCCCACTTTTTCCCTGTATATATCCGGAAAGTGGGGAAAACCCCTGAAACCCGCAACAGTACTGGGCTGAGCAGGGTTTTGAAAAAAACAGGTGGGGAGCAAGTGGGGAACTGAAAAAGTGGGTAGCAAGTGGGGAGAAGCAACAGAGGTTTTAATGGCCGTGCTTACACATTGCTGGCCTGACGTTAAGGCTTATCCAGGAAAGCTCAGGCAGAATCTCCGCTTTGTGCCAAAAGCAAATATTGCTCATGCTATGTTGGTTTGCTGGGAGCAGGTCAAAGCTGCTATTTAGGAAGTGGGAAAATGTGAATTAAGTTAGCTGCTAATGGATAAACACTTAACGAGCGTGTAGAAACCTTGAGTTCGTCAAGGGAGGCGCCTTCTTTAGGCACTCGTCCTCCCCATACAGTTACACCCTCAGAAAGATGAGGCGGCCGCTCTGAACTTTCTTCGGTAATCTCAATTGTTTCACCACTATTTAATGTAATTATCAAAGATGCAACATTCTGTGTTTCGGATGTTCCATTTTTTTTGTTAAGAGTGAGTTTCATTAGCATATCCTCAGTCATGATCATACATGTGATTATTATACTAAGCCTTTTAGTACCTCTCGCGATTATTGCAATATTGTCGTGTCCGCTTTTCGCTCATTGCGGCTCCTCGCAGGTTGTAATGTTGATGCAAAACTCTGAGATATAAGTGTCATGCACATAAAAAAAATTCGAGCGGCACGGCAGATTTCCCGGTCCTCAATCGTTACCCTTTCGGGAGAGTCGCAGAGCAAAAATTAAGCATGCCACTTCCATTTCCGGTCTTTTACAGGCTACCCCGGTGGTGTTTCAATGAAAAAGGCAATTGCATACCTTCGTTTTTCCTCGCTGCAGCAGGCGAAAGGTGATTCAGCCAGACGTCAGAAAAAACTTATTGATGAATGGCTCAGCCATAATCCTGAGTATTTCCTTGATCCTGTTACCTATGAGGACATGGGGCTGAGCGCCTGGCGGGGACACCACGCCGTGCGGGGGGCCTTTGCCGTATTTATGGTGGCGGTCGAGCAGGGTCTGGTCGGGCACGACACAGTACTGCTGATTGAAAGCCTTGACAGGCTGTCACGCGAGAAAATCGGTGAAGCTACAGGTCGTCTGCGGGCGGTGCTGGAAGCCGGCATTGACGTCGTCACGCTCAGCGATAATGTACGTTATACCCGCGGTTCGCTGGACGATCCCTTTGCCATTATCAGGGCCATTCTGATTGCCCAGCGGGCGAATGAAGAGAGCGAACTGAAGTCCAGGCGCATGCGCGCCGCATGGGCGGAAAAGCGGAAGGCGGCTGCAGCAGGAACCATCATGACAACGAAGTGTCCCTACTGGCTTAAGGTTAATGATGCCCGGAACGGCCTTGACGTGCTGGAAGAGCGCGCAGAAGTAATCCGCTCAATTTTCCGCATGCGTCTTGAAGGCATGTCATTTGTCAGGATCAGCTGCGTGCTGAACGCACAGGGAAAGGAGAATCTGAAGGGCAAGGTATCACAGTGGAACTCTTCATCCATTGAACGACTGGTCAGAAAAAAGGCGGTAATCGGCTATCTCGTGCCGTCACACCAGTGCACCTCGACAGAGGCGGAGGAAATACCCGGTTACTACCCGCCAATAATGAGCGAAGAGGATTTCGCGCGTGCGCAGCTGATGTACCGGGAACCGGAAAGCCGCAGGGATGGTAATTTTAATCCTTACCTCATCAATATTTTCCGCGGGCTGATGCGATGCGGCCTCTGTGGCCACGCGGTTATCCTGACCGGTATTTCGGTAAAGGGCTACGGCTACTACGTATGTTCAATGCGCCGTCAGAACCGCTGTGAAGCCGTCACGATACGCCGGGACCTGACCGATCGTTATCTGATTAGTGGCTTGGTCCAGGAGGCATCAGCCACGGGCGGGCGTGTTTCAGCTGAAGATATGCTGCGACCGCTGACGGCGCGGCATCTGCAACTGACTGGAAGCCTGCACAATGTTATCAGGGCAATTGAAATCGCGCCCGACGTGACTGAACTCTGTGAGCGGGCAAAGAGCCTCTCCGGGGAGATAAGAAGGCTTGAGGTAGAGATGGCCGGCGTCCGACAGATGAGGGAATGCGCTTCGGTCAGGCCGCTGAACCTGCAGGACATTAGCGCTCGCCAGGCGTGCCAGCGCACGGCACGAAGCCTAATCCGGGAGATCAGGATGCACACCGGGGCAAAGACGTGCGATGTATTTCTCAATAACGGCATGAAGATCCATAACTACCCTCTTTACCGCCAGGTTGGCTGGTCATCCATCCTTGACGCCATGGCGTTTCTCGGAGAGAAAGAGATTTTTCTTTAACGACGGTACTGGCGGCTGCGTCCAAAAATGCCGCTCTATAAAAGGAATGATTACCCCAACAGGCGTAAATGTAGCGGATGGTACACATTACTGTTTCCATCTTTGATCAGTAAATGAGTTCTATATATAAATAAAACATGAATCAGGTAGCTCTTACTTGTCAATCGCACAGTCCGTTGTTCATCGCTTAAGCTGATCTGCTCCCCATTGATCCACACGGGACGCTATTAACAGTGTCCCTGGATCTCTCATTGCGGACTTGGTACTGTCCGTTAGTTCTCTTTGCTCCAGAAGCGGAAATTGGTACAGTTTAATGTCACCTGAAAGAAGAATCGTGCATGAAGGTAAAACAGCTGCTTTTAATATGCTAAGGCAAGGAGAAGAGATGACTGCCCAGCAAGCCCCCCGGCTTGAAACAGAACGACTGATTTTAAAGCAATTTACGCTTGACGATTTTCCTGCGCTGATGGCGAGCTGGAGCACTCCTGAAATGGCTAAAATTAATGGCGGTGAGAATCCAGCGGCAGAAATGGTTTGGGCCCGCTTATTACGTTATATCGGGCACTGGCACGCGTTAGGGTATGGCTATTGGGCAGTGTTTGAGAAAACGACAGGGCATTATGCTGGTTCGCTTGGTTTCCAGGATGCTCATCGTGATATCACTCCTGAGTTAAAGTATCCTGAAGCTGGATGGACGTTAATTCCTGAAGTTCGAGGCAAAGGTTATGCGTCTGAAGCACTGGCCGCAGTTTTATTATGGGGTGACCAGACATTTTCCTCCCCAGTGTGCTGTATTATTGACGAAGAAAATATACCTTCAAATTACCTGGCTGAGCGCTTTGGTTTCCAGTTTCAAGGTTATGTTAACTATCGCGGGAAGCGGGTGCGCATGCTTGTACGCCCGTAAGTAACCAAACCATAAATGTAAATTTTTCGCGGGTCATTTGAGGAATTAGCCTTAAAGGTCTGCGTCGCCTCTGGTTAGTAATAATCTGACTGGCACTATTATTTCGAAGCTCTTTTTCCTCCTGCTGCAAAAGGAACGTCTGCTTTTCGCTCAGAGCGGACGTTTATCTGATCCCGTCCGCTTTGTGCCACAAGCGGACTTTAATACGGCTCCAGAGTCTATTTTAGGAGTAGCTTACATCTGTCAGGCTTTAGCTAGCGGCTTCATTCGAAAACTAATCCCCATACGATTAATGGCATTCATAGTGGCAATAACAATGGTAAGTTCAACCAAATCTTTTTCACCGAATACAGAAAGCGCTGCGGAATATGCTTCATCAGAAGCATGCGTTTCACTTACACGGGTAACTTCTTCCGCCCATGAGAGCGCAGCTTGCTCTATATCCGAGAATAAATAGGTAGATTCTCGCCAGACAGGCACCAATACAATCTTCTCGACGGACATGCCACTCTTAATAAGATCGCGAGCATGTATATCTATACAGTGTGCACAACCATTGATCTGTGAAACTCTAAAAAAAATTAAATGAATCAGATCAGCTGGCAAACTTGTCCCGGTAATGGCGTAATTATGGAGCGCTCCTATAGCCTTGCCACCTTCAGCGGAAACTTGAAACCAGTTTGGACGCTTCATCCTTATATCCTCTTTTTGAGATGTTTAAGTAAGTATTTGTTAATCATAATGGTCTGTCACAGAACCGCTACGACTGAATTTAAATTAGTACGTCTGCTCAGACATTGTGATATTAGCCATTAAAGTCGTAGATAAAAGGGGCAAGAAATGAGTTAAACGGTAGGACAATCATAGGGGGATCTCGTCCAGTAAAAGAGGGAAACAATTTTCTGAAAGCAATCATTTTGTGCTGAAAAACCCACGATAATGTCCGTTTCTCGCGCATAGCGGACAGCAGATAATACTGCTCCAAAAGGTGCCAGCCTTGCAGGCAAGCTGGTGGCTTACCGCTCAGGGAAGGACGAGGCTACAGGGGCGCGGGGCTCAAGCGCGTTTCGCGCGGCGCTGGACGCTGAGTTTCAGGTGAAGCGCGAGGATGAGAACATCGCCCTGATACTTTCCTGTACCAAAATGAAGGACGCTGAGGAGCCGAAGCGCCGGGCGTACGACCTGCAGCCGGTCAGGCTGTTCACGGACGAAGAGGGAGAGGAAATCCATTCGCTGGCCGTGCGGGACGTCGCCCGCGACGTTGATGAGCATGACCCGCATTTATCCAGTATCCCGAACCTGAGTGAAAACCATGCCACTCTTTGGGCGCTTATCCGCAGCCGGACTGAAAACGGTGATGCCTGTACCCGTGCATTACTGCGTGATGACATGAAAGCTATGGGCATCAATGTCAGCAAAAACTTCAGTCGCTGGCTGGCCAAGCTTGAAAGCCACGGGATGGTAACAGTCAACGATGAAGAAATAACGATCATCAGCTGCCGGAAAAGTGAGGGGTAAAGTGAGGAGCGGTGAGGAGGGGGTGCGGAAGTTAACCTCCGCTCCTCACTTTTCATGTATATATGCGGAAAAAGTGAGGGAAGGTGTGGAAACCCCTGATATGACTGGCTTCGGAGCGATTTTCCCGAAAAAAAGGTGCGGAAAAAGTGAGGAGCAAAAAGTGAGGAGAAAGTGAGGGAAGCGCGGAGTGTCAGCTTGCTTACGCATTGATGGCCTGACGTTAAAACTCATTCAGGAAAGCTCAGTAAGAATGTCTGCTTCGTGCCAGAAGCGGACATTAAAGTTAATTACCGTATTAATTCACGAGCGCTTCAAGATGCGGCGAATTAGGATCGCCGCAAAATGATTTAACCTGTCCGTGGAAAACTGTGACAACCTGACGGAATTTATTTCCTGTTGAGTGTGAAACTTTCTCTGGCCCAGGAGTGAAAAGTGACCGGATGAATTTCTGCGACTCTGTTTGCCAGTGCAATGGCAGCTTCGTGCGAGCCCGGACCAAGGTATGTATATTTTTCGTAATAAGCCAGCGTATCGCCCAGTGCTTCAGCGCCAGGGAAAAAACCTGCATAGACATCGCGTGGAATTTGTTTAAAAGTTACGGGGTGCCCAAGCTGATTAAGTGTGTCAACAATCTCACTGAAGCTCAGGAAATCACCGACCAGTGGCAGGTAAGCACCTTTTCCTGTGGTATCAGGGTGTGCAAACGCACCGGCCACAATGTTTCCAAGCTGGTTGATGTCGCCCATATGAATGCAGCGAACGTCTGGGTTAATCGGCAGAACCCAGCCATAACTCCCGTCCTGTTGTTTTTGTGGGCCAAACGGACCTGTGAAGTTCTGATAATATGCCGGAGGCACAACAAAAGTGTGATAGGCAAAACCAGCGGCTTTTACTAGGCTGTCTATTCTGGCCTTGTTTGTAAACTGCGGAAGTCTGAATTCACCCTGACTGACAGATTCAACGTCGGGAAGTGTGGACCATATAAAATGTTTCACTCCAGCCGATTTTGCGGCTTCAATCGTGAATGTCGCCTGCTTCTTCTCGTCTGTTCCCTGTTGCCAGTAATCAGTTACCAGAAACACACCATGTACACCCTTTAGGGCATCATTGAGCGTTTCAGGCTTTTCAAGATCCGCATACATAACTTCATCAGCCTCTCCGATATAAGTCTGAGGGTTACGGGACAAGGCCAGGACCCTGAACTGGCTGGCAATTTGCAGTGCTTGCACCACGCCTTTTCCCTGATGACCGGTTGCGCCAAACACAGCAATGATTTTCTTTTTTTCTGTCATTTCACACCCTCTGGATAAGTGACCAGGCATTCTCATTTGCCTGAACGTTGACAGAGAAAGCTTGCCGCTGAGCGGAATCCGTGACAATACTTCTTAAACTGCCATCACCTGACCGGAAATGATCCATATGGCACTTGCTGCAGAAACCTCCGAGCTCATTGCCTTTACGAAAACTGTTGATGCGAAATCGCTATCCCGGGCCGCGGCTGAGCTGGGCATTCCCCGCGCAACACTAAGTCGTCGAATTGCTCAGCTTGAAAAAAAGCTGGACGCACGTTTGCTTCTGCGAACAACACGGAGTCTGGTGCTGACTGATCTGGGCAGCATTTTTTATAAAGAGGCCATCATCGCGCTTGAAGCGATAAGGCAGGCAGAGCAGAGCGTGTCGAGAGCTGGTGGCCATATACGCGGAGACCTACGCGTATCGCTTCCACCCGGTATGAAACCAAGCTTTCGGGCGATTTTATGTGAATTTATAGCCCTGCATCCTATGCTGCGTGTCCATATTCACACCTCCAGTAACCATATCGATTTCCGAAACGGCAATTTTGACGTTGCACTGAGAGCCAGTAGTCAAATGCAGCACGGATTGATTGCCCGCACGCTTTTTCGTGATCCGGTTATTGCCGTTGCCTCACCGGATTATCTCTCAAAGATGGGTGTTCCTGCTACGCCAGATGACCTGATAGACCATCAATGCCTGGTGGGGCTTGCGCGTGGAGAGTTACCCGATATGTACTGGCCTTTACTTTCAGGAGACCAGATAAAGGTGGATGGCGTTTTTTTTTCAGACGATATTACCCTGCTTTGTGACGCTGCTTTAAACAGCCGTGGCATTGCACTTTTGCCTGAAGATTTGATCCGTGAACACATTCAACAGGGCGATCTTTTGCCGGTCCTGAGAAATATCTTAGGTACTGAAATGCAGATTGCAGTGGTATACCCGGATCGTCATTTTCTCTTGCCTCAGGTGCGGGCCTTTATCGATGCAGTAGTGAGCTGGGTAGCGTTAGAAATCGCGGCTTCAAAGAGTCGAATATGTTAGGTACATGTACTGCTTAAACAGTTTCCATCCTGAGCAAAAGTACCCATAAAATCGATTAATGAGCTTCCGCCTTTCGCTCAAAGCGGACATTGGCCTGCGGTTAGTCCGCTTTGTGCCAAAATCGGACTCTGGTGACTTTAATCTTCAGATGATGTCGCCATGGGCAACCTTTATTACAAAAGACGACTAATCTTACGTTGTTCTTTAAGGAGATTAAACTTATATGCGCATTCCAGATTATCCTTCTCAAGATTCTGATAAATGGGCTCAGGTAGATGCCTGGTTTTCTGAAAAGCTAGCCCCTGAAGATTCAGATTTAAAATACGCTCTCGCTAATAACTCAGCTCAAGGTTTGCCGACACATGACGTATCCTCTTTGCAGGGAAAAATGCTGGCTATTTTCATGCAAATGTCACGTGCCGTTCGTGTTCTTGAAATAGGCACACTTGGGGGGTATAGCACCATATGGATGGCCAAAGCTCTTCCACCCCATGGAAGCATAACGACAATTGAATTCAACGACCATCATGCAGAAGTGGCCAGTCAGAACATCAATAAAGCGGGGCTGGCTGAGCGCGTCACGTTGCACAGGGGAGCTGCGCTTGAGGTCTTACCCACGCTTGATGCGCCTTTTGACCTGATTTTTATCGATGCCGATAAAGTGAATAACCCCCACTACCTTGAATGGGCTATCAGATTGTCGAAACCAGGCACTGTTATCGTAGCAGATAACACCGTGCGCGGTGGCAATGTCATCGAATCTGGTAGTGAAGATCCGAACGTTATAGGCCTGCGAAAATTTGTAGAAATGATTTCTGAGGATGAGCGCCTTGAAGCGACGGCAGTTCAGACTGTTGGTGAAAAGGGATGGGATGGTTTCGTTCTGGCTATCGTTAAAACCCAATGATGCTATTTATCATTCAGGAAAACGCACTTATCTTCAGTGTTTATTCACAATTTCTGAATTATAAACACAAAGCATTCAATTCCTCACAAAGCGAACATTGTTTATTGCACATGTCCGCTTTGTGCCAGGAGCGGAAATTATCTACGCTCAATGCATCCTTCGTGAGACAGGCCATTCCGGTTTGCATTCAGCTAAACTTTTTCCTGTTTTTCGTCCGGAACATAAAGCATTCCGCTACAGCTGGCTGGTATGTTTGAATCGGGACATTTAAATCAAAAACATGCATGGTCCACTAACAATGAAAGTGATTCTTGTTCGGCACGCAGAAACAGAGTGGAATGAGAGCGGTTTTATTCAGGGGCATAGCGATAGTGCGTTGACCCTCCGGGGGGAGCGCCAAACCTCAGCCTTAGTGGCAGCATTTGACGCGAATAATTACCAGGTTGAACGTGTTTACGCTTCTCCACTTGGTCGTACCTGGCAAATGGGACAGAGCCTGTCTGAGTGCTTTAGTTGCTCACTGGTAGCTGAAACAGCCCTTAAAGAACAAGCATTTGGTCAGTTAGAAGGCATGTCAACGGCACAGCTCCTTCAGCACCTTCCGAAAGATGCAAATGCGTTATTCAAATTTGATGCAGAGTATTGTCCGCCAGAGGGAGAGTCACTGGCACAGGCAACTCAACGAGTAATAAGTTTCTTACAAAATCTCCAAGGCACCAAAGAACATCAGTGCGTATGTATCGTATCGCATGGGCATGTAAGTCAGGGAGTGCTGGCAATACTTAAAGAAGGGACTATCGATAACTTTACCCGGTACGCTCATCCCAATGCGAGTTACTCCGTTTTCGATTTTTTGGATGGAAAATGCACTGCGCTCAGATGGGGAATTGCCACACATCTACTTGAGCGTTAGGTTCTGGTGGTCGTTTGAGACAGGCGATATTATCTTAAACACAATGTCCGCTTCTCGCTCATAGCGGACAGTGTATCAGTCCGCTTTGTGCCAGAGGCGGACATTAGTAACTGGTAAACGCTGTTGTTAGACTTTCCCGGTCAGAGTAGATAGGACCCGTCTGGTTTAGATTTCGAATAAAATTTATCTGTTTTAATTTTTTGCAAAACTGCTGTGAAGGCTTTTCAGCACTTCATTGATTGCTCTGCTTACAATCCGATCCTCCCGCATAACTGCCCCTAGCGTACGGTGAAGAGGGGGCGTCACGGGGTATAGATCGAGCCCCGCTCTTTCCCCGATACATGCTACGGACATTCGGGGAACAATGCTGTAGCCAAGACCTGCACGGACCATTCTTTTAATAGCCTCAATACTGCCCAGCTCCATGATCGGGCAGGCCATATGTCCTGTCTCCCTGAACCATTGATCAATCAGGGCGCGTGTCCCGCTTCCCGGTTCAAAGATAATCAGCGGCAGCGGCAACAAGGCGCCCGGAGTCCATATTTTTACGCTCTGCTTTGAGGCATCCTTTTCCATAATAACAACAAACTCATCCGTACCCAGCGGGATTATGCTGAGGTTTTTACCTGCGGCTGGCAGAGTCACCAGCCCAATGTCAATACGGTTTTCCTCCACGCCCCGCACAATATCGGAAGTGTTACCTGTGCGTACGTCCACCTTCAGCAGGGGATGGGCCTGTCGCAATTGCTGAAGTAAGGGAGGCAGCAGATGAATGCAGGCCGTTGCGCCTGTGCCGACAGTAACAGTGCCGGTTATTTCATCGGAATGCAGGCACACAGATTCAACTGCTGTACTTACCACGGCATCAATTTTCAGGCTGTGCTCAGCGAGGGTCAGCCCGGCAGGCGTGGGTCTTACTCCCCGGCTGGTTCGCTCGATAAGGCGGACGTGAAGCGCCTGCTCAAGTTGTCTTATCTGCAGGCTCACTGCCGGCTGCGACAGACCAAGTGCATCAGCCGCGCCGGAGAAACTTCCCCGGCTGATGACCAGTCTGAAAGTAGCCAGATGATCGAGATTCAGGTTTGCCATCCCAAAATTTTCCTTATGCCGCTGATAAGTCCTGCTGCCTGTATGAAATGATGTATTCGGGTTAGCCTCTGCTTCTGACCGAATAAGGAGCCGTACTGATGGAAATAACCCTCGCAGATGAACGACATATACACGCCATCCAGCAGATTTATGCTTATCACGTATTGAACGGCACCGCCAGTTTTGAAACCGAACCGCCGAACCCGGCTGAAATGACAGCCCGTCTGAAAAAGGTGCGTGCAGCAGGACTGCCCTGGTTTGTTGCGGTCGGGGACGGCAATGTCCTCGGGTACTGCTACCTGTCACGCTATCGGGAGCGGTGTGCCTACAGGTTCACCCTGGAAGATTCTGTATATATTGCTCCAAACCTTCAGGGTCAGGGGATCGGGAAAAAGTTGTTATTAAGCGCGGTTGCATGGGCTGAAGCGTATAACTTTCGCCAGCTCGTAGCCGTCGTTGGAAACAGCGAAAATAGCGCCTCTCTCGCCCTGCATCGCGCGGCAGGCTTCAGCATTACAGGAACGCTCAGATCCGTGGGCTTCAAGCACGGACGCTGGCTTGATACGGTCATCCTGCAGCGAACGTTGGGACAGGGTGACGCCGCCTCTCCGGAGATCACAGTTTGACTGACAGGCATCTGACTGGCCGTACCCTCTTTTGCATTGGCATGACGCAGCTTATCAACTGGGGTATCACATTCTATATGCCAGGCGTCTTCGGCACCGCCATCATGGCGGACACAGGCTGGTCGTCAGTTCTGACATTCTCCGGGCTGACTATTGCCATGCTGGTTATGGGGTTTATTTCGCCTCTTATCGGCCCCCTAATGGCCCGTACAGGCGGACGAACGCTGATGATGGCAGGAACCCTCGCAATTATTCTCAGCTGTTTTCTGATGGCTTTTACCCGCTCAACAGCATCGTGGATTGCCGTCTGGCTCCTGATGGGAGCCGGCATGCGACTTGCTCTGTATGATGCCGCATTTGCTCTGCTTGTAGAAACCGCAGGCGCAGGGGCCCGCCGGGCAGTCTCTCTGGTCACACTGCTGGGTGGCCTCGCTTCAGCCGTGTTCTGGCCTGCTGGGGCTGCGCTACTGCACATTACCGGCTGGCGGTATGCGGTTATCGTTTACGGCTGTGCGGGCATTGTCAGCTTGCTTTTTCTGTCCGCCATTCCGGCAGGCAACCGGAGTCAACCCCCCGTTGCCGGGCAGCCCACTTTTCCAGCGATCGGAAAAGCAGAAGACCGAAAAGCATTCATCAGCGGCCTGTGGTATGCCACGCTAATAGCGCTAATAAGCTTTGTTTCTACCGGCGTATCCACTCATTTTCCGCAGATACTGGCCGCTTATGGCATGCCTGCCGTGACAGGCATGCTGTGGGGTGGGGGGCAGGTGAGTGTCCGACTGCTGAACGTGGCTTATGGCGCAAATACATCTGCGCTCCGCCTGAGTCTGGTTACCGGCGTTCTGCTGCCAGTCTGTTTTCTGGTCGGCCTTGCAGGTAATGTCACCCCTGTGGCTGCAGCCATTTTTATTCTGGGTTATGGAGCTGTGAACGGAATGAGTACGGTAGTTAAAGCTTTACTGCCTCTTGTGCTGTTTGATCCGAAGCACTATGCCCGAAGAACAGGCGTGCTGCTGTCACCAGCTTTTTTCCTCGCGGCGGTCGCTCCCTCAGCTTACGCCATATTGCTGGAGCGATACGGCACATCCGGCACGCTGCTTTTATCTGCCATCATTACCCTGTTCATTACGGCGATTTCCATTATGATCTGGCGTCTCTATTCCTCGCCGGTTGGACAGAAAGCTTCAATTCCGCCGAAACGTGAAACTGGACACGTCAGGTGACTGTAATTGCTGTCGCAATTCATTAATTAAAAGGAAGATACGATGAAAACTGGACTGATTTCACTGGGACTGCTGACTTCCATTCTGCTCACCGGCTGCGACGAGGGCGCAAAGAGCGAGGAATGGTACAAGGCTCACAACAAAGAGCGCAAATCTAAATATGAAGAATGCCGTAAAGAACCCAATCCGCGCGGCACCGAAGACTGTCGCAACGCGATTGATGCCGATGTACACGCGGGCCAATTTACAAAGAGTCCAGAAAAGGGTTGGTAAAACCATACGAGCCGCCATGAGGCGGCTTTTTTACGTCATTCTTCAGCGATTCCATAGAACGCCTGTTCCACCTAATCCGTCAACTGACCCTGGCGTTACCCCCTGGAACAGTACATATTGTGATTTTGCCGGCGGCTGACGATACCATCTCAAGGTATAACAGGGACCAGGCGGCCAACACCAGGCGAAATACGCCGGCTTCTCCTCTACTTGATTGGATAAAATTCCGGCAACAGTGGCTTGAGCACAACGCGATTTACAGCCGCCGGCATATACATCTCGTTTTGAAAACCGTACAGCGGTAAACATCTATCAAAAATGCCATTATTTACATTAAAGTAATGCCCGTTTTTCGCTCATGGCGGACCTAAGGTCTGAGCTCAGGGTAGGGTGGCAGACGTTCTGCAAATTGAGCGAACTCATGTTACGGCTTATGGATAATCTTAGGTGCCTCTATGTTTATGATGATGAATATCAAGCTGGTGGACATTCTAAAAATGAGGACTTGTATTTCGTTCAAATAGTTATGAGTAACGATAACGATTTAAGCCTGAGGTATGATCCATATCCAGAACATCTTCCTACTATGGGCAAAATAGTGAGTAAGGCTAGAGATCGCTAGCACCCTTGATACTGAAATCAGAGCGTTATTCATCGATCAACCTGACTGCACCCTCTCCATAAAGTGGTCAAAGTGACGGCGAATGGAAAAATCAATGACTTAAGTTCCAGTTGAGCATTAGCAAAATGAGAGGCAATGCCGCTGCCTGGGTTTTGCACTTTTCGGGTAAAACCTCATTAAGACAAAACCATCATCTCCTGAGCAGCCAGCCAGATGATGGCTGAGCGTGCAAACGTCAGCGAACTATCGAATAGTCTGTACCGCAATAAAAATGAATTCTTTGACAGAATGACCTCTATCCTCAGGGTTAGGAAGAATTCAATAAACAACAGCTTACGTGCTGTTACCCGACGTTGCGACTTGGTTGTCAAAGATTGGACAAATACAGAAGTTGAATGCCTCATCCGGATTATTTGCATCTCCCCATGCTGCCCAGTCCTCTGTCCAGGCACGCAAACGTGAGTAAGCCAGAACATTAAAAACGCGTCATAAAATCCACAATGCGCTGAGAATTATTTATCCCTAACGTGATATAAGACAGCATATTATCACATCCTCATTACCGCCTTTTTGAACAGATATTATAACTTTTAGTATAGCAATGAACCCCAGGGTTCGCCTGCTGCTAATTAAAAATGGCGATGCATCAGCCCGTCAGGTCACAGCAAGAAAGAAGTGGATGTTGCTAACTACTGGGAAGTTTAGAAGCCCCAAAAAATGCTGTAGCCTTATTTATCAATAAATAGTAAAATATTAATTTTACAACAAGGGTTATTATGAATCGTAGCGAACAAATTCTTGATGCAGCTGAAAAATGTATGCGGCAGAAGGGTTTTCATCAAACGTCAATTCAGAATATTGCCAGCCAGGCCGATATCAGTATTGGTCTGATTTATAAATACTATAAGAATAAAGAAACGATTATCGAAGCGCTGGTCATCAATATCGTACAACGTATGATGACTTTACTGAATGCCGATTTTGAAAAAATTACCCATACGAGAGGAGTTACTCATTCCGTACAAGATATTGTGCCACCTGAAATTGAAAAAAGTATCATTCTACTTATGGAAATATCGTCCGAAGCCACTCGTAACGAACGCATTCGTCAGATTATGTACGATGCGTGGCAGGTGTTGAAAAAAAACTTTATTGCCCAGGAACAGGCTGTTAATCCGGCGCTGGATGCCAATATCATTCATACTCGCATGTATGTGATGTCTCTGGTGATTGATGGGATGATCATTCGCCGCTGTATGAAACAACGCGATGTGCCCGTCGGATTTATGCCGTTCTTTGATGCGATTACCCACGACGTCAATCACCACGGTACCGCATAACTTAGTTAAACAAGTGATGACTGAGAATACTGTTGATCCGCGCCAGTTCTTGTTGGTCAACGTTTTTGTCCCCAAATGCCCGACAGACCACCCCGTCCACCAGCATGAGTAAAAAATGAATACGATTGCTCCGCTGCTGTGGGCTCGCTGTTGGCATGTTCTGCTCAAAAAGCGTGTGTAACTCCGCTACCAGTTTTTGCTCTTGCTGTGCCAGTATCTCACGCACTACTGTATTACGAGATGCCTCTGAATACATTTCAAGTAATAAATGCCGATCCTGATACGGCCAATCCTGCCAGAAAGAGGACTGAGCATCGATAATATGAGTCGTGCTGATTTGCAGGGGTAAGTTTTCCTGTAAAAATACCCGCCAGCTCACAGCTATACTTTTTATGGTTTCGCTAACAATAAGTTCTTTACTGCTAAAGTAGCGATATATCTGCCCTGCACCTAAACCCGACTCACGGCTTATCTCGGCCATGCTTGCCCGGTGAAAACCGGAACGACTAAAACAGTTTTTCGCCGACGAAATGATCAACTGCCGCCGCTGTTCAAAGAAATCATCATGATCTGAGTAACTCAAAATACTCTCCGGTAAAAATTGCCTATATCAAGTATTATCTGACTTTTGTTGTATGGTACGCGAGGAGAATTGCTATGCAACCATCGTCATCAATCCTGATACAAAATCGTCTGATCGCCGCACGCTCAATACTTTGTCACTCAGGCCGGGTTCACGCGTGACAGTGGAAACCTGTCCTATTCCGGCGCGACTGCCACAGGATGCACATCCATGTGCATCAGATAACGCCATAAACTTACATTTTGAGTTCGGACTCCTGTAACGCAGTACCGCCGCCCATTACCTTGTAGAAAGTATTCAGGTTCTGATAGTAAGCCTGCTCAACACTGACCAAACTGGTGCGTGCGGTATAAAGCGTCCGCTGAGCGGTTAACGTATTCAGATAAGTATCTATCCCCTGCTGATAACGCAATTCAGCCAGGCGGTAATAGGTCTGGGAGGCAGCCACATTGTTACGCTGACTGGCCATCTGGTCAGTGATAGTGCCGCGTCGGGCCAGCGCATCAGCGACTTCTTGGAAAGCTGTCTGCACCGACTTCTCATACACCGCGACGTAATACTCTTTCTGGGCTTTGGTGTAGTTCAGATAAGAAACGTTATAGCCGCCGTTGAAGATTGGCAGCGAAATACTCGGTGCGAACGACCAGACCCCCGTGCCGTTTTTAAACAATGACGAGAGATCGGCACTGCCAACGCCACCGCTGGTGGTCAGTGAAATGCTCGGGAAGAAATTGGCTCGCGCTGCGCCGATACTGGCGTTCGCCGCCTTGAGGTTGTGTTCAGCCTGCAACACGTCCGGACGATTGTTCAATGCTTCGGATGAAACGCCGGCCGGTACCTCACGTAACGCCTGGCCAATCGATTCGATACTCTGCGGCAAAAGGTTATCTGGCACGCTTTTACCCACTACCAGGTCCAGCGCATTCTTATCCTGCGCCACGCTGGTGGTATAGCTGGCCACATCCGCGAGTGCAGACTGATAGGTGGTATCCGCCGAAGCCACATCCACCATTGAATCCACTCCGTTTTGCATACGTTTTTTCGTCACGTCCAGTGACTGGCGCGCACTCTCTGCCGTCTCTTTCGCGATCGCAAGATTGCTGCGATCGGTGGCCAGCTGCAACCAGTAATCAACAGTGTTATACAGCACCGTCAGGCGCGTGCTGCGTGCGCCCTCCAGCGTGCCGAGATAGGTTTCATACTGTTGCCGCGACAGGCTCTGATTTTTACCAAACAGGTCTACCTCAAATGAACTGACACTGCCCTCGGCCGAGTAGGTACTGCTCAGCGCGGTCTGGCTGCCTTCTCCTGTCAGCGCGCGTGAGCGAGTACCACTCACGCCGGCGGTAAGTGTGGGGAACAGATCTGCACGTTGCTCACCATACTGAGCATGCGCGGATTTCACACTCGCCACTGCCTCGCGCAGGTCACGGCTGCTGTCCAGCGCCATCGTGACAACCTGACGGAGTTGGGCATTTACCACATAATCCTGCCAGCTGATATCGCGATAACTGGCTGCTTTTCCCTGCAGGTTACGGTAGGCCTCGCCTCCGGGCGTTACAGCATTGACAGCATTTACTGGACGATCGTAATGCGGATCCAGCGAAATACATCCCGCGAGAAAGCAAGGCAAGCATACCGCTAAAAATTTTACAGACATGGTCATTATTCCTCCGCCTTCACTGCTGATTCGGTTGGCTGTGCATTTTTATGCGGCATCCCCGGGAAGACGCGACGGACCAGTACAAAGAACAGCGGCACAAAGAAGATTGCCAGCAAGGTAGCCGTTAACGTCCCGCCGATAATGCCGGTGCCGATAGCAATACGGCTGTTGGCCCCCGCCCCGGTAGAGATGGCCAGTGGCAGCACTCCCGCGGTAAACGCCAGTGAAGTCATGATGATGGGACGCAAGCGCATCGTCGCTGCATGAATAGCCGCTTTGACCAGGTTCTCGCCCTTGCGGTAGTGCTCTTCAGCAAATTCCACGATCAGAATGGCGTTTTTCGCCGACAGCCCAACGATGGTGAGCAGCGCCACCTGGAAGTAAACATCGTTTTCCAGGCCCCGCAGCGTGATCGCCAGCAGTGAACCAATGACACCCAACGGCACCACCATCATCACGGAGAAGGGAATTGACCAGCTTTCATAGAGGGCGGCAAGACAGAGGAAAACCACAATCAACGAGATACCATAGAGCGACATCGCCTGGTTGCCTGAGAGTTTTTCCTGATACGAGAGACCACTCCACGCGAACGTGGTACCAGCCGGCAATTTTGCCGCCAGTTTTTCCATGGCGGTGATAGCATCGCCCGAACTCTTGCCTGACGCAGCCGAACCTTCAATCTCATAGGACGCAAGGCCGTTATAGCGTGACAGCACATCCGGACCATACGCCCATTTAGACGAGGCAAATGATGAGAACGGCACCATCGTGGTGTTACTGCTACTGTCGGTACCGCGGACATACCATTGATCAATATCCTCTGGCTGGCTACGGAACGGTTGATCGCCCTGGATATAGACTTTCTTAACGCGGCCGCGATCGGTGAAGTCATTCACGTAGCTGCCGCCGATAGCTGCGCTGAGGGTGTCATTAATGTCACTGACGGTCAGGCCCAGCGACTGCGCTTTGGCATCATCAATATTGACATCCAGCTGAGGCAAGTCCGGCAGCGTGTTGGCGCGTACAGCACTGAGTACCGGATCCTGATTCGCTTCGGCAATCAGCTGATTACGCATTTTCAGCAGCTGGTCACGGTCGGTCGCACCGCGCGCCTGCAGTTCAAAGGTGAAGCCATTGGACTGGCCAAGACCGGAAACTGCCGGTGGCGACAACACAAAGATTTGCGCGTCACGGATACCCGACAGCGCCGCCATCGCGCGTCCTGCAATCGCATCAGCACTGTTCGCGCTGCCTTCACGTTGACTCCAGTTTTTCAGCGCGATAAAGCCAATACCGGCGTTCTGACCACTACCCGCAAAGCTAAAGCCGTTCACCAGCATGCTAACGTTGACGTTGTCTTTCTCCCGGGTGGCAAAGTACTGCTGTATCTGACGACGCACGTCACTGGTGCGATTTTCCGTGGCTCCGGGCGCCAGCTGATACTGCACCATGATGTACCCCTGATCCTCCGTTGGCAGGAAACCGGTCGGCAGACGCATGTAAAGCACTGCACAACCGATCAGCAGCACGCCATAGAGCAGCAGATATCGCACAGAACGTTGCACCACATGCCCGACGCCGTTTTGATAGCGCGCCTGAACCTTTACATAGCTGCGGTTAAACCAGCCGAAGAAACCTTTGCTGCCGCTTTCGTGATTATGCGGCTTGAGCAACGTGGCACACAGCGCCGGAGTTAGCGTCAGCGCGACAATAACCGACAGCACCATGGACGAAACGATAGTGATAGAGAACTGGCGATAAATTACCCCCGTAGAACCGCTGAAAAAGGTCATCGGCAGGAATACGGCAGAGAGCACCAGCGCAATCCCCACCAACGCAACGGTTATCTCTTTCATCGATTTCTCTGTCGCCTGACGCGGCGGCAAACCCTCCTCGCGCATCACCCGCTCGACGTTTTCCACCACGACGATTGCATCATCCACTAACAAGCCAATGGCAAGCACCATACCGAACATGGTGAGGGTGTTGATCGAGTAGCCAAAAACGGACAGCACGCCAAAGGTGCCCAGCAGCACTACCGGAACCGCTATCGCCGGGATGAGCGTGGTACGAATATTTTGCAGGAACACAAACATCACAATGACGACCAAAATCACCGCCTCGATCAGGGTTTTTACCACTTCCTCAATCGATATTTTTACGAAGTCAGTGCTGTCGAGCGGATAAGCTATTTCATAACCAGCAGGCATGCTGCTGCGAAATTCATTAATGGTGGCTTTCACCTGTTCAGCGGTCGATAGCGCATTGGCGCCTGATGCCAGCTGGACAGCAATACCTGATGCAGGATGACCGTTTGCCAGTACATTGGCACTGTAATCTTCATCCCCCATTTCCACGCGTGCGACATCGCTCAGACGCACCACAGAACCATCGGTCTGGCTTTTCAACACGATGTTGCGAAATTGCTCTGGGGTTTGCAGACGCGAGCGTGAACGTACCGTTGCCACCAGCTGCTGTTCTTTACTGGCCGGTTGTGCCCCCAGCTGTCCGGAAGATACCTGGGTATTCTGGCTCTCAAGTGCCGTGGTGACATCAGAGGGCATCAGGGAAAAGGATGCCAGCTTGTTCGGGTCAAGCCAGATACGCATGGCATATTCAGCGCCGAATACCTGCACGCTCCCCACGCCCGGTACGCGTGCGAGGGTATCTTCCATGTTGCTGACCATGTAGTCGGCAACGTCGGATGAGCTGCTTTTATTCGTTTTGTCATACAACGCCAGGATCAGAAGGAAATCGCTTTGCGCTTTCTCGACGGTGACGCCCTGCGAAGTGACTGCACTCGGCAAGCGGCTCTCTGCCTGCTGAACCTTGTTTTGTACCTGCACCTGAGCAATATCAGGATCGGTGCCCTGCTTAAAGGTGACCGTGATTTTTACCTGGCCTGTGGACGCGGTACTGGTAGAACTAAAATAGAGCAAACCATCCAGCCCGGTAAGCTGCTGCTCAATCACCTGGGTAACGCTGCTCTCCAGCGTCTCCGCTGAGGCACCGGTATAAGTTGCCTGGATACTGATCTGTGGCGGCGCCACATCCGGGTATTGCGCCACCGGCAGGCTGTTGATGCTCAGGATGCCAAACATCATGATAACAATGGCGATAACCCAGGCAAAAACCGGACGACGAATAAAAAACTGAGCCAACATATCAGTTGCCCTCGCTGGTCGCGGATTTATTATCTGACGTCACTTCTACCGCTTTGACGCTCATGCCCGGCTGCACTTTGCCGGTGCCTTCCACGATCAGTTTGTCACCGCTGTTAAGTCCCGAGTTAATCAGCCATTTGTTGCCAATTACGCGATCGGCTACCACGTCACGGCTTTCAACCCTGTTCTCTTTATCGACTACAAGCGCAGTGGCGCCGCCCTTAGCATCACGCGTGATGCCCTGCTGCGGCGCCAGGATAGCATCGTTTTTTACACCGTTGCTGACGCTGGCCCGCACATACATGCCGGGCAACAGTTCATGTTGAGGATTGGGGAAAATAGCGCGCAGCGTGACGGTACCTGTGGCTTCATCCACTGATACTTCAGTCAGTTCCAGCTTACCCGGATGATCATAGTTACTGCCGTCTTCCAGCTTCACCGTCACCGGAACAGCGTCAGTACTCTGCTGCAAGGAAGCCTGCTGACGCTTCAGTTTTAGCAACTGCACGCTGGACTGAGTGAGATCGACATAAATCGGGTCAAGGGCACGAATCGTCGCCAGTGCTGTGGTCTGGCTGGCCGTCACCAGCGCACCCGGTGTCACTGATGAAATGCCAATACGCCCACTGATCGGCGCTTTGATTTGAGTGTAATTAAGGTTGATGCGGGCACTTTCAACCGTAGCGCGATACTGATCGACTGAGGCGGCGTTTTGTTGGTAGGTTGCCAGCGCATCATCCGCATCCTGACGCGACACGCCGTTTTCTTTTACCAAAGCGGCATAACGTTCGGCTTTCAGTTTACTGCTTTTAACCAGTGCCTGCGCATTCTTCAACTGCGCTACGGCTTGATCGTAACTGGCCTGATAACTGGCAGGATCTATTTGGTACAGTACCTCGCCGGCTTTTACTTCATCACCTTCGTTAAACAGGCGTTTTAAGATGATGCCATCCACCTGTGGCCTCACGTCTGCCGTCATACTTCCTGTAACACGTCCGGCGAGCTCACTGTCCAGCGTCACCGATTGGCTCTGCAGTGTTTTCACGCCAACTTCTGTTGTCATGTTAGCGATGGCTTGATGACTTTTCTGATCACATGAGCCCGCTAACATCACTAGCCCGGCGATCACGCTGCGTTGAAAATTATTCATAGATTACCTTGTAGTGAACATTCATTCTCAGAGCGAATTTTATTCAATCAGCATCAAAAAGTATGTAAGCAAAGCGAAAAGAGGAATGTTATTTGTGGAGTAATATTTTGTTATTAAGTCCAGTTTTAAACGTGATACCCGTTAACTAATTCATGGTTTGATCTGCACTGACTGAATCTCTCGCAGAGTGATTGCCCGTTAAAATTGCTTCCTGCAAGCACCGGTTGAACTGCCCCCAGTATTAGATACAACGCTCAGTTAGTAATGTCGGTTTGTTTACTTCCTAATTTTCCATTTCTCCAGCTTGCTGCAAATCCAGCCGGCGTCTGGTATTTCAGCGATTAATGAGGTCTGGACTCTTTATAGTCCTGCTGCTAGTCATTAATGGTTTTCCGGGCATGAAAATATCGCTGAAGCAGTGTTGATTCAGGCATTCATCCCGAAAGCGACCGTTGAAACTCTCAACAAATCCGTTCTGCGTTGGCTTACCTGGCTGAATAAGTCGCAACTCCACACCATGCTCAAAGGCCCATTGATTGAGTGCGCGGCAGGTAAAATCCGGGCCCTGATCAGTTCATATTGTCGCCGGATAGCCTCGAAAGAGCGCGATGCTGTCCAGAATACGCGTGACCTGAACCCCTGAATTACCGAAAGCAATGGTGATCGTCAGACACTCCTTCGTGAAATCATCCACATAAGTCAGGCACTTAATCCGACGGCTGCTGGCAAGTGCATCTATGACATAATCCATAGATCATGTCAGGTTCGGCGCATCCGGGCGAAGAAGCGGAAGCCGCTCAGTCGCCAGCCCCTTACGACGTCGTCTGCGCTTCACACTCAGGCCGTTAAGGTGGTAAATGCGGTATACCCGCTTGTGGTTGACGTCAAGACCCTCCCGGCGTAATAACTGTCAGATGCGCCGGTACCCGAAACGCCTTCGTTCGAGCGCCAGTCCTGTGATACGGCTTGATAAATGTGCATCAGCCGCCGGACGCTGAGCCTCATAGCGGCAGGTCGACTGGGACAAACCTGTTAGCCTGTAGGCACGACGTTGCGACAGACCGGTCGCATCACATATAAACTCAACGGCTTCCCGCTTCTGGTCTGTCGTCAGTACTTTCGCCCCGGAGCCACCTGAAGTGCCTCCCTGTCCAGCATGGCTTCGGCAGACAGCTTCCTGAGTCTGGCGTTCTCTTCCTCAAGCGACTTCAGGCGCTTAACCTCGGGCACCTCCATACCGCCATACTTCTGCTCACAAAGGGGATCAGGAAACCACGTCATGTCTTTCCTCCTCCTGGCTATCAATGCGCCCCCAGTCACGCTTCAGCGCGTTATTGCAGAGCGCTGAGCGTTCATTTGCCCACCGGCGATTAGCGTCACGTCTTGCCAGTCTGGCAGCCGCCGTCCATGCCGCTGCGGCAAATCCGTAAGCGCGGCGTTCTCAGCTTCTGCAGCAATAATGGCCAGCCGTACATAAGGCGCATGCTTCTGCCGGGAAGTGTCTTTATTCATGGTGTCCCCCTTAACGGGCTGGCGGCCTCTGGCCTGTTAAGCCGGATGAGACGCCCGGCTGACAGGTCCGGCTGGTGGAGAGTTCAACAGCGCTGAGAGGCGGATAATTGCGCTGCGCCTGGCCATAAGCCAGTTGCCAGATGAAATACTGATAAGCCTCCTCCGCATCAGCCTGTTCACAGCACACTTTCACTTCGGCGTCCTGCCGCCAGTGACGAAAGCCGGAAAGGTAAGGTGGAAAGCGCTGCAGCTTACGGCGTTGTGACTAGCCGAATAGCCGTACGATCCGCAAACGGGGGGCCGGATTAAGCGTCAGGACGCGGGTGGTCACTGTGACCACTCGTAATAAAATCAGGGAGTTATTGATTAATCATCTGACTTCCAGCTCTCCTAAGGCAGACAAAGTGACGGTCGCAGAAAAAAATTAAAGGCTTAGCCTGTGTATGAGTGTTCGCCCTTTCTGAGAAGTCATTGCAACAGTCTGAAGGTTTTGCATCATTTGGATAAAACCCTTTCTGGCCTGATTTTCATTTTCTTAACCGACCACCAGCCAGTTGATTAGCAATCACTGTGGCCGGCAGGACGTGGAAAAATGAGCGGGTCCTCCCGGCGGGGTACCCTGTCCACGAGGCGGCGGCCCCGCGGAAAACGGCTGATTTTTGCATTTTCATGGCGACGGCGGCAGCTCTATTAACCCAATGAAAATAAAGAATAATTTTCGTGATCACCTGTACAATTTTTTTGTGGGGGTGTCATTAGACCAGTTTTTAAGTTACTGAAATTAATTAATAAAAATGGTTTTCACCTGCCAGGTTGAGCTGTCTACATCGGATGTGCGTAAAATCGGCAACATTTGTCACCAGGGGATCCCATCCTGGTTTATGCAAACACCACACCTGTGTACCCGCTGGCAAAAGGAACCTAAATTCGTTTGTGGTGAAATGCAGCCTGAAGAGCGTCAAAGGGCCGGGCTACTTTATTAAGCAAATCATTTTCGAACCAGGTTTATACATACAGGAAGGTTGTTTACGAACGCTAAAATTCAGCTCGTTATTTCATTATAAATAGTGGGCATATCTGAGACATTGGTCAGTTGGGGGTATTTATGGGGGTATGAACAAATATCGAATACAGTATATTTCTTAAAAATCATGTGCTTGTTGTATTCGTTCGAATCCTGTAGGGGTGCCATCTTTTATTCTATTAACATCCTTTCTAGTCTACTTTCCTCTTAATTTCAGCACATAACACTTTTCTATGGTCCAGTTTGGTCCAAGGTCACCTATTGCGATCTTGTTCCGATTGGGGGGCTGGTCAGGAGCACTTTCTTTGATGATTTTTCACCTGTCCTTGCTTCCATAAAATTTTCATTAAGAGTGAGCTTCCTGTGCTTCTGGGGGGGCTGGTAGGGGAAGGACCAACAGTCTGGGGGAGAAGGTCTTCTTTCTCAAGACCTTGGATGATGCGAGTGCTGATGAGATTTTCATTTCTTCCAAGATAGAGTTGGCCATGTAGTAGATCTATACGGGAGGCAATGATGTGTATGTGCTGCCCAGCTTTATCATAATGCATGACATAACAGCGAAGGTGGTTTTTGCTGAATCCCATTCTTTCCATATAGTTATCAGCAAATGTCTTCCACTGTTCATTGGTAAGCGAATCACCACAAGTTAGACGAAGTGAGTTGTGCCATACTTGTTTTTGACATCCTTTCGGACCTTCTGTGTTGCTATGAACTCAGAAGTCAATTCATCGACAGTTAAGCCTACCAGGTTACCTCCTATCTCTATTGGATCAATTTTGTGATGGCGAGTAGGGGATAGGGCATAAAAAAGATGACACCTCGGAAGTTCTTTCCCCTTTTTATCCTATCCATACCTTTTCATGTCTGCTCATTACTTGTCGAAATTGAGTAGTGCATCTCGGACATGCGATAGCTTTACTTTCAGTGCATTTACTTCCTATGACAGCGGCTGAGAGTCTGTTCCTCTGTTCCTCTGTTCCTCTGTTCCTCTGTTCCTCTGTTCCTCTGTGGCTCAGAAACGAAGTTAGGTCTTTAAGTTTTTGCTAAGAAGCTGTGAGCTATTGCCATGCATCCAGGTTCAATTCGGGAACTATTAACTGTAGTTGTTGAAGTGCTTAAGATCTCAACCAGCTACTTCTGCTGAGTTGTTTCCTTAATTTATTTACTTGAGCAAGCTCTGTATCATTTAAGCGAACAGTTACGGTGTGCTTGCGAAGACGATTTGGTGATTATTTTTTGACTGAGTATTCTCAGTAATTAAAGACGAGAATTCTTTATCGAATAGATTATTAAATTTTTTTCATATCAACTCCTGTTAATATTAGGTATATAGCAAAATCTTAAATCATGTGTAAACTAACAGCATAATATGCTTCTGTGTCAATAATTTATGTACAAATTTTGATTTTAAATTTTGCTTTTTCAACTGAAAAGTAGAAAAAGCAAGGCAACTAAGCATCGCTCAGTTAGCCCTTGCTTGAAGAATAAACAATATTGATGCATTTGCTCACTAAGTAATATAAGATTAGATTTAGATGAGGGGATTTAAGCTGCTGATTTGGGGGGGGTATGATTGTGATGATAGCTGGTGTGTATGGTGCTGGCAAAAGCACCATATGTAAGAGGTTATCACTTGAACTAAATCTAAAGTTCTTTAGTGCAAGCGAATTGATCAAGTCAGAAAGAGGTTCAGTTACTTGGTGTGAGAACAAGAAAACAGATAAAATCGAAAGTAATCAACAATATTTAGTAAATGCAGTAAATAAGCTGAAAAGAGTTGACTTTTTATTAGATGGTCATTTCTGTTTATTAGATGGTGAAGGTAATATAATTAAGTTGAATTTTAATGTAATTAATAAACTAAATCTAGGGGCAATACTTCTGCTTAAAGAAAATGCAGAGGTAATTTGCAAAAGATTGTTAACAAGAGATAATAAGTTTTGGGATGAGATTACTTTAAGTGAATTATTGCACGTTGAGGAAGAGCAGGCTTCCAAATTTGCTATAGAAAACAACATTCCTTTTGAATCTTTTTATTCTTCCGATTATTGCGAAATAAAAGGTTTTATCTCAAGTTTATATAAGGAAGGGACTGTTAATGAGTAATATTAAATATGAATATTTCAGAGACTTAGATTTGAATGATGTATTCTTTGATTCTTTAAAGGCCAGTTATCACGAATTCCCAAATTGGTTCATTCAGAAGGCTAGGGAAAATGCAAAAGCATACGTATTCTTAAATGGTAAAAAAAAGCTAGATGCTTTTATATATCTCAAGCTTGAGAATGAAATGGTTAAGGATATTGAACCATCATTACCTATTGGGAATGTTTTAAAAATAGGAACTTTCAAGATTAATGCTCATGGGACTAAATTAGGAGAGCGTTTACTTAAAAAAACTTTTGATCATGCCATTAGCCAAGCTTCGGACTATATTTATGTTACTGTTTTTGATAAAGAAAAGCCATTAATAAGAATTCTTGAAAAGTATGGATTCGAGCTTCATGGTTCTAAAACTACTCGAAACGGCATTGAAAATGTTTATCTAAAAAGAATGAAGGTGGTCACTGGGGATGTAATTAAAGATTTCCCTCATCTTACATTAAGTGAGAAGAAATATTATCTTTTAGCAATATACCCTGAGTATCATTCAAAGTTTTTGCCAGATTCAATTCTTAGGAATGAAAGTCATGACATACTTGAAGATATTTCATATACAAATAGCATCCATAAAATATACATATCTGGAATTAGTAGAACTAAAAACCTAAAAAAGGGTGATGCGATTTGTATATATCGGACAAATAAGGGTGGCAAAGGGAAGGCTTATTTCCGCTCAGTTGTATCTTCAATTGGAGTGGTTGAAGAAGTTAGGCAAATAAAATCATTTTCAAGCGAAAGTGATTTTATGAAATATGTGGAGCCGTATAGTGTATTCAAAAATGAAGAATTAAAAGATTATTTTACTAATAAGAAGAAAAGGTATATAATTAAGTTCACTTACAATGGTGCTCTTAGGAAAAGAATTATAAGGGGCCGTTTAATTGAAGATTGTGGTATCAGCACTAAGACTCGTTGGGATTTTATCCCATTGACAGAAAAACAATTCAGGTGGATAGCAGAAGAAGGGCAAGTAAATGAAGGTATTATTATCGATTAAACCTGAATATGTTAATAAAATTCTTAGTGGAGAAAAAAAATTCGAATTCAGGAAGGTTAATTTTTCAAAAAAAGGAATTACGAAAGTTCTAATTTATGCTACAAAGCCAGTTGGGAAATTAGTCGGTGAGTTTGAAGTGACTGAAATCCATCAGGGATCCCCAGATAGTATTTGGACAATCACTAAGTCCTTCGCGGGTATTGATAAGAAATATTTTGATTCATACTACCAAGGACGTGATAAAGCAGTTGCTATAGCTATTGGAAAAGTTGATGTTTATAAAAAACCATTGGATATAAATTGTTTAGGCGAAAAGGTTTCTCCTCCACAGTCTTTCTGTTACATAAGTAATGATATGGATGAAAAACAATTTGAATTCAAATATATATGATTATGGAGGCATCTCTATGAACAAAAATGCTTTATCTAAAAGAGATGAATTTCTATATAATTTTGGACAGCCATCGATTATTGATAGAAGCTTTTTACTTCAACATTCCTTAATGCCAAAAAAAATTGATGATTTTTTGATGGAAACTTTGGGGGGAGTTAGACTTTACTATCCTGATTTCAAATCTTGGATTAATTATACCGTAATTCCCGGTGTCTTTACTGGGGAACGGTCAATTATACTTGAATATCGACAAAACGATCTTGCTGGATTAGCAATTCTTAAAGATAGTCCGGATGAGAAAAAACTTTGTTGCTTACAGGTTATGCCAAAATACCAAGGAACCGGAATAGGCTTGACTCTGTTTGAAAGAAGTTTTTGTTTTTTAGATACAAAAAAACCTTTGCTTTCCATTTCAGAAGAACAAAAAAATAATTTCTACAAATTATTTAACTATTATGGTTTTGAGTTTGGTGAAGAATATAACGATTATTATAGACCATTAAAAAACGAATTTAGTTTTAATGGTCTATTAAAGTAATTATTTTTTTTTGATTTTATTATATGCTTCAATTGATTTTTTTCGTGCAACAGGTAAGAGCCTATCACCAAAGCAAATGCCAATTCCCAAGATTAGGTAAAATAATTTTGACGAATGAGCATGCTCCCAGTCACTTATAGTTTCCCAAAGTCCACTTCCCATCGCCCCTAATAAAATGACCACTATCATAAAACGAAAAATAGATATAAAATTCGATGTTTTTTTGGTAAAGCGGCCTAAAACAATTAAATCTTTGACACTACTGTTATCATTTTTACTTTTTGCTGTCCATTGATACCCTAAGTAATTTTTAACACTATTTGTATTTTGAAGGGATAATGTATTGTCATTTTTTACATATTCGTTCCATATATCCTCATCCATCAGAGAGCGATATCCATTATAATATTTACTAACAGAGACACACTCTTCATCTTGTATAGTAGTTAAAAAACAGTGAATTTTGCTCAATTTTGGAGGGAATTTTAATTTTTCATTACCATTCAATAGTTCCTCAGGAACACCTCTTAAAACATTAATTCTAAAATCTATTATTCGAGTTTCAGTGCTTGAACTAATTAATGCTTTATCATTTTGAGTGAAGTGAACAGTATAAACGGTAGAAGGTACTTTTTTAATGCGAAATCTAATATATGCTGATTTCCTTTTATCACTTTCCTTAACTGTCTCAAGGTATCTGGGAATTATAATAGTTAAACGAGTGCATTGAGTATCATTACTTAAATGAAGTTCATCCAAAATAAAAGATTGCGAGTTTAAGCGAAATAGAGAGAACGGCATGATGTCTTCGCCATTTTTCCTAAAGCTTATATTGGCAAAATTACCTTCGGCGAATCCATCATAATGAACTACTTCATTAAATATTGCCGCTACGCTTTTTTCACCATTTAATTTTGCACCAAGGTCAAATATATTCTTTTTGTTTAAATGCCAAGGTAAATCAACTACCACTGCTTCTACATTACTGTGATCATAGATCATTACTCCAATGTCCATAAAAGGATAAGAGTGATTAAGCCCAATCTCCCACAAATTAACATGTAATTCATCTTTTTGTTCGGATGATGCAGTATTTTGCTGATCATCGGATGAAGTTAATGTCGCATTTTTTTCAGGATCATTTTTATAACGATATCTTACTATAATTCCCGGAAAAGAATGATTGTTTTGCATTATTTTTATCTCAAAGAGTAGGCTTAGAGAAAGCTAGAATATGATCATTTAGTATAGAACTTTAGGGGTTAACCCAATGATTTTTACAAGTTGTATTATAAGTGTAAATATGCCGATTACATAACATTATTTCTTGATGATTGAGCCCAATAATTGGTTTTAACTATTGAAAACATGTTTTTATGCGGTATGTGTTATGAAAAGTAACTAACTTATGTTTAGCGTAAAAAAATTACTTATGACATAAACCCTTAGGAGAATTTTGGGGCTTTGTCAAAATTGAAATACAAAACAATTCAATAAGAACAATTGCCTACCTTTTAAGTTCCAATTCTGTAGGGGACTAGAAAATCAATTACTTACCAACCTTTTTCAACCTTCAAAATTTCCCGTGGGACAGATTTGGGACACGACTGCCTAAAATCGCGTCAATTTGCCTCGCATGCCTGTCAGATGGTTAGGTGTCAGGTGTGCATACCTGCGAACCATTTCGATGCTCTCTCATCCGCCCATCTCTGTGCTGATGTCAGAGCACAGCATGACAAGGCGAAACGCCAGCTCACTGGGGCATAAGCACCCTGATGAATTACTCCCGCTGACAGTCAACGCGCGATGCCTTTTTAGACAGGAATTATATACGTTAATCTGACCATTCAGGATAGATGCGATGTTTCCTGCCAGACAGATTTTCTTAACCTCTGTCAGTCAGGCGCGGATGACGATATTCATTAAAAATGTACTGGAAATAGTTATGGCACCTGACTCGGGATCGCGTCTGGCCATTCCTGCTAAATACTTACGGCCGTTAATATCAACCTGTCACCTTTTATGCATGGATACTAAATAATAATTAATCTTTTTTTTATGAAATTTTTCACGCAATTTATTTCGTCCTGGTTTAGTGGATTTAAGATTGAATGATAACGAGTGTTTTGCGTTGGCGAGGAGAATGTTTATTTAAGACGGTTCCTCTGTAATTTTGTCATTTAATCAATGGTTTGCTTTTGTTTTGTGCAAAATAAGAATCCTTGTGCCAGGAAAAGGCAAGGGTATCAGCGATAGCATATTAGTGAAAAAATCCCTGGTGCGGGCGGGTTTTTGAGGAGCATTGATTATCTGCACACAACAATGATGTCTCTAAAAATCCTGAGATTAATTTTCCAATGAAAGTGTCACTAATATAGCGATACGCAGCCAGCATAAATCTGATTAACTGGTCCGAAATAAATTTTAAAATTAACTATTCCGGGTGATGAATCTGCGTCACACAATGCCGATAACACATTCATATCCGACACTCTCATCTACTTACAGCGAGAATTAATATGAAAATATCCACCCGACTTGCAACGGGCTTTGGCCTGCTTGTTGTACTTTTTATTATCTGTACCGGCATTGCGCTCAACGCTCTGAGTAATGCGAGCAAAGGTATGGACGATGCGGTTAACGTCAAAATGAAAAAGTATCAGCTGGTGCTGGATATGCGTGGCAGCATCAGGGATATGGGCATTGCGGTTCGTAACCTGGCGCTCTTAACGGATATTGAGGCAATGAAGCCTGAATGGGAGCGCGTACAAAAACAAGAAGCGCAGTATATAGCCAGCCGCAAGGCTTTGGCTGAGGTGATGCAGGAGGATTCAACACCGCAGGGGCGGGAAGTCATGAGCCGCATTACTGAAGCTGAGGAGCCTGCACTTGCCTCGCTGAAGCAGGCTGGCCGGCTCGGTCTTGAAAATCGTGCCGAGGAAGCCACTGCCTATCTGCTGAACGTCACGCGTCCGGTGCAGAGTACCTTGCTCAAAGCGCTTAATGACATGACGCTGGTTCAGATGAAAAATACGCAGTCCGCTGTTGAAACCAACAGTCAGGCGACACGCCGGGCATCGCTGATCCTGATGTTGCTCGCGGCTGCATCAGCACTGCTGGCAGTGGGAACATGCGTTATGACCATTCGCGTACTGATGCGCCAGCTGGGCGGTGAGCCAGTGCAGGCACAGACTCTTGCGGCGACCATTGCATCTGGCGACCTGACGACGTCTGTAACGCTGCGAAACAATGACAGTACCAGCCTGATGGCTTCTCTGGATAACATGCAGGCAAACCTGCGTGGTCTGGTATCAAAGATAAAAGACTCTGCTGCTTCAGTGGCGCTGGCGGCGGATGAGATATCACAGGGCAATACAGAATTGTCATCCCGCACCGAGGAACAGGCTGCAGCGCTGCAGGAAACTGCGGCCAGTATGGAGCAGCTTACCGCCACCGTGAAAAGTAATACGGCCGGTGCGCAGCAGACCGCTGGGTCTGCCCGGGATGCGGCAACGCTGGCACGCGCAGGTGAGGCCGACGTACAGCGTATGTCTGAAACCATGAATGAGATCTCATTGAGCGCGACAAAGGTACGGGACATCACCTCCGTGATCGAAAGCATTGCCTTCCAGACCAACATTCTGGCGCTCAACGCAGCGGTGGAGGCCGCCCGGGCAGGTGAAGAAGGACGCGGTTTTGCCGTGGTTGCCGGTGAAGTCAGAACGCTTGCACAGCGCAGTGCAAATGCTGCTCGCGACATCAAACAGCTGATTGAACAGGCCGTTGAGCAGGTCGAAAGCGGCGTTGAGGTGGCAGCAGGTACAGGGCAGAGCATATTGAAGATTGTCAGCATGGTGGGCGAACTGGCAGAGGCCATGGATAATATTTCACTGGCTTCTTCAGAACAGATGCAGGGCATTTCTCAGGTTAGCATTGCGGTAAGTCAGATGGATGGTGTCACGCAGAATAACGCTGCGCTGGTTGAAGAGTCCTCTTCGGCGTCTCAGTCTCTCTCTGAGCAGGCGCACGCTCTGCGGGGGATGGTGGACACATTTCGTGTCTGACGTAAAAGGGCTCAGCGTTCCTGAGTAGAAATCAGACTAAGGACGCCCAATAAATCACTTGCATATTGGGGATTGAGTCGGGTGGGGCGGAAAGATCTTTGCTGAATTTATTCTGCAGCCGTCCCGACCTTTCAACAGAAACCTATCCCTGCATGTCAGGCTGGCCAAAACACGCTGGCCTTATTTCGCAACCTTTGATGGGGTCTGCGAATTGGCTTGAGACGTTACGCTGTTTATTCTCACATCTATAATGCGGTCGGTTGCTGGGTTGTGAGTATTCGCTGCCAATGCGAAAGCAACCCGATAGCAGGCACGGTTTCCGCAATCTGTCCGGGATGCTATAAATGCATAAATGATCTGCATGGATGCCATGATGAAAAAAACACTCTCACTTATCGCCGTCATGTTATTCGTCGGCTGCCAGTCCCATACTAAACAAACAGCAAGGCAGTCATTCAGGTTTCCAACCGCTTCCGAGATAAGAAGCGAGTGCGAATCGCAAACCTCCTCGCAAATAGCAAATAAAGATACTCATCTGTGGCTTTGTCAGGCCGTTACCGCAATACAGTATCGGTTTTTTGACGCGAACTTATATCACGGTAAGACCTGTGATTTGGTCATTACGCAACCCTTAGGTCAGCCACCGACAAACGTCACTGCGCAGGCCGGAGATGCTGATCTGTGCGCCGTCGCTATCGATGCGGTAAAGCAGGCGATAGATGCCAATACCTTTCCCATGCGGCCTGCGTATCTGAAAGAAAAGATACCGGTGCGTTTTGCGCCCTGACTGGCTTTCTCCCGATCAGACCGTTGCTGCATAAGCGTAACCATAGGTAACAAAGTTTGCCGTTTAACCCCTGTATATCACGCCGTCAGTTCTGCCAGGCTATGCTCAGCATTACTGACATAACACGTATCTTTATGGAGATTTACGGCAATGAAAAAACAGTGGATTGCGGCCCTGGCAGCGGCAGGCCTTCTTTTAGTCGTTAGCGCCCAGGCAGAGGCAAAAGGGTGCCTGAAAGGCGCCGTCGCAGGCGGCGTGGCAGGTCATCTGGTTCATCATGGCGTTGCCGGTGCGGCAGCTGGTTGCGCGGTGGGCCACCACATGGCCGCCAAAAAACAGAAAGAGGCGGAACAAAAGCAACAGTAAACCGCGGGTGGCGGTCACGTAAAACTGGTGTCAGGTTCTCTCATCGAACCAGTGCTGAAACCCCGCTATTGCATCAGGCATCATGTCGCGTGCGCGTTCCATAATCAGGATCTCCGCAGAGCGCAGCCCGTTCTGCGGGTGCGAGGCCTCGCACAGTGCCAGAGCCAGGTCTGAAGCATCAAGCATCGCCAGGTTGACTCCGACGCCAACCGGCGGCATCAGGTGAGCGGCATCGCCAATCAGGGTGATGCCCGGCCGTGGTGCCCAGCCAAAATCGGCGGGCAGGCTGTAAATCGGGCGTCTGACATAGTCACCGGTGGCGTTTACCACCAACTGCAGGGAAGCGGCCCAGTCGCGGTAGCTGTCGCGCACCCAGGCGGTGAGGCCGGAGGAGGCTATGTGTTGATCGATGACATCAGGGGCGCGCTTCATCGCCGCATAGACGCAAATCCTCCCGCCGCCGTTGCGTTGCGTGACCAGCGCCTGCGCACCGCCAAAGCTGAAAGCGGTCCCGTTGCCGGCAATGCTGTT
>Ga0308167_1001023_pt1 | contig 37872 bp, 16 predicted proteins | sample PhyCR1_2_FD_202138 | JGI IMG/M metagenome (GOLD analysis project Ga0308167, IMG submission 202138) | Phyllosphere microbial communities from UC Gill Tract Community Farm, Albany, California, United States - DLSLRC.R1 | ecosystem: Host-associated > Plants > Phyllosphere > Unclassified | place... | reverse complement strand
TTCATAATATGGTAACCAACCGGCAGCGCTACCGCGAAAAAGTCTCCCAGATGATTAGCTGGGGGCACTGGTTTGCTCTGTTTAACATCTTATTCGCGCTGATTTTAGGCAGTCGCTACCTGTTGGTTGCCGACTGGCCTTCTTCGCTGGCGGGGCGTATCTACGCCTATACCAGTTGGGTTGGCCACTTCAGTTTTGTCGTTTTTGCTGCCTATCTGCTGATTATCTTCCCGCTGACCTTTGTGGTGATGTCGCAACGGCTGATGCGGGTGTTATCCGCCGTTATTGCGACCTCCGGGCTGACGCTGGTGATGGTTGACAGTGCGGTGTTCAGCCGCTTCCACCTGCACCTTAACCCGGTGGTGTGGGAGCTGGTGATTAACCCCGATCAGAGCGAGATGGCGCGCGACTGGCAGCTGATGTTTATCAGCGTGCCGCTGATTTTTCTGGTCGAAATGCTGTTTGCGACCTGGAGCTGGCAGAAGCTGCGCAGCCTGAATCGCCGCTCGTTTGGTAAGCCTGTTGCCGCCCTGTTTATCAGTGCCTTCTTTGCCAGCCACCTGATGTATATCTGGGCTGATGCCAACTTCTATCGCCCGATTACCATGCAGCGCGCCAATCTGCCGCTTTCCTATCCGATGACTGCCCGCCGCTTCCTTGAGCGTCACGGTCTGCTGGATGCGCAGGAGTATCAGCGTCGGCTGATTCAGCAGGGCGACCCGGAAGCGGTGGCCGTAGAGTATCCACTGAGCGACATTACTTTCCGCGATACCGGTACCCGCAATAACCTGCTGGTACTGACAGTCGATGGTCTGAACAACGCGACGCTCGCCAAAGCGCTGCCGGAACTGAATCAGTTCGCCAGCGAGAATGTGCGTTTTACCCAGCACTACAGCGCGGGGGATACGCCAGAGAAAGGGTTGTTTGGCCTGTTCTATGGTATCTCCTCCAGCTACATGAACGGTATTCTTGCCTCCCGAACGCCGTCAGCCCTGCTGGGCGCACTGAGCACTCAGGGGTATCAGTTTGGCCTGTTCTCCTCTGAAGGCTTTAATCCGCCGCTGTACCGCCAGGCGCTGCTGACCGACTATTCACTGCCGCCGACAACCAGCCAGCCCAACGCCAGCACCGTGGCGCAATGGCAGAACTGGCTGGAGAAACAGAAAGGTTCACAGGCTCCGTGGTTCTCCTGGATTGCCCTGAACGGTCCTGATGTTACCGGCGACAATGCTAAAGCGCGTCAGCGCAGTTATCTGCGCCAGGCGCCAGGCGTTGATGAGCAGATTCATGCCGTGCTCAACAGCCTGCAGGCACGTGATTTACTGAAGAATACCGTGGTAGTTATTACCGCGCAGCGTGGACTGGCACTGGATGGCGATCCTGACAGCGCCGGAAACCGCCAGACATTGCAGGTACCCTTAGTGATTCACTGGCCTGATACCCCGGCACAGACCGTTGATCGCCTTTCTGATCATCAGGATGTGATGGCAACGCTGATGCAGCGCCTGCTGCATGTGCGCACCAATCCGGTGAACTATTCGCAGGGTGAAGATCTGTTTACTGCGCGTCGTCGCCATGACTGGGTCGCCAGCAGCGAAGAGAACAAGCTGGTGATTACCACACCGCAGGTGACGCTGGTGCTCAACAACAACGGCAGCTATCGCGCCTATGATGCGCAGGGCAACGCGCTGAAAGATCACAAGCCCGAACTGGCACTGCTGTTGCAGGTATTAACGGAGGAGAAGCGATTCATCGCTAACTGATTAATTATCAGGCAAATAGTCGGCAGGTATCTTGCATTAATGAAGATAACCAGTAGACTAATCCTCCAGTGTTCGGCACGTAGCGCAGCCTGGTAGCGCACGGTCATGGGGTGTCCGGGGTCGGAGGTTCAAATCCTCTCGTGCCGACCAAATTCCCTGAAAAGCAGCCTGAAAGGCTGCTTTTTTCGTTTCTGTCATCAAATCTTAACTTTCCTCGCACCTCCCGCAATCCGATCTATACTTGAAAATGTGTGGGTAACAAGAGGAGAGTTTATGACAGTTATTGAAAAAGACGATCCAACCGAAGCACCCGAGTCCGGCGATAAGCAACCTTCCCCGCCAGACCAGAAGTAACCCACGGGGCCGCGTCTGACGCGGCCTTTCTATGTCAGCTTACCCCCTCCGTTTAACATTCAGATTAGTCCTGCGCGCCCATTAACATTTCTTTTACAATCAGCAGGTTAACCCTTGCATCATAATCTGATCTGCCTCACAAAACTGGCTACCGGCTGCGCTTATTCATCAAACTGAAACAAAAATGTCACAGAAAATGCCTACCCTGAAATCCCCACAAATTGACGGATAATTTTTATGGCGATCAAAGCGAAAAGCCTGAAAGATGCGGAAGCGTTACTGCATTCAGGCATTAGCAAAGTGGAACTGGCGTATGACATTGGCAGCGACGACTTCTTTCGTCTGGCAAGCCACTGGTGCGACCGGGGTGCACGCATCAGCAGGGGTCACCACCATTTCGTTGTTTCTCTAAAGAGTTTTGCCATTCCTCCCAACGACTGATTCCGGCGGGCTGCTTGCCCTGATCCATTGCGCCTGATTTAATGCCTTTTTGGCTTAAATGGTTTCGCATGCGCTATCCCGACCTGCCGCTGCCGCCTCTCACAGGCGGCTTTATCCTTTCCGCTCACCTTAACCGCAGCGATCCTTTACTCGCGGTGAGTCACTTTGATCCGCAAAATTACCATGATGCGCTGGCTGTCGAATGGGGTATTCCATTACCCGCCCGACTGCAGCAGGCTGTCAGTAAACGACGCGCTGAATATCTCGCCAGCCGTTTGCTGGTCCGGTCAGTAATGGCAGAGCTGGGGATTGCTGATTTCACACTGACCAACGCGCCCGATCGTTCCCCCTGCTGGCCCGCTGGTATTCAGGCGTCACTGTCACACAGTGCAGGCATTGTCGTGGTGGCGGCAACCCGGCAGCCCTGCGCTGTCGGCGTCGATGTCGAGCGGTTCATGTCGGAGAGGACGGCACAGGAAACGGCTGAGCTGTTGATGAATGAGCAGGAACAGCAGTTGTTGCGGACGCTGCCCGTTTCCTTCCATGAAGCCGCTACCCTGCTCTTCTCCTTTAAAGAGAGCCTTTACAAAGCGCTGTGGCCACAGCTGCGTCAACCGATGGACTTCCTGGATGCAGCACTGGTGTCGGTAGATTTCGTGCAGCAGTGCGCGACACTGCGACTGACTCAGGAGTTTGGTGGGCGTTTTACGCCGGGAACGTTACTGAAGGGGAAGTTTATGTGGCGGGATAATCAGGTGATTACGCAGATCACCCATCGGCTTTAAAAAGCGGCTAAACAGGACGCCATCTGTTTTTTCTGGGTCTGACACTGCGTGGTGATTAGCGACCACCACTAAAGTAGAATTCACATTAAGCAGAGGCAAAACAGGGTCGATACGTTCTGCCAGCGACAGGCATATTTCACCGCCAAAAAACAGTAACACGCGATAATGGCTCGATTTATCCTGTTTTGTGAGCCAGACATGCGTGGGTATTGCGACACTTCATGTATAAGAAATATTTCCCTGGAACACGATTCGCATGAAAAATTCTCTGTTCAGATTGTCCCCGACATTTTTACTCTTTTTGCTTGCCTCATCAGCCACTGCGCAAAATATCTCCCCTGAAATTACGACGCATTCTGGCAAAGTCAAAGGCGCAGAGCATCAAAATACGCTGTCCTGGACAGGTATTCCTTATGCAAAAGCACCGGTCGGAGAACTACGCTGGAAAAAACCGATTTCCCCTGACGCATGGCAAACTGTTTTCGATGCGACCCGGCCCGCCACAGACTGTATCCAGGTTTCTCCGGACGGAGCCAAAGGTCAAGAGGATTGCCTGAATCTCAATATCTATCGCCCGACAGAAAGCAGCACACCGCTTCCGGTGCTGGTTTATATTCATGGTGGCAATAATCAGCTGGGCAGTTCCACTGAGTTCGCGCCGGCGTTTATCGCTGAAAAATATAATGCCGTGATTGTCACCGTAAACTACCGGCTTGGCGCACTCGGCTTTAATCCATTGAAAGCCCTGAACGATGGCAACCCACTGGATGATTCCGGGAATTACAGCTTACTTGACATCAAACAATCGCTGGCGTGGATCAAAGACAATATTCCGGCTTTTGGTGGTGACAGCAATAATATTACCGTTTCCGGATTTTCAGCGGGTGGAAGAGACGTGATGGCGATGCTTATTTCGCCCTATTTTAAAAACACTTTCAATAAAGCCATTGTTTTCAGTGGTGGCATGACCACCTCTGACAAACATGAAGCGGAAAGTATTTTCGCACAAAGACTGGCACCTCTTGTCGTCAAACAGGGGATTAAACCGGATGCCGACGCGGCGAAAACCTGGCTCCTGTCAGGCTCACCAGAGGTACGTCATTTTCTTTATCAGCTTCCGGCAGCAGATCTGGCCATGCTTTTTGGCGATGCGGGGATTCGCATGAATCAATTTCCGCATCTCTACCGCGATGGTGTGGTGATCCCGAAGGATGGCTTTGAGACAAAAAATTATAATGCCGTCCCCGCCATCATGGCCACAGGACAACAGGAGTTTTCTTTCTTCGCCCGTAACGACCCTATGTTTGCAGCAGAAGTGAAAGACGGAATGCTCGTAAACAACACCCCGTTGCTGAATAAATACACCTTTGCGAATTACTATGGCGGGCTGCTATACAGCCTGTTTAATGTTAATCAGTCTGCTGAGGTGATGTATAAAAATTATCACGCGCCGCTGTATGGCATGGAGTTCCGATATGGCACGGATGCGTTTGTCACGGGTGATAAATTATCCGCCATCGGTTCTTTTCACGGCGTATTTATGCCTTTCTGGGATAAAAATAAGTATGCTGAATTTACACAGGATGCGCTGAAGCTAAAAGGCTCTCAGGCATTAGGTGAATCTTTTAATTCCTACATTAAAAACTTCCTGGCAACAGGGTCACCAAACGATCAGACCCTTCCGGAATGGAAGAAATGGACGCCGGACAATGCCGCGGCGGGGGAATCACTGCTGGTGATGGATGCTAACAAGCAGAAAGCCATTATCTACATGAGCAATAAGACTTATAGCTATAAAGATATTCTCACCCGTATTGAGCAGGACAACGCCCTGTCAGCTGCAGACAAAAAGAGTGTTATCAAAGACGTGCTGAACAATCGCTGGTTCAGCGCACCGCTTGATCAACATTTCGCCCGCTAATTCGCGGCCTCCTGCGTTGGCAGGAGGCCAATTTTCACTCATCGACCGCACTGTAGATGACCTGCCGTCCATGACTGTTATGCATGATGTACTGCGTATGCAGCACGGCAGCTTGCAGCTGACGCTTAGGCACAGTGTTCAGCGACCTGCACGGAACTTAACACGGTAGCTTCTGCGTTTTGCCATCTGCCGTCAAAGCCCGGTCTCGGTGCGTTTAACTGAGTCGAGCGTGGCGAGGTCGCGTTCATTACCGGTCAGCTCCGTTAACTGGCCTTCACGCATCTCCAGCAGCCGATCGGCATGGATGAAGTAGTGATCGTCATGGCTGATAGCAAACACCGTTTTACCCGCCTGCTGTAACCATGGCAGCAACTCACGATAGAAGATACGCCGGAAATGCGGGTCCTGATCCGCCGCCCACTCATCCAGTAGCAACACATCGCGCTCTTCGGCCACTGCCAGCAGCAGCGCCAGTCGCTTACTCTGTCCTTTAGAGAGCCGCAGATTCAGCACTTTATTGCCTTCAATCTTCAGCTTATCCTGCATCTTCAGTCTTTCCAGCCACTGCTGCACCAGCGCCGGATTGGCCGCAATCCCTTCTCGCCCGATTAACCGGTCAAACAGATGCAGGTCGGTAAAGACCGCCGAGAACTGGCTGCGCCAGACATCAAGCGCGTCAGCCGTTATCGGCTTGCCATCCAACAGCAGCGTGCCGGACTGAGGCTGATAAAGCCCGGTCAGCAGCATCGCCAGCGTCGATTTCCCGCTGCCGTTGCCGCCAATCAGAAACACCAGTTCGCCCCGGCGCAGCGTCAGGTTAATCGGGCCGACCTGAAAGCCGTTGTCACCATAGTGAAAAGAGACGTCGCGCAACTCCAGGGTTTGCCAGTCTGACGACACCGATGGCGTGTGGAACCCTGCCTGATAAGGCGCAAGATCAAAGGCATTGAGCTTACGGAATGCGACCTGGGCGCTGAGCAACGTGGGTAATGCGCCCACCGCAGAGAGCAGAGGCGTACGTAAGAACAGCAGCGTCAGAGAGAAGGTCGCGGCGACAGCGGTATTGGCCCAGCCCAGGCTGTTAGCCATAAAAAAGACCATGCCGATAGCGCCCAGGGTCATGATATTTGACCAGTTGACCGCACTCAGATGATAAGTATCGGCACGCACAATATGGTGACGCCAGGCACGGGCATCTTCCTGATAAACCGTGTCGTAAACCTGCTGCGCGCGCGAGCGGTTAAGCTGCAGCTCTTTGCGTCCTTCAATCACCGTCTGGTAATCGCGATAGAGGTTATCTTCGATTTCACGCAGCTTTGCCATGTGCTGATAAACCCGCGAGACCAGCATCCAGCCGCCCACCAGCGTGACACCCAGCCAGACACTGGTCACCAGCAGCATTTTTGGCGACAGCCAGGCAAGATAGATGGCTGAGCCGATTGTAATGATAACGCCCTGAAACAGCTCCGGCAGGCGCACAAAGGCCAGCGTAATCGCCCGCACGTCGCTGGTCAGTCCCGCCAGCAGTTGCGCACTGCCAAGCTGCTCGATGCGTTCGACCCGGCTATCGAGGATACGCTTGATAAATTCGCCGCGCAGTCGCCAGACAAATTGATGGCCAAGCATCGTCAGCGCCAGCTGAGAGGCCAGTGTCACGGCCATCAACACCACCAGCTGCAACAGGAACTGCGGCAGGACCGCAAAAGAGGTGTTGATGGCGACAATCATTTCGCGGTTGATAAAGGCGATCATGCCAATACCCAGCACGGCGCTTAACAACGTCAGCGCAATCACCCCGATAAAAGGCCAGCGGAACTGGCGAAAAACAACGCTTAACAACGTCATGCAGGCATCCATCAGCTAAAAAACAGCCTGCAGTGTAATGGGATGCCAAATGATAGCAATAGTTATTCTCACCTCGCCTTTGCTGGCGTGGTGAGTTAAAAAGCGCGACGAAATGTCAGGTTATAACGCCAGGCACCGGCCAGCGGATGAATGCCTGGCTTAAGCGGCAGGATGCCATGGTAACGCAGCCGCGACGGCCCGCCCCACACCACAATATCGCCATGTTCCAGCAGCACACGCTGGGTGCTGTCGCCACGTTCGAAGCCGCCAAACTGAAACACCGCCGGTAAACCCAGCGACACCGAAACGATAGGCTGGTGCAGATCTTTCTCATCTTTATCCTGATGCAGCGTCAGCTTTGCGCCCGGCTCATAGCGGTTAAGCAGGCAGGCATCCGGATTAAAGCCAGGAAATCCCGCCTCCGCTGCGGCCTGCTGCGCCAGAGTCCGAAACAGCGGCGGCATTGGCGGCCATTTGCGGCCATTGAGGTTGTCCTGCTGCTGATAATTGTAGCCGCGTAAATCCACTGACCAGCCAAAATCGCCGCAGTTGGTCATCGCCACCGACATGCGATGGCCGCCGGGCGTAATGCGATGGGCAAACGGGTTCTGATCGGCAATCGCCAGTATCTGCTGATACAGCATCTCTGCATCCTCACGTGCGCGACGCCGCAGGATTACGGCACCTTCAGCCAGCGGCTCCTGCCAGGGCTGCTCTTCACTAAAAAGATCTAACATCAGGGTTCTCCGGATTCAGTGGGGATCAGGAAAGCAGCAAACTGCGGCGACATCCAGCCGACAAATTTATCGCCTTGCTTGCTGATCAGATAGACAGCCAGATGCTGTTGTGTCGCCAGCGCTTTGGCTTTCTCAGTGCCGAGGACCATCAGTCCGGTATCCCAGCCATCCGCTTCCAGCGCCGTGGTGGCGATCACCGTAGCGGAAACCAGTTTATGCTCAATGGGCCGTCCGGTAACGGGATCGATCACATGGGAAATGCGTTTGCCGTCCAGTTCATAATAGTTGCGATAGCTGCCGGAGGTACTGATACCGTGTCCCTGCAGACTGACGCGAGCCTGAACCGCATTTTCGCGATCGGTGGGTTTCTGGATCGCCACCCGCCATGGCTGCTGCTGCGCATTAAGACCACGGCTCAGCACGGCGCCCCCCACCGACACCAGATAGTTGTTGATGCCGAGCTGCTCCATCAGTCGTGCCAGATGATCGGTGGCGAAGCCCTCACCCACCGTCGAGAGGTCGACATAGAGGTCCGGCAGATCTTTCTGCAGCCACTCTCCGTCTGCGCCCTGCAACACCCGCAAATGCTGCAACCCGGTCTGCGCACGGGCGGCAGCAATCTGTGTCGCATCCGGCGTGTGGACCGGCTGTTTCGTCGGGCCAAAGCCCCATAAATTGACCAGTGGCCCGACGGTGATATCCATCGCCCCGCCGGTTTTACGGCCAATCCGCAGTGAGGTCGTGACAATATCCGCCATGTTTTCACTCACCGGCTGCGGTGACAGGTCACGGCTTTGGTTGAAGCGCGATAACACGGAGTCTGGCTTCCAGGTTGAAAGCTCAGCATCATCCGCGTCCAGCAGCTGCTGAATCCGCTGCTGCAGCATCGGTTTGCGCTCCTTTTCCACCCCCGCCAGGCTGACCCGCCAGACGGTGCCCATGGTTTTTCCTTCCAGCACCATCGGGGGTGTCGGGGCAGATTCATTACAGCCCGCCACCACCAGAATTAAAACAGACATAAAGAGCAGATTAATCTTATAACGCATCATTCCTCGCTTGTAACACTTTATTAATAGCCACTACGAAGCATAAAATCCCAGTAAATTAACTTAAATAAAGTTGAATATTTTAGTGAACCAGGAGAGCATTCATCGGTCATCTATCCTGATTCCGCCTCTGATGAGGCGATTAACATTAATGAAAGTAAGGAGCTACAGATGATTTATATGATTCTCGCCGTTGCCCTGGGCCTGTTTGTTTACGGCAGCTATAAAGTTGTCGAACAGCGCCGTCATCGTCACATGACCCCTTCACGGCCGCGCCAGTAACAGGCTTAGCTGCACCGGTTTGGGGCAACTTGTCCCTGACGCGCGCGGCAAGTGTATCAAAACGGCCGTATTGTCTGTGGCTGTGAGAGCGGTAAAGCTGGCATGAATTCTGCACTGTTGAAACAGTGTTTATCTCTGAGAGGTGCAGAATGAAAAATTCGCAGAAGTGGCAGTCAGCATGGCATCACTGGCTGAGCTTTTCAGCCTTCACTCTGGCAGGCGTGGCGTTTGAAGGGGCACGATTCGGCAGTGTCATGTCGTCAGTGACAACGGCACCGGAAGCAACGAAGTGGCCAAAGGGTGAAGTGCTAAGCCCGGAAAATAACGCAGGAGCGCAGCCGTAACTGCGCTCCCTGATAACTCAGAACTGGTAAACCAGACCGACACCCACCACGTCGTCGGTATTGATACCGGCTGCGTCGGTGAAGGCGTTGTCGTCCAGCAGGTTGATCTGGTAATCAACATAGGTGGACATGTTTTTGTTGAAGTAATACGTCGCGCCTACATCGATATATTTTTTCAGATTCTGTTTACCCCAGTTCTGAATATCGGTGCCGCGTGAGGTGACATACGCCAGTGATGGACGCAGGCCAAAGTCGAACTGATACTGCGCAACCAGTTCCCAGTTGTCCGCTTTATCCGCATAGCCATAAGCTGAAGAGGTATTGCTGCTATCACCGAAGCGGGTCGCATTGAACGAACGTGAGTACATCGCTGCCAGATAGACATTGTTCGCGTCATATTTCAGACCGCCCGTATACACTTCCGCTTTATCACCACGGCCAAGGATACCTGATGTTGCGCTGTTCTGGTCGTTGGTACGGTCAGACTGGAAGGTTGCCGCACCAATGCCGAAACCTGAACCCAGATCATACGTGGTGCTCAGACCCCAGCCGTCGCCGTTCTGACCCAGTACGTCGCGGCCATTAGGAGATTCGCTGCTGTTGCCATTCTTGCCCTGATACTGGACGGCAAAGTTCCAGCCATCCACCAGGCCGAAGAAGTTATTGTTACGGTAGGTCGCCATACCGTTACCGCGCTGATACATGAAGTTATCCGCGCCATAGGTATCGCCGCCGAATTCCGGCAGGACGTCGGTCCATGCGCCAATATCGTAGGCGACGCCGTAGTTACGACCGTAGTCGAACGATCCCGCATCACCAAATTTCACACCGGCAAAGCCGACACGCGTAAAGCTGTCAGCCGTCCCCTGAGCTTCAGAGTTGTTCAGTGCTGCCTGGTATTCCCACTGGCCATAACCGGTCAGCTGATTGCTGATTTCAGTTTCACCTTTGAAGCCGAAGCGAACATATGACTGGTCGCCGTCAGAATTGCTGTTGTCAGAGAAGTAGTGCAGACCGTCAACTTTACCGAAGAGATCTAATTTGTTGCCGTCTTTGTTATAGATTTCAGCTGCGTTTGCTGATCCTGCTGCAACCAGCAACGCAGGGATCATCAGGGAGAGAACGCGACGTTTCATTTTATTACCCTCTGTTATGTGCCTTTATTATTTGCCACTGCTAACTGAACGATTAAAAATTCAGCCGGCAGGCCATTGTTGTTTTATAACGGGTAATAATCCACCAGGAAAATGCTACTAAATTTCCAAAACTGTTTCATACATCGAAACAGTTATTTCATAATGTAAATAACGGGGAACTTATAAGCAGCACGGATCGGTAAAAAATGGCGCACAAATTGATAATCTCATTTTGATTTCATTGTTATCAACAAGTTACATAGGATTATTCTGAAGCACTGAATGATAAAACTTTTACGGCATCCGGTAATAGAATAGACCCCGCTATCATCATTTATTCCATTATTACCTTCATTCTCCCCGAATGAGATGTACAACTTATTATTTCCCGCCGGACAAATTGTCCGGCATTTTTTTGCCTTCAATTTACCGTCGCGTTATATCTCTGTAAACTTTCTTAATCGCGTTAAATTAATGCCAATCTGCTTCCGCACAGATTGTTAAATTGCGCACGCTTTGCCCCATAACTGCCCAAATATCCGCCATGTTAATTTATCACCGTAATTAAGAAGACGGATAGATGAGCTGGTGCCGATCCTCAGCGCTCGCGCAGCGATTCTTTGACTTTATTCAGCGGCTTAACCAGATAATCCATGACAGATTTCTGACCGGTTTTAATCTCTACATTGGCCACCATTCCGGGCACAATCGGGAATTTCCGGCCAGCGCGATTGGTCAGCTCGGCTTTCTGGGTACGCACGTAGACACGATAGTAATATTGATCACGTTTTACCTCATCCTGCAGGGTGTCTGGCGAGACCGTTTCCACTTCGCCGTGCAGATCGCCATAGATTGAGGAGTCATAGGCGGTGACTTTTACGGTGGCAGCCAGGCCGGGTCGGATCCAGGCGATATCGCGTGGATTGATACGCGTCTCAATCAGCAACTGATCCTCCAGCGGCACGATTTCCATCAGTTTGCCGCCCGGCTCCAGTACGCCACCGACCGTAGTAACCTGAATATCTTTGACGATGCCGCGCACCGGCGAGTAGAGCGTGGCGCGCGTCAGCTGATCCTCTTTGCCTGCGGCAACCTGCAACTGCGCATCCAGTTCGGCATTGTTTTTCACCTGCTCTTCGTGCGCGCGCACCAGATAGTCATTGCGCGCCTCGTCGATTTTGCCGCGCAGATCGCTGACCTGGCGACGCAGACGAATCACCTCAACCTGCCCTGCCGCGCCTTTCGCCACCAGCGGTTCGGTCAGCCGCAGCTCATCCTGCACCAGTTTCAGCGACTGCTGCAGATTACTGATAGTTTCGGTGAGATTACGACGACGTGACTCATAGAGCTGCCGTTCTCGCGTGACCAGGTTCGGCTCCTTCAACGTTTCTGCGCTGAACGCCAGCGGCGTACCTGACAGCTCCGCCTCCAGACGCTCGGATGAGGCACGAAGCGTGCGCACTTTGGCCTGCGCCTCACCAAAGTTCGACTGGAAGCGCGTCGGATCGAGGGTCGCCAGCACCTGCCCTTTCTCCACAATATCGCCTTCATGCACGTTAAGCTGTTTGACGATGCCGCCATCCAGGCTGTCGATCACCTGCGCGCGGCTGGAAGGGGTGACTTTGCCCGTGCCAACCGTCACCTCATCCAGAATGGCGAAGTGCGCCCAGATCAGAAATATGGCCAGCGCGGCGGTGCAGAGCCAGATAATCGCCGAGGTCCGGCGCTCATGACGGGCAAGATCTTTATCAACAATCACCAGACTCATGCGGCACCTCCTTTACCGGGCGTCGCGGGCGGATTCGCGCGGCGCAGGATCTCGTCACGTGGGCCATCCGCTACAATCCGGCCGTTATCCATCACCACAATACGATCGACCATTTTCAGCAGTGCCGGACGGTGCGTCACCAGCACCAGCGTCCGGCCGCTAATCCAGCCCTGCAGCTGACGGATCACATGCTCCTCCAGCTGTTCATCCATTGCCGCAGTGGGTTCATCCAGCAGCACCACCTGCGGCTGACGCAGGATCAACCGGCTCAGCATCACCATCTGACGTTGCCCACCCGAAAGCCCACGCCCCCCTTCATTGATAATACGATCCAGGCTGGCGGCATCCTGCTGGACCAGCGACAGTGCGCCGCTGATGCGCAGTGCCTGCAGCATCTCCTGTTCGCTGGCATGGGGATTGCCCAGCATCAGGTTCTGTCGCAGCGTGCCAAAGAAAAGGCGGGAGTCGTGCGAAAGCCAGCCGAGCTGACGGCGTAAATCGGTAGGATCGATACGCTCAATATCGACGCCATCGACAATCACTTTGCCCTGGCTGGCCTGGGCCTGACCGGCGAGGATCTTCAGCAGCGTCGACTTCCCTGCCCCGACTTTGCCCAGAATGGCAATCTTCTCGCCGGGTTTAATCTGCAGTTGCTGAACGTTGAGCACATTCTTTTCATTCTCTTCGTCATAGCTGTAATGCACATTGCGCAGATCATACTGGCCGGTGAGCGTCGGACAGTGCGCCAGCGTAGCCGCTTCAGGTTGATCAAGAGGCTTTTTCAGCAACTCATCCAGCCCTTTCATCGCCATTTTAGCGTGCTGCCAGCGTGAGAAGACCATGGTCAGCTGCATCAGCGGGGCGATGGTGCGGGATGAGAGCAGGCTACAGGCGACCAGCGTACCGGTGGTGATTTGTGAATCGAGCACCAGATAGACCCCAAACACCAGCATGCCCGCATAGGTAAGCTGCTGCACCGTTGACGCCCAGCCGGTCAGGCGTGCGCCCCACAACCGCTGCTGATTACTGATGGCGGCGCTGACTTCGTGCGTCTGCTCCCACTGACGCTGGAAATAGGGTTCCGCCTGCAGCGCCTTGATATCCTCAATGCCTTCGATGGTCTCCACCAGCACCGCATTACGCAGCGCGCCCTCGCGCAGCCCTTCTTTGGCCAGCCGCGCCATCGGGATCTGCACCAGCAGGCCGGGAATGACGATCAGCGGGATCGCCGCCAGCGGAATCAGCACCAGCCAGCCACCCACAAACGACATAATAAACAGGAAAAGAATAACAAACGGCAGATCGGCCGCTGCGCCGACCGTGGTCGAGGTCAGCAGCTCACGCACCTGGTCGATCTCACGCAGCTGCGAGATAAATGAGCCGGTCGATTTCGGCCGTGCTTCGTTACGGATGCTCATTGCCCGGGCAAACAGCATGGCGGAGACTTTCAGATCGATGCGTTTGCCCATTAAGTCTGACACCTGGGTTCGCATCAGCCGAATCAGATACTCAATGGCCGCAGCGATCAGCACCCCGACAAACAGCACCCACAGCGTGGACTGCGACTGCGCCGGAATAACCCGGTCGTAGACCTGCATCGAAAAGAGAATACCGGCCAGCGCCAGCACATTGCTGACGACCGAGGCCAGTGAAATCTCGGTGATACGACGCCCCATACCGCGAAAATTTTTCCAGAACCAGTGTGGCTCATAGGGCTGGATGAATTCGTCGATACGCGCATCACGGCCACGCGCCGCCACCCCTATCACACCGACATCGCCCTGAGCGCGGGTCAGCAAGTCCGATAAGGCGCTTTCACGCACCACATCGCCGCCTTCACTGAGCCAGTAACGCGCGCTGCCGTCCGAATCGATATTCTCCAGCACCGCCACGCTGGCATTTTCCAGCACCAGCACCACCGGGGTGATCTCCTGACGCCAGCGCAGTTTGTTCTGCGGCACCATGGTCAGATGCAGTCCCAGCAGCCCGGAGAGCCGCTCCAGCTGCTGTGACACCGGCAGATGTTCAAACCAGCGCATCTGCTGACGCAGGGTTTTGCCATCGGCAGGTTTACCGAATCGCGCGGCGACACGCAGCATGGCGGCAATCCAGTTATCGGTATTCAGGGTTGAAGTACTCATTATTTATGCCTTATCGCTATTGCAGCGAAGGAAGGAGATCGCCGCTGCTTTGCTGGCGATCGATACCCATGATATCGAGCAGATTGTCTACCGCGGCGGCATAACGCACGGTGGCATCCCAGCCATCGTAGAGCGCGGTGATACGTGAGCTGTCAGCCTGAAACACATCCTGTTCAACGCTAAGCAGATCGTTCAGGCTGCGCTTGCTCAGGCGATATTCATCGGCGTAGACATTACGGGTATGGTCGGCGCTGGCCAGCTGCACTTCCCCGGCAGCCTGCCGTTGCTGCGCGCCAATCATGTCGGCATAGGCGGTAGAGGCGTTTTGATTGATGGCGAGCTTGGCCTGCTGAATCGCGGCCTGCGCCGCTTCACGATCGCCCTCCGCTGACTGGGTTTTCGCATTCACCAGGCCGCCCTGGTAAAGCGGCGCTTCTACCTGCAGCTGCACTTCATCATCCCAGTAAGATTGACGATCGTTTTCATAGCGGGTCCGGCCTGCCTGGACTTTAATCGTCGGCCAGTGACCGGACTCTGCCTGGCGCACCCGTTCCCGGGCGGCTTCCTGTTTCGACTGCGCGCTACGCACCGCCGCGCTGCTTTCATAGGCGATTTTGTCGAGGGTGATCTGCTGTTTCAGCAGCGCCTGTGGCAGTTCAGGCAGCGTGGCGGGGACCACGCCGGTCAGCACGGTCAGTTGTGCGGTGGCGGAACGGTGCTGGGCACGATATTGCTCCAGCGTGGCCTGCATTGCGGCGATGCGGGTTTCCGCCTGCAGCACGTCTGACTGGGAATTGAGCCCCGCATCGGCACGCAGTTTCGCAATATCCCGCACCCGCTGCAGCGAGGCGATATTGGTGTGCGCCGTTTCTGCCAGCGCCTGGTAACGTTTGACTTCGAGGTAGGCCTGCAGCGTATCTTCCGCCACGGTGGTCATGGCGTCGAACAGGCTGTAACGATAAGCATCTGACAGCGCATGCTGCTCATCGATGGCGCTGCCGGTGCGACCAAAGTCGTAAAGCAGCTGACTGAGCGTGATGCCACCGGAGCCATTGTTGCTGAGGCTACCGGCGGAGTCGGTCTGATGGGAGCGGCCCGCCGCACCCTGTAGTGAGATTTGCGGATACCAGGCGCTGCGGGCGGCATCAAGATCGCCCTGACCGACATGGATCTGTGCCGCGGATTCTGAGATTTTCGGATTACGGGCGAAGGCCCGGAGAATGGCGTCGCGCAGCGTTAAACTGGCAATCTGCTCTTCGCTGGGCGCGGCGCGCCAGTTAAATTCGGCTTTAGGTAACGGTGCGGCACAGGCCGCATGCACTGCCACGCCACTCAGGGCGCACAACAAAAAAGTTAATCGTGCTTTGTTCATTATCTCTACCAACAGGGGGTCTTATCTTCATGGTTTTTTCCCGGTGAACAAAGCATGCAAAAAGGTGCGTCACTAAGGGCCTTACAGATTTATTGCATTATTTTATTTATGGTTAGCCAGCCAGACGATAAACCGCCCTTAACATTATTAGATCATATCCGTTACTTATTCCTGCTTAAAGCAGATGAAATATCTGATATTTCTACCGACCGATTGAAAAGTAACCACCAGATACTTTCACGCCAATCCAGACAGGCTTAACAGACCTGCCCGGAAAGGAGTGATTTCACTAATGTTTTAGCGTCAGACTATTGGCTGTGCCGCAGGATGCAGCAGCAGGTGATCGGCAAGGGTGTAAGACACATCAGAGAAGAGATGGCTCTCCTGTGGAACAGCAGCAGTGGAAGCCTGCGCCACGTGCGCGGTCTCTGCCTGCTGGGTCAGACTGACCGTTTCAAGCAGTTGATCCACCGTCTGACCCTCCATCAGGCTGGCGGTTTCGGTATGTGATGACACCTGCACCGTCTGGCTGGCTGTGGCCACATTACCGGCGCTGTCTTTGCCACTGACCGTCATCGGGTATTCCCCGTCGTCCAGCGGAGCCAGCTGCCCGGCCAGAATGGTCAGCGCCCAGCCACCATCCGCTTTTACACTGGCGCTATAGTGTTGATCACCCAGCGTTAACTCGACCAGGCTGCCCGGTTGCAGATGGCTGGAGGTACCCTGAATCAGATGCCAGCTGTTCACATCGGCAGCATCAATAACGTTATCGCCAAAGGGGGTGTCCAGGGTCAGCGTTGGCCGCTGATGCACAGCGACAGTAAAGAATTCATCATAGGTTTCGCTGTCGCTGTTGCCATACTGATCCCAGCGATGAAACGTGGCGGAAACCGGACCATCCGGCAGCGCCAGCAGCTCGCTGGAGGTGAGCGTCACCATGCCTTTGGCGTCGGGCTGGTAGGTTTTACCATTGATCTCTACGGTATTAGCCCCCTCAACGTAGAAACTCAGATCGTGCTGCGCCTCCTGATAATTGAGTGTCATATCACCACCGATATTCATTTCGGTGTAGATCGGAATAAAGCCGGTTTTGATATTCAGTTCATGCGTGGCATCCGTGTAGTTATTCGCCCCGTCGATCGACCAGGCGCGGATCTCACCCATGTTAATAAAAGCGTGTACGTCCGTTGCCGGAATCACCACCTGCCAGTGTCCACCCTCGTCCAGCGTGGCGGCATAATCTTTCTCATTGGCCCCGGTTATCACCAACCGATGACCCGGCATAACGGTAGAAAGCGTGCCGCTGAGCAACAGATCCTGCTGGGTTTCTGCCAGGTTAATCACATCATCTGCCGTAACCTTATCGAAGGTGATGATTGGCAGGCTGCTCAGGTGGGTGATCAACGTCAGATCATGATATTCAGTGGCGGTATTTCCATTAGGATCGGTTGCCGTGACTTTCAGGCTGTAAACGCCATCCTTGAGTGCCTGCATATCACTCTCATGAAAAGTGCCATACCACTTGCCATCGCTGCCCATGCTGGCGGTGGTCGTTTGGTCGCCCAGGGTCAGCTGCAGCTCTGTCCCCACCGGCAAATGCGTTGCGCTGCCGCTGATCTCGACACCATAAATGCTCTCGGCGATATTCACCGCGTTATCACCACTGACCGTGTCCACCGTCAGGGTCGGTTTGATGGTGCGATCGACATAAAGACCAAAATCAACGGTGGTTGCGGTGCTTTGTCCGGCTTGATCGGTAATGGTCAGCACCAGGCTGTGATTGCCATCTGGCACGCCCTTTAGCGCGTCAGCGGGCATGGAAGCGTTCCAGTAGCCCCACTGATTAACCGTGCTTTGCCAGCTCTGGTCATTGAAGGCCAGCGTGACGGTAGAACCCGCTTCGCCTTCAGCATGACCGCGCAGATGGATTGGCTGCTGTGCTTCCCAGCCGGCAATGATCCCGTCCATGGCAAGCGGTTCGTAAGGCTGTAGTGCAGCGGGTGGTGTACTCGCCGCTGCGCTGACGGCCAGGGCGCTGTAGTTGAGCGGGCTGCTATGCACTGTTTCGATGGAGAAGGTGGTGATCGGCAGGCTCAGGCTCTCCGTGGCGACAGGCGCAATGGCGGGCAGCGCGCTGTCGGTGACGGCAAAGTCGCTCACTGCCGTCTGGAAAATGGATTCAAGCCGGATGGGACGAAGCGTATCGCGTGTTGACATAGGTAACCTCAGTTCAGAACAGAAACGCAGACTAAAATCTTCGGATAAACCGATCGTGAAGTCTGACGACGTGATAATGGGTCAGCCAATGCTGCCCGTTTCCGCTGGTCGGAACTGATTACCCGCAGGTAACAAGGATGAAGAAAGAAGACGCCAGTAAAAGCGCCAAATGGAGCCAGAATCGTGTATTACGGCGTGACGCCGTTTGCTGCGCCTACCCTAATCTTTCATCCTGCTAATGAATAGTGGCGATAATCTGGAAAATGCACTTATCACGTGACATGAACAAAAAAAAGCGGGTGCTTTCGCATCCGCTTCTCAGATCAACCTGACGGCGGTTATCGTGGCTACACGACATGCACCTGCAGGTTCTGCTGCACCAGCACATCGCCCAGGGTGTTTTCGCTGGTCAGCGCCGAGTTGTGGTAGATCTCAAACACTCTTCCCTCTACCGTGCGCTCACCGGCCACTTCCCAGATACCGCCGTTGCTGTTCGCCAGCGTCACCTGGCTGCCCTCCGCGCCTTTGATCATCAAATCATCACTCTGTTTATCCGTAATACTGAGTGCTTCATTGAGATTGAGCTTCACGGAGTTGGTGCCGGTTTTACCCAAATCGAGCACTTCAATGTGTTCGACTTTCAGGCCCAGCGTGGTGAGATCCAGATTGAGATGCTCCCCGTTAAGTACCAGTGTATCGGTGCCTGCGCCGCCATCAATATGCGTAAAGTTAAGGTCACTGACCATCACGGTATCCGCGCCGCTGCTGCCAGTGACCGTGGCGCCCTCTGCTTTGGTGCCATCGGCCAGCGTAATCACGACGCCGCCGATGGTGTAACCTGCCTCCTCAGCCGGTGCTGCCGACACCGCGGCGTTATCAGCCACCGCAGTTTCACTGCTGCTGACCGGCGTTACGGTATCCGCTTCGGTAATCAGCGTCGAGGCCACGGCTACATGGGCGCTGTTATCCTCGGTGCTGGTGCTGCTGTTGTGCTGCGTCCCGGCACTGGCGACTGTGACGCTGTCATCCGCCACCGAGAACAGGGCAAGCGACTCACTGGCCGCCAGCGTCACTGGCAGCAGTGAGCCGAGCAGCAGGGTATTGGTCGTGGTGTAGCTATTGCCGGCTACATCGGTGATCGAGACTTTTGCCAGCGTCCCCAGCGACAGCAGCAGACCCCCCACCGACAGCAGTGACGGTGTGAAGTTAACCGCATAACGCCCCAGCGCATCGGTCGTGGTATTCAGCGTCGGTCCATTGTTACCGTTGGCCAGCAGCAGCGTGACGCTGACTTTCGATCCCTGTGCAGCATTCAGCGATCCGCCCTGCACCACCAGACCGGCAAACAAAGAACCGACGATGCTAAGCACCGGATCGACCCCTACCAGCGGCTGACTATGCGACAGCGCGGTAAAGCTGCTGGTGCTGGTCGCGGTGTTGCCACCGATGTCCGCCACCGTTACGGTCAACGGATGGCTGCCATCCGGGATCCCTTTCAGCGTCGCTGACGGCACGCTGAGGCTCCATGCGCCGTTCGCACCGATGGTAGTGGTAAGGATGTTGCCCGACACGTTCACCGTTACCGTGCCGCCCGCCGCGTTAGTGCTGGTTCCTCTGATGGTCTCAGGCGCATTGGCTTCTGAGATATTGAGATAACCATCCCCACCGAAGAAGCTGTTAACGCTGACCGTCGGCGTGGTGTGACTCACTACACCCAGTGACGCCGAGGTGGAGCCGCTGGTACCTGCGCCATTGATGACGCTGGCGGTGACAGTCTGCAGTCCATCCGCAATGGCGGCAAGGTTAGCCGCCGGAACAGAGAGACTCCAGTTGCCGTTGCTGCTCACGGTAGTGCTGTAAGTCTGACCGCCCAGCGCCACCCGCACCACTGATCCCTCGGCGTTGCTGGCAGTGCCGCTGATGGTCTGTGCGCTTTTCACATCCACCGCACTCAGGGCGTTATCGCCAAACAGCGAGGTAATGGCGACGACAGGCGTCGACTGACTGATGACACTCAGCGTGCCGCTGCTGTTCACCGTGTTACCGTAAGTATCGGTGCCGGTAACCGCCACGGTTTTCGTGCCGTCAGTTATCGCGGCAAGATCCGCTTTTGGCACGCTGATGCTCCAGTTGCCGCCACTGACCACTTTAGTGGTGTAGGTCTGGCCATTCAGCGTCGCGCTGACGGCAGACCCCGCGGACAGGCTGGAGGTGCCGCTCAGGGTCTGGTTTGAGGCCAGATCAAAGGCGCTCAGAATGCCGTCGCCAAACACCGTATTCACTGTCAGGGTTGGCGGGATCAGCCCCAGTGATACGCCCGCGCTGGTGCTGCTGACGTTACCGACCGGGTCTGTGACCGACGCGCTAACGGTGAAGTTACCGCTCAGCAGCGTCGAGAGCACGGCTGGGGAGACGGTGGTTGAGAAGGAGCCATCGGGATTGACCTGCGCACTGACGTTGGTATTGCCTATCGCCAGCCTGACGCTGCTGCCCGCGGCCAGACCGGAGACGGTGCCGCTGATGGTCTGCGTAACCAGCGATTCCGCCAGGTTAAGCACGCCGTCACCAAACAGCGGATTAAGCGTCACTTTTGGCAGATTGTGAATACCCACCAGCGCCCCGGCGGTGGTGCTGGTCGTGTTACCGGCGCTGTCGGTGACGCTGACACCCACCGTCAGGTTGCCATCGGCAATCCCCTGCAGCAGGGCTGGCGTCAGCGAGACGTTAAAGTTGCCATTCGCATCGGTCGCCGTCACTAACTGCTGTGCACCCACCGACACCACCACGCGCGACCCCGCTTCGGCACCGCCCACGACGCCGCTAATGACCTGCGTCACCAGCGCATCCGCCACGTTAAGCAGACCGTCGCCGAACAGCGGATTCACCGTGAGGGTCGGCAGCAGCGTGTCGACGCGGACACCGGCGCTGGTGCTGGCGGTATTACCCGCCGCATCCGTTACCGAGGCGCTCACCGTCACGTTGCCCTGCGCCAGGGTGCCCAGAATATCCGGCGTCACCGTGGCGCTGAACGCCCCGCCTGCACCCACTGTCGCGGTCACCTTGCTGTTGCCCACCGAGAGGGTGACCACACTGTCCTGTGCAATGTTGTTCACCACGCCGCTGATCGCCTGTCCGGTAGCGATATCAGCCAGATTCAGCACACCATCGCCAAACAGTGAAGTCAGCGAGATGGATGGCGTCTGGGTAAAGATGCCGATTGACGCACTATTGGAAGCGACGTTACCCGCTGCATCCCTGACGCTGACGCCCAGCGTCAGATTACCATCCAGCAGTGAGGTGAGATCGCTGCCTGGCAGGCTAACGTTCCACACGCCACCCGCCTGTACCGTTGTACTGTACGTCTTGCTGCCAAAGGTCACTGTCACCTGTGAACCTGCAGCTGCATTGCTGATCACGCCCCCGACCAGTTGTCCGGCTGCCGCTTCCGCAACGTTCAGCAGGTTATCGCCGCCAAACAAGCCGGTGAGCGGGCCAACCACCGGCACCGCATCGACAATCGCCGTAGCGGTTTCACCCACCGTGCGAGTGTTGCCTGCCGCATCCGTCAGGGTGACGTTAAACGCCAGCTGGCCGTCGGGGACCAGACCCAGCACCGCGGGTGGCACCACGATGGCCCATTTACCATCCTGACCCACTGAGGCAGAGAGCGTGGTCCCGCCCAGTACCACTGAAACTGTTGCACCGACGCCCGCGGAGAGTGCGGTTCCGGAGATCGTCTGCGCGACGGTGGTATCCAGCGCGCTGAGCGTACCGTCGCCGAACACAGAATCGACTACCAGCGTCAGCGCACTGTTGACCACTTTATTGACCGTCAGCGTGGCGTCAGTCTGGTTGCCTGCAAGGTCATTCACCCGCACGCCAAACACCAGCGCACCGTCAGTGAGGCTCGACAGGACGTTCGGCGCCAGATCGATGCGCCAGCGTCCGTCAGCTCCCACCGTCGCGGTGGCAATCGGCGAGGCATCACCCAGGTAGAGGCCGATGGTCTGGCCTTCTGCGCCCTGTGCGCTGCCGGTCAGCACCTGACTGATGGCCAGATCAGCAGCGTTGATCAGGTTGTCGCCAAGGAATGCGTCAACTTCGACCAGTGGCGCGATGGTGTCTACGGTTACTGTCTGAGTAGCCGTTCCCACGTTCCCGGCGGCATCCGTCAGCTGCGCGGTAATTACTGGTGCACTGCCATCGGGCAGTGCCTGCATCGCGCTGGCAGGAACGGTTGTGGACCAGGTGCCGTTGCTCTGCACCACGGCGCTGTAGGTCTGACTATTGAAGGTCACAACGACCGTGCGGCCTGCCTCAGCGACATCGGCGGTGCCGGTAATCGCCTGGCTGATGATGCTTTCATTGCCATTAACCTGGTTATCACCCGCAAAGGTATTGATCGACAGCGTGGGTGGCGTGAGGTCGATCAGGACGTTGCCGCTGGTGGTCACCGGCGTCGTGCCATCAGTGGCCGTCACTGTTATGCCGACGCTGCCGTCCGCGTTGCCAAAGGCGCCGACCGGCAGCGTCCCGGTCGACCAGTTGCCCGACGCATCCAGCGTGGTGGCATAGGTCACACCCTTGATCACCACCTCCACTGACCCGTTCGCGCCGAGGTTAGCCGAGGTGCCACTTACCGCCACCCCTCCCGCAACATCCTGGGTGCTGATGATGTTGTCGCCCGAGACGGTGCCCAGCGTCACCAGCGGGCCTGGCGGTGGCGTCAGATCCACCGTCAGCGCGACCGGCACGGTTGCGGTATTGCCGGCCAGATCGGTCACTGCCAGCGTCAGCGTGGTCGATGCCGTAAAGGTGGCCATCTGCTCTGGCGTCAGCGTCACACTCCAGTTGCCGTTACCGTCAACGACGGCGGTGCCGAGGGTCGTGGTATTCAGCGAAACCGTGACGACGGCGCCCGTCTCTGCGCCTGTCGCGGTGCCGCTGAGGATCTGCGGCTGAATGCTCTCGGCGTAGTTCAGTGCGTTGTCCCCGGCGAAGGCTGCTGCATTCAGTACCGGTGGGGTTTTGTCGAGCACCAGCGAACTGTTAATTGTGGAGCTGTTGCCCGCTGCATCGGTGACCGTAACAGTGACCGGATAGGTGGCATCCGGCAGCGCTGAAAGTTGCGCGGTTGTCAGTGGCACTGTCCAGTTGCCATTGGCATCCACGGTTGCAGAGTAAGCCGTGCCGCCCAGCGTAAGCTGCACCGACTGATTCGCACCCGCTTCACCGGTGGTACCGCTCAGCGTAATGCCTGCATCAACATCGCCGCTATTTACATAGCCGCCCAGGAATTCCGGATTGAACGCTGGCAACGGCGCGGTGAGATCCGCCGTGAATGGCAGCTGTGCCGACGCGCTGTTGCCCGCCGCATCCACCACGTTAACCGTCAGAGTCTGATCGCCGCTACTCAGCGAACTCAGGGCATCCGGGGGAATGTTTACGGTCCAGTTTCCGTTGCCATCCACCGAGCCAGAATAGAGGCTGCCGTTAACCTCTACGGTGATGCTGACCGCCTGGTTCGCTCCCACGCTGCCGGTGGTACCTGTCAGGGTCACGCCTGCTGCGGCTTCACTGATGTTCAGCTGGTTGTCGCCGCCAAACGCGCCAGGGTTAAAGGTTGGCAACGGCACGGCCACTTCGGTGACCACGCTCAGCGCCGTTGCGTCGCTGTTACCTGCGATATCGGTAGCCGTGACGGTAATCGTGTGGGTGCCACTGGTGAAGGTGGCCAGCTGCGCTGGCGACAGGGCCAGAGACCAGCTGCCATCGGTCTGCACCGTGGCGGCCAGCGGCTGGCCGTTGTTAAAGCCGGAGATCAGCACTGAGACCGTCTGTCCGGCACCGGTAATGCCGGTGTTGCCAGTGAGGATCTGTTCAGTTCCCGCCTCGGTGGCGTTCAGTGCACCGTCACCAAACGGCAGATTCAGGGTGACATCCGGCAGTGTGTTCACCGCCACCAGCAGGGCGCCATTGGTCGTGCCGGTATTGCCGTTCACGTCGGTGACAGTCACATTAATCGGCAGGTTGCCATCCGGCAGTGACTGCAATACAGCAGGCGGCAATTCCAGTGACCAGTTTGCCCCACCATTCGTGAGCGTCGCGGTATAGATGGTGCCATTAACGGTCACCGCAACCGCGGCCGGATCATCACTGTTGACTGCACCGGTCAGCGTACCGTTCACTGCCGCTTCCGCCGCGTTAAGACGGCCATCCGTAAAGGGCGTATCCAGCGTCGGTAAAGCAATCGGCGTAATCGCCGCGACAAACGTCTGGGTCGCTTCGATGCTGTTACCGGCCCGATCCGTGGTCGTGAGCGTCAAGGTCTGTTCCCCGGCCCCCAGACTGGCAATCACCGCGGGGGTCAGGCTTGCCGTCCAGTTGCCACTGGGATCGACCGTGACTGACAACGGGATATTGTCATCGCCCACCGTAACGCTCAGGGTCTGGCCCGCCACGACGGTGGAGGTGCCGGTCACCAGCTGAACCGAAGCGGCTTCGGTGATGTTAATGACGTTATCGCCGAACTGCGTGACAGCGAAGTCAGCGGAAACCGGTGGGGTCTGCAGGATCTCAACGCCTGCAGTGGCCTGCGCCGGATTACCGGCAGCATCTGCGGCGGTGACCACCACCTGGGTCAGTCCATCGTCCAGGGTCGTTAGCGCCCCCGGTGCCAGGTTCAGCGCCCAGTTGCCGCTGACATCCGTTGTGGTGCTGAAAGTCAGCCCGCCGACAGCGATGTTTACCACACTGCCTTCCGGCAGATTAGTACTGTCACCACTCAGCGTTATCGGGCCTGCGGTCTCTGCCAGATTGAGCAGCGAATCGCCAAACGGCGTATTAAGGGTCAGCGCTGGCAGGGTATTAAACGCCACATCCAGCGAGGTGGCAGTATCTGTGATGATATTGCCGGCTGCATCGGTGACCGAAACGGTGATCGCGTTCGGGCCATCCGCCAGCTGCTGCACGTCTGCCGTCGGAATGGTGAGCGTCCAGTTTCCGTCAGCATCTGCCGTGGTGGTGTAATTAACGTTATTCAGCGTCACCGTCACTGGCAATGCGCCCGTGGTGGTACCGGTGACGGTGAGATCCTCCAGCGACTCCGCCACGTTAAGGGTGTCACCCGCGCTGACCGTGATATCCGTCAGCACAGGCGGTGTCGTACTGAAACTCACCTCCTGAGTGGCGGTTGCCGGGTTACCCGCGACATCCGTGGCCGTCACGGTAAAGGTCTGAGTGCTGCCTGGCGCCACGTCGGTAAAGACCGTCGACGGCACCGTCACCGTCCAGTTGCCGTTAGCGTCGAGTGTGGTCGTGGTGGCGTAATCCGTACTGAATGTCACCGTCACCACCGTACCTTCGGCCAGTTGGGTGCTGCTGCCGCTGACGACAACATCGGCAGTGGCCTCGGTGATATTAATCACATCATCGCCGGCCACCACGTTCATGCTCAGCGTTGGCTGAACCTGCGCGCTGGCCAGCACGACCAGGCTGGCGCTGCTGCTGGCCGGATTGCCAGACGTATCCGTTGCCACCACCTGCACCAGTTGATCGCCATCCGGCAGATTACCCAGCGCGGCGGCCGGAACGGTCACCGTCCAGCTGCCGTTGGCTGCCACCGTGCCACTGTACTGAACGTCGTTCAGCGTCACGGTCACCAGCTGACCTGACAGATTCGTACTGGTGCCGCCGATGCTCAGATCCTGCTGCGAATCCGCCTGGTTAAGGAAGTTATCGCCACTGAGTGTCCCGAGGGTCAGGGTGGGCAGGTTCAGGCTATCAGCATCACGCGTCAGTGTGGTCTGAACAGCAACAGCCGGGTTGCCCGCTGCATCGGTCATGGAGACTGTAACCGGGTAGGTGTTATCCGGCAGCCCCTGCACGACGCTGGCAGGCAACGTTACCTGCCAGGTGCCGTCAGAAAGCACCAGGCTGGTGTAATCGACATTCTGGAAACTCACTGTCACTGTCTGGCCAGCATCCGACACCGTTGCCGTACCACTGATGGCGACCGCTTCCAGCACCTCCAGGGAATTGATGATGTTGTCGCCACCGATGGGGTTGACGCTGAGCACTGGCGCGGTGAGATCAACCGTGACGGCGCTGGTCAGCGAGCCCGTGTTACCGGCCGCATCACTGGCATTGACGACCAGGGTATTGATCCCCTCGCCCAGCGTCTGCACCTGTGCCGGGGTTAAGTTCAGCGTCCAGTTGCCCTGCGCATCCACAGTGGCAGTGTAATCATTTCCGCCCAGCGTCACGGTGACGGTCTGGCCGTCCCCTGCCACACCGGTGCTGCCGGTCAGCGTCTGACTAACACCCTGTTCTGTCAGGTTCAGATAGCCATCGCCAAACGGTGTGTCAATGCTGACAGCCAGTGCCGCTGTCGATACGGTAATTTCACGCGTTTCGGTGACCAGATTGCCCGCCGCATCGCTGACCGTCACAGTCAGGATATAGGCGCCGGCCGGAATTCCGGCCAGCGAACCCGCAGGCAGCGTCAGGCTCCAGTCCCCATCCTGAGTAACGGTAGTGGTCCAGATTTGATTGTTGAGGCTGAGGGTGACCTGTTGCCCTGCTTCGGCAGTGCTGCTGCCGCTGAGCACAATCGGTGCGAGGCTTTCGGCGATATTAACGCTGTCATCACCCGCGACCGTGTTCAGGGTCAGGGTCGGCGGTGTCAGATCCACCGTGACGCTGCCTGGGATGCTACCGGTGTTACCCGCCGCATCCTGCACCGTAACGGTATAGTTCAGGACAGCTTCCGGCAGGGTGGACAGCACCGTGGCAGGCAGGCTGATCTGCCAGTTGCCGTTGCTGTCGACCGTGCCATTGTAAGTGGCGCCGTTAAGTACCACGCTCACCGTCTGGCCATCACCGGTCACGCCGGTGGTACCGCTCAGGGTTTGTGCCGAGGTGATCTCGCTACTGTTGAGCAGACCATCGCTGAAGGCAGAGACAATCTGCGGCTCGGGCAGACTGGTCGCCAGCACGCTGAGCGTCGCCTCGCTGCTCAGTGTCGCCCCGCCGCTGTCCGTGGCGGTAACGGTCACGGTGTAAGGCCCATCGGCGAGCGCCGTCAGTGCCTCAGCCGGAACGATCGCACTCCAGCGGCCCGTGGCCGAGACCTGGGCGGTATAGCTGATAGTGTTAAACAGCAGCGTAACCGTACTGCCCTCAGGCACATTCACCGAGGTCCCGGTGACGATTAACGCCTGGCCCAGTTCCTGTGCATTCAGGTAGTTGTCCTGGCTGATGGCATCCATCGCCAGGCCAGAGGCCGTGCTGTTGACCTCAACGTTAAGGTTACTGGTGGTGGTGTTGCCCGCCACGTCGCTGACCGCCACGGTAAAGCTGGCGCTGCCATCATTAATGGCTGACAGCGCACCGGCTGGCACGGTCAGGCTCCATGCCCCGCTCGCCTGCACGGCGGCGCTGTAGACCGTGCCATCAAGGGTTACAGTGACGAGCTGGCCCGCCTCGACGTTGGTGGTCGTGCCGGAGAGACGTTGATCGGTGAGGCGTTCCGCGCCATCGACCACGTTGTTACCGGCAAAGGCATCCAGCGTCAGGGTTGGCAGCGAGCCTGGATCCACTTTCAGCGCCAGATCGCGGCTGGTAGTGGTGGCGTTACCTGCCGCATCGCTGGCGGTCACGGTCAGTGGATAGCTGCCGTTGCCCAGCCCGGTGTAAACCGTGGCAGGCAGTTCCAGCGACCAGGCGCCGTTGACGTCGGCGGTGGTGCTCAGCGTCGTGCCGTTGAAGCTGGCAACAATCAGCGCATTCGCTTCGCTGCTGCCAGCCAGTGTCAGAGGTTGCTGGCTCTCAGCAGCGCTGATAATGCCATCGGATGGCGTGATGAAGTTCAGCACCGGAGGCGCAGTATCCACCACGACGTTGCCATTCGCCTGGCTGGTGTTGCCCGCCACATCACTCACGAGCACGGTGTAAGGTGCGTTGCCCTGTGGCAGCGCAGCCAGAACATCGGCCGGAACCGCAACCTGCCAGTTGCCCTGTGTATCGACCGTGCCGCTGTAGTTGTTACCGCCCAGCGTCACGACAACCGTCTGGCCGTCACCGGTTACGCCGGTGCTGCCGGTGATAACGCTACCCGCAGCCGCTTCCTCGCCGTTAAGAACGCCATCTTCAAAGGCGATGCCTGGGGTCGCCACAGGCAGTGTGCCTGCAACGACCGTCAGAGTGGTGTCACCGGTTGCAAGCTGTACCCCGTTTGCGTCGCTGGCGGTGGCGGTGAGGGTCTGCGGGCCGTCTGCTGCCCCGGTAAACGTGCCTGCCGGTAAGGTCAGGCTCCAGCTTCCATCTGCCGCCACGGTGGCACTGACCGGCGTCCCATTCGCCACGACGGTGACAATGCTGCCGTCAGGCAGACCACTGGTACTGCCGCTGACGACGATGGCCCCATTCACTTCCTGTGCATTCAGGTAGTTGTCGTCGCTGATCGGTGCCAGCGCAACCGACGGCAGGGTGTTGTCCACGCTGAAGTTAACCGGGCTGATGGCCGCATTACCCACAACGTTAATCACGCTGACGTTGAGCGTCTGATTGCCCTCTCCCAGTTCAGCCAGGGCGCCCGCAGGCAGAATAATGCTCCAGCTACCGCTGGCCGCGACCACACCGCTGTATTCCGTGCCGCTCAGGGAGATGATCACCTGCTGGCCCGCTTCGACATTGTTGCTGCTGCCACGCACCGTAATCGGCTGCAGCTGCTCAGCTGCCGTAACAATGCCGTCCCCGGCAAAGGTGCTGCTGTCGAGGATCAGTACAGGCAGATCGTCAGGCGAGGTGGCCACATTCAGATCCACCACCTGGCTGGTCTGATTGCCGTTCGCACTGGTTTCCGTGACCGTGACCAGATTACTGCCTGAAGGCAGTGCCGCCAGCGCTTCCGGGGCGATCTGCAGCGCCCACTGACCATTCACGCCGACGGTGGTGCTGTAGGGCTGGTTGTTAAGCTGGACCGTAACAATATCGCCGTTCTGGCCGCTGCCACTGATAACCAGCGGCTGCGCCAGTTCGCCGACGTTCAGCGCGTTATCCCCGCTGACCGGCGCGACCACCAGCGGAGGCGGCGTGGTGGCAATGGTCAGCGCACTGTCCTGGCTGCTGCTGTTCCCTGCCTCATCGGTGACGGTGACTACCACCGGATAGGTGCTGCCATTGATCAGACCGGCAAGTGCCGCTGGCGGTACGGTCAGCGCCCAGTTGTTTTCACTATTAACGGTGCCCGTGTACGTCACGCCATTCAGCGTCACACTAACGCGATCCCCTTCAGTGCCTGCACCGCTGAAACTGAAGCCATTGGCCTGTTCAGCGATGTTCAGCACGCCATCGCCAGCAGGCGTAACAAAGCTGAAGTCGGGTGGCGTGGTATCCACGGTAACCGGGAATGGTGTGGTGACCACATTGCCACCCACGGTCGTGACGGTCACGTTCAAATCGTAACGTCCATCTGGCAGCTGTTGCAGATCGGCAGCAGCCACAGAGGCGGTCCAGCTGCCATCTGCAGCAACCTCGGCGTTATAGGGCTGGCCATTCAGCTCAAGGCTGACGCGGCTGCCCGGCGCAGCGGTGCCGCTCAGGGTCAGATCCGTGGCCGTTTCAGCCGCATTAATCATGTTATCGGTGGCAATCGGGTTAACGGTCAGCGCCGGTATGCCGGTATCAACAGTCAGCGGTACGCTGGTACTGGTGCTGTTACCCGCCGTGTCGCTCACCGTCACGGTAATCGGATTACTGCCCTGCGCCAGCGTCTGGAGTGCAGCCGGTGGCAGCGTGACACTCCATTGACCATTAGCGTCGACCGTAGCCGGATAACTGGTGCCGCCCAGGGTCACACTGACGGCCTGGCCAGGCAGAACTGTACCGGTCAGCGTCTGCGCCACGCTGGCTTCATCGGTGTTGAGTATGCCGTCAGTAAATGGCGTGTTGATTTGGGGATCGGCCAGCGGCGTGGTCGCCACCAGCAGCGGCTGATTGATCTGCACATCACCCGAGGAGACGGTAACCGTGGTGGTGCCCTGGGGCAGGTTCGCCAGGTCGGCAGCGGGCACGGTCAGGGTCCAGCTGCCGTTTTCATCGGTTGTGGTGGTGTAGGCAGTGCCGTTGGGTTCCAGCGTCACGCTGATCGGGCTGTTAGCGGGCAGGTTCGCAGAACCGCCACTCATGGTGAGATCGCTCTGCGCCTCCAGCACATTAAGTGCATTATCGTCACTGATCGGGGCAACCGATAGCGAGGGTACGGGTGAGGTAACCACGCTGAACTGCCCTTCAGCAGGCAGTGCCGGGTTACCCGCCGCGTCGGTAATCGCCACGGTAAAGGTTTTATTTCCTGCGCTACCCAGCGATCCGGCGGGCAGCGTCACACGCCAGTTGCCGTTCGTCAGCACCTCGCCGTCGTAAGACTGCCCGTTAAGGGTCAGTAATACCGGCGTACCGGCCGGTACGCCGGTGACATTACCGGTGACCACAATGTCGGTGAGCTGTTCCGCGCTGTCGACCTGGTTGTCGGAGGTCACCGGATCAATGGTCAGTGCGGGTGGCGTGGCCGCCAGCACGGTGACGCTGGTCAATTGCGAGGTGGTGTTGCCATACGCATCGCTGATCGCCACGTTGATCGGATAGATCGCGTCGCCCAGCTGGCTGACGATCGCGGCGGGCACCGTCACGCTCCACGCGCCGCTGGTATCCACGGTGGCGGTGTAGGTTTCATTATTGAACGTCACCGTGACGCTATCGCCCTGCGCACCGCCGCGCCCGTCGAGAATGAGATTCTGGGTGTGCTCCGCAATATTGATATAACCATCGCTGCCCGGCGGGGAGACGTCCAGCAGCGGCGGCGTGGTGGCGAAAATCAATGAACTGACGGTCTCTGTGGTGTTGCCATCGGCGTCAGTCGCCACCACCGTTACGGTCTGGGTGCCATTGGGTACATTTGCCAGATCAGAGGCTGGAATATTGACGCTCCAGTTGCCATCCGGCCCCACCGCGGCGCTGTAAGGCACGCCATTCAGCGTGACGCGAATAATGTCACCTTCGTCGCCAGTGCCGCTGACGGTCAGCGGCTGCTGCGCATCGCTGTTGTTAATTGCACCATCATCGCTCAGATCGTTCAGCGTCAGAGCCGGTAAGGCTATAGCAACCTGCAAAGACGTATCCTGCGTGCTGCTGTTACCGGCCGGATCGGTCACGGTGACCGTTACCGGATAGGTCTGATTGGTCAGCGAGCCCAGATCGGCAACCGGAACGGAAGCAACCCATTCTCCGTTTTCATCAACAATGGCGGTATAAGGCTTGCCGTTTAACTCTACCGTCACAGTGTCGCCCGTGGTGCCGGTGCCGCTGATCAGCAGCGGCTGAGTCAGTTCGTTGTTGGTCAGAACCCCATCACCGCCCGGTGCGGTCACGGCCGCAACCGGGCGCTGCGTGTTGACTAACAGCGTCTGCGTCTGGGTGGCGATATTCCCGCTGGCGTCGGTCAGCGTGACGGTCAGCGCATAGCTGCTGCCATCAGACAAGGCCTGCAGTGCTGCTGGCGGCAGATCAATCGTCCAGTTGCCCTGCTCATCGACGGTGGCGCTGTAACTCTGGTTGTTCAGCGAAACAGAAACCCGCTCGCCCGGCAATGCACCTGAACCACTGACCGGCACACCCGCCGCCACTTCACTGCTGTTGAGAATGCTATCGCCACCTGCGACCTCAGCCACAATCAGCGTCGGTGGCAGCGTGTCGACGCTGAAGTTCACCGTCTGGTCCGCGCGGTTACCCGCCTCGTCAATTGCGGTAATGAGCAGGCTGTTAGCGCCCTGCGCCAGTAAAGCGAGATCGCTGGCCGGCAGCGGCAGGCTCCAGCTGCCGTCGGCATTGACCGTGGTGCTGTAGGTTTTGCCGTTGAGTTCGACCTCAACCCGCTGGCCCTCCACGGCTTTGCCGGTGCTGCCGGTCATCAGCAGGTCGGTGCCCGCCTCCGCCCGGTTGAGAATACCCCCGGTGATCGCACTCTCGTTCAGCGTGATTTGCGGCAGCGCAGACGCGACCACGTTCAGCGAGGCTGAGTCGGTCAGCAGCGCGCCCGTGGTGTCGATGGCGGTCACTGAAATCTGTTTCACACCGTCAGTGATACCGGTGAGCGCGGCTGCCGGAACGGTGATGCTCCAGAAGCCATTGCTGCCCACCACCCCGCTGTAATTATTGCCGTTAAAATTAAGCTGCACCGCCTGGCCGGGATTGACGCCTACCGCCGAACCGCTGAGGATCAGATCACTGCTCAGCTCCTGCTGGTTGAGGAAACCATCCACGCTGACCGGTTCACTGATAGTGACTACGCCAGATTCACCTGCCGCCGGAGCAACGTTGATATCGCGCGTGTCGGTGGCTAACGCACCGGCTACTGTAGTGACGCTGACCGCAATAGCGGTACTGCCCGCCGCCAGTGCGCTGAGCGCCGCAGACGAAATCGGCGTGCTCCAGCTGCCGTCAGGATTAACCGTGGCGCTGTAGTTCTGACCGCCCAGGGTGATGGTGACCGTTTGGCCCGCCTCCACATTGCTGGTGGTGCCGGAGAGCGTCTGATCCAGGGCTTTTTCACTGTTATCCACCAGATCGTCACCGGCAAACAGGGCGATAGCCACTGTGGGTGTACCGGGTTCCGCTGGGGTATCCACCACAATCGCCCGATCTTCGCTGGCGGTTACGCCCGCCTGACTGGAAACCGTGGCCGCGATAGTCGCATTGCCCGCCGCCAGTGCTGCCAGCGCGCTGGCTGGGACGTTCAGGCTCCAGCTGCCATCCGCGCCAACCGTGGCGCTGTAAGTCTGGTCCCCCAGCGTGACTGTGACGAGCTGACCGGCCTCGACGTTGGTGGAGCTGCCACTCAGCAGCTGGTCGCTGGTTTTCTCATCGTTGCTCAGAACGTCATCACCGGCAAACTGATTAATGGTGATGGTGGGCTGGCCCGGCTCAGTCACCAGTGGCTCGACGGTGATCGGCAGCGTGTCGCTGACGCTGGTGCCCGCTGCGTTGCTGACCGTTACTACCAGCGAGGCAGATCCTGCGGCCAGCGCGCTCAGTGCATCGGCTGGAATCGCGATGTTCCAGCTGCCGTCGGGATTGACCGTGCCGCTGTAACTCTCTCCGCCCAGCGTGACGGTCACAATCTGGCCCGCTTCGACGTTGGTGGTGCCGCCGGAGACCGCCTGCGCCTCCAGCTTCTCATCGTTGCTCAGGATGTTGTCGTCAGCGAAGGCATTGATGGTTAACGTTGGGGCATTCGGTGAAGTGCCCGCTGACGCCACCAGGAAGTCACGGGTTTCACTGACGGATGCGCCAGACGCATCGGTAACTGTCGCGTTCAGGGTCGCGCTACCGGCGGCCAGCGCCGCCAGCGAACTGGCTGGGATCGGGACGCTCCAGTTGCCCTCCGCGCCAACCGTGGCGGTAAAGATCTCCCCGTTCAGGGTGATAGTGACCTGCTGACCCTCAGGGATATTGGTGGTGGTGCCGCTCAGTAGCTGGTCGCTGGCTTTCTCGCTGTTGCTGAGGATATCATCCCCGGCAAAGGCGTTGAGGGTTAGGGTGGCTTCACCCGGCTGCGTCGCCGGGGCTTCGACGGTGATTGACTGCGAGGTTGTCGCGGTGTCGCCCGCCGCATTGCTGAGCGAGGCGGTCAGGGTGGTCGTGCCAGCTGCCAGTGCGTTCAGCGCGGCGGATGGCACGGTGACGCTCCAGCTGCCGTCACCCTGCACGCTGGCGCTGTAGGTCTGACCACCGAGGGTCACGGTGACGATCTGTCCGGCTTCAACGTTGGTAGTCGTGCCGCTGACAGGCTGATCGGACGCTTTCTCGGTGTTGCTCAGGTCGTTATCGCTGGCAAATTCATTCAGGGTCAGGGCTGGCACGCCCGGCTCAGTCACCGGCGTCTCAACTGAGATATCCCGTGTTTCACCTGCGCTCACACCATCGACGTTGCTGACGGTGGCACTGATGGCGCTGGATCCCGCAGGCAGGTTGCCCAGCGCACCGGCCGGAACAGTCACGCTCCAGTTACCACTGCCATCCACGATGCCAGCGTAAGTCTGGCCACCGAAGGTGATCGTAACCGTCTGGCCCGCTTCGACGTTGGTGGTAGTGCCAGAAAGCGTCTGAGCAGTGCCTTTTTCGTCATTGCTGAGGATGTCATCCCCGGCAAATTCATTGATGGTGATGGTCGGTTCGCCAGGTTGCGTCACCGGCGCTTCCACGCTGATGGGCAGGCTGCCGGTCACGGTGTTACCGGCCGCATTGCTGACCGAAACCGTCAGTGTCGTTTCACCTGATGCCAGGACGCTCAGGGCCGCCGATGGCAGCGTCACGCTCCAGTTGCCCTGCGCGTCTACGCTGCCGCTGTACGTCTGACCGCCCAGCGTGACCGTCACTACCTGACCCGGCTCGATACTGCTGGTGCTGCCGGTCACTGTCTGATCGGTGGTTTTCTCCGCGTTACTTAGCTGGTTGTCACCGGTAAACGCATCCACTGTGACCGCAGGTGGGCCCGGAATAGCGGGCGTATCGACGCTGATCGCGCGGTTTTCACTGGCTTCGATGCCAGCCTGATTAGTAACGACCGCAGAAATCGCAAGCGAACCGGCATTGAGCGCATTCAGCGCCGCAGGCGAGAGCGTGACACTCCAGTTGCCCTGCGCATCCACGACTGCGCTGATGGTCTGATCGCCCAGCGTGATGGTGACAACCTGACCCGGTTCCACGTTGCTGGTGGAACCGCTCAGCAGCTGGTCGCTGCTTTTTTCCGCATTGCTGAGGACATCATCACCGGCAAACTGATTGATGGTGATAACGGGCGTACCCGGCTCGGTCAGGGGCGGCTCGACGTTAAAGGTCAGGTTGCCGCTGGCGGCGGTGCCTGCCTGGTTAGTGACGGTTGCGGTGGCCGTGGTGGTGCCGGAGGCCAGTGCTATCAAGGCATCCTCAGGCACGGTGATGCTCCAGCTGCCATCACCGGCAACGCTGCCGCTGTAGCTCTGGCCGCCCAGCGTCACGGTGACGATCTGACCGGCTTCGACATTGCTGGTCGTGCCGCTCAGCACCTGATCGGTGGTTTTATCCGCATTATCCAGTACATTATCGCCAGCGAAAGCATTCAGGTTAATGGCAGGCGTCCCCGGAGTGACCGGTGTTCCCGGATCGGTGCCACCGCCGTTACCTCCGCCGCCGCCACCAATGCCAACCGCCAGTCCGGCTAAGCCGAGCACACCCAGACCGCCTGCGGTGATGACGCCCATTGAGGTGTTGGCGTTATCCGCCAGCAGCAGTGGCTCTACACTGTCGAGTGATTCATAGGTTGGCGTAACCGAGCTGGAAGCGAGTTCAGCCCCTTCGGCAGTCTGGGGAAAGAGCGCATGTTCCGGTGGATTGACGCCATCATCGAACACCAGTTCGCTGTGCTGACCCTCGGCGTCGTCAAGGAAGAATTTTTGATAGCGGACAGTTTGACCGTCACGCATCTGCAGCACCAGATCGTTACCCTGACGCTCATACTGCGTCACCATATCGCGAGTGCCGCTGATGCGGACAACGCTGGGCTCGGTGAGGTTAATGGTTTGTGACGAACTACCAACGGACTGCGAGATGAGAGTGCCGTTTTCGCGCGAGATGATGTCTACACGGCCTTGCGTGAGTTCTGCCATTTGCAACCTCTATTCCACCAGATTAGCTAATATACTGAATCCATAAACATAAATTTATTTTATTATTACGATCTTCATTCATAGTTTCACCTTCTGACATTCAGAAGGTGTCTTAACCTGGTGCAGGCAGAAACGGCAAAGCAAAGCCGCGTCACGAACCCAAAAAAAAGCGGGATATTACGGTATTATTGTTAGTTTAACGTGTACGGAATTACGCAAAATGTAACGATTCTGACGAACTAATTTTTAGCGTAACCATGTTAAAAATCAATTTCAATCAACAGATTTAGTTATGATTTTATTTTAATTACATTAGCCATGTGAGAAACAAGGTTTTTAGAAAATGCACTTTGCCTTTGTTTTTTCATGTCAATTTATTGCTGACTGTTTCCAGAAATGATGCGGACAGGTTAAAAAAACGCCATTTTATAAACTTCAGGGCTGCAGAAAAAATTTATTCATTATGCGACTCAGCCATCATTTATACGGGGTCCTGATCCTTTTTTTCAGCAGCACGCTGCTGAAAGGCGGCAGTGAAGTTTGGGTTAAGTGACTTCACGCCTTCGGTGGTTATACCAGGAAAGTTCTGGAAAAAATTCGCGGCGCAACAAAAGTCGGTAAACTCCCGGTTTTGTCATTTATATGATGTTGCTGCACCCTTCTGATAAAAGGCATAACGGCCACTGATTCGCGGCCAGTGCTACACTTTTCCGCTTTACCATTGATGAATCTGACCTATGACCGCACTGGATGCTGCACAACAACATAAACATCAGAGCCGCCTGAACTGGGGCACGCGCACCATTTTCTTAATCAATGGATTAGGGATGTCAGCCTGGGCACCGCTGGTGCCTTTTGCCCGCGATCGTCTGCAGCTCAGCGGCGCTTCACTGGGCGCGTTACTGCTCTGTCTGGGTATCGGTTCACTGGCTGCGATGCCGGTGACCGGCACGCTGGTGGCGAAGTTTGGCTGCCGTCGGGTAATGTGCTTCTCTACGCTGTTAGTTCTGATGATGATGCCGCTGCTGGCGACGGCTGACTCACACCTGGTGATGGCGGCGGCACTGATGATTTTTGGTGCCGGGCTGGGCATGCTGGATGTGGCGATGAATTATCAGGCAGTTCAGGTTGAGCAGGCTGCGGATAAACCCATGATGTCCGGCTTCCATGGGTTCTTCAGCCTGGGCGGGATTCTGGGCGCGGGGACGGTGAGCCTGTTGCTGAGCCAGTCATTGACGCCGCTGACGGCCACGCTGGTGGTGATGGCGGTGATGCTTTTATTGTTGCTGTGGCGACTTCCGGTGTTGATGAATGAACGTCTGCACCAGCCCGATCAGCCCTGGCTTGTGATCCCACGCGGCTGGGTCGCGTTTCTTGGCCTGCTCTGCTTTATCCTGTTTCTGGCGGAAGGGGCCGTGCTGGACTGGGGCGCGCTGCTGCTGTTGCAGAATCCGGAAATGACACCCGCCTGGGCCGGACTCGGCTATGCGGTCTTTTCCGTGGCGATGACGCTGGGTCGTTTTAGCGGCGATAAGATCATCCAGCGTTATGGCCGCTACCCGGTGATGCTCACCGGCGCGCTGACCGCTGCGGCGGGCATGAGTCTGGCCGTTTTGCTGCCGTGGCCGGAGATCGCCCTGCTCGCTTTCCTGCTGGTCGGCTTTGGTTTATCCAACACGGTGCCGATGTTGTTCAATGCTGCCGGGAATCAACGGGATATGCCTGCGAACCTGGCGATTTCTGCCATGACAACGCTGGGATATGCGGGTATTCTCTCAGGTCCGGCTTTAATCGGATTCATTTCGCAATGGATCAGCCTCAGCGGCGCATTTTTAGTGATCGCCCTGCTGCTGTTAGCGGTAGCCGTCAGTGCGCGAAAAGTTGCGCGATAATTCAGGTACCCGACACGCTATGTTGTATAAGTTTCCACTGACCTCCGGCAATGTCACCCGCTTTTTTGTGGTTTTCAATCTGGTGCTCCTGCTGGCGCTGGGCTTTATGGTGCATAACTCGGTCAA